>CEVM01127951.1_pt1 | contig 22316 bp, 20 predicted proteins | sample 531481 | NCBI WGS metagenome assembly CEVM01 (sample SAMEA2623649, study PRJEB7988) | marine metagenome | biome: marine biome (ENVO:00000447); feature: mesopelagic zone (ENVO:00000213) & marine oxygen minimum zone (ENVO:01000065); material: "saline water (ENVO:00002010), including plankton...
AAGCCGAAACTGCTGCAGAAGAACCAAAAGCCGAAACTGCTGCAGAAAAAAATAAAGAAGAAGATAAAAAATAAAAAATTGTTTAATCTGTATCTAAATTTTTATGGTAAATGATAAACAGAATCTTCAAGATAAAGAGAAAAAGGATTCTTTTGATATTGGCAGTCGTAGTATTATTGGATTGCAAAATCGAAGTAGATTTGAATTATTAGCTAAAAATAAAGATGAATCTATTTTATTTAAACCTTTTTTTTATGTGGGCTTTTCTTTGTTTTTGATAATTTGTTCTATATTCATCTTTTTTTATGTTGTAACTTATGTGCTTCCACCTATGAAACAAGCAATAAAAGTAGGTGAGATTACTTACTCAAGAGGAGATGTTGTAAAATTCATAAGATTTAATCAAAGGATGAGTGAAGATTTAGGAGTAGATTTTGAAATTGGGAATTCAGTATTTGAAGCATTGAAAACAATTCTTGAGGGAGAATTAGCGTATCAAGTAGCTAATAGATACGGCATATCTGTTTCAAATGAAAGACTAGATAAACAAATTGAGATTTTTATGGGATATATTGATAATGCTGAAGGAGTAGAAGGAAGTCAAGAACATAAAAAAAACATTGAAGAATCTTACAGACAATTTTTAAACAAAATTTCACTTTCGGATTATGAATATCGAGAATATGTTAAAAGGACGATCTTCCGAGAAGAACTTCGGTCAATTGTTTCAAGAGATGTTTCACGAATACAGCCTCATGTAAATGTTTATGAAATAGTATTTGAAATTCCTGATTTGTCACTAGTTAATGCAATTGAGAAGCAAATTACTCTTGGAAATAATATTGAAGAAATAGTATTAGAATTTTCAGAAGATAAAGAAGTTCTTAGGACAAAGGGAAATTTGGGTTGGTTTCCCAAAGGTATTAATCAAGAGTTAGATAAAATTTTTTTTGGACTTAATGAAGATGGATTGAAAACTTTGCCTATAGGTCAATTAAGTAAACAGCCTTATTATAAAAATGAAGAGCAATTATATGCCTTCTACTATCTTTCTGATTATTTAGAAGCTAGAGAAGTAACGGATAAAAATTTTGATCTACTTACTAATGTACAATTTGATCAATTTATTAATTCTTTCACAGACGAATATGATTTATGGATGGATATAGATAGTGATATTTATAATTGGATTAATTCTAAAGTCCTTTTAGCATCAAATGCAGAATTTATGAAAGAAGTAGAAACTATATCTGAATCACAGTGATTACAAACATACCCCAATTGATTTATCATGTAAATTGTAATTGTTCATAAAAATTATTTGATAAATCAAAAAAATAATACATGCAAAAAAATTTATTTAATTATTATCAAAAATATCTACCTATAAATGAAAATACCCCCTTTGTGTCTATAGGAGAAGGTTTCACTCCATTAGTAAAGAGTGAGAATTTAAGTGATAAATATAATTGTAATATTTTTTTTAAATTGGAAGGCTCTAATCCATCTGGTTCTTTTAAAGACCGTGGTATGTTCCTTACAGTAGCTAAAACTTTAGAGAAAAAGAAAAAAAAGATTATATGCGCTTCAACAGGGAATACTTCTGCTTCAGCTGCAGCGTATGGAGCAAGATATAATCTAGAAACCGTAGTTATAATTCCTAAAGGTAACATAGCATTAGGGAAGCTAATCCAAGCAATGGCATATGGAGCTAAAATAATATCTATAAATGGTAATTTTGATGAATCTCTACTTGCTGTCAAAGAAATATCTGATTCATTAGATTTTGAAATTGTAAATTCTATAAATCCTTATCGACTTGAGGGGCAAAAAACCGCAGCTTTTGAGATTATAGAACAGCTGGGATTTTCACCAGACTTTCAATTTATCCCAGTAGGGAATGCTGGAAATATAAGCTCCTACTGGAAGGGATATAAACAATTTTATGATTCTAAAATATGTAATGAATTACCCGTTCTTTATGGTGTTCAAGCAGACGGTGCAGCTCCTTTAGTAGATAACAAAATTATCAAGAATCCTGATACCATTGCTAGTGCCATAAGAATTGGGAACCCTGCTAGTGCCGACTTGGCAAAGGATTCTATAAGTGAATCTTCAGGTGAATTTATGAAAGTTTCAGATGAGAACATCTTAGATGCTCAAAAAATAATTGCGAGAAAAGAAGGTATCTTTTGTGAACTCGCTTCTGCCGCTTCTGTAGCGGGCTTAATAAAATTAATTTCAAAAGGGTATAATTTTTCTAATAAGAATATAGTGTGTATTCTTACAGGCAATGGTCTAAAAGATCCCGAGAATGCTCAACAATATTTACAATCCAATATAATAAAAACCTCATCTGATCCTGATGAAATTAAGGAAGCAATTTTAAAATACTAAAATAATAATTTGTAATTAAAGAATAAAATTGGAATATAAAAATATCAAAAAAAATATAATTTCTAAATGGGAACAAAGTATTTCAGATTCAATTTTTCTGACTCCATTTGATTTGTTAAGTTGGAAAAAAACATGGATTGATAACTATGGGAAAGACTTTCAAGAGTCGTTTTTTTTTGGCGATAATTATTTTGCTCCTCTAATGAAAAATAATGGAGAGGTATCATTTATTGCTAGCAAAGATCTATGTGACTATAATAATATTTTGATTTCTGATCCAGATATATCTATAATTCAATCCCTTATTCAGGAAATATTTAAAGAGTCAGACACCAAAAAAATTTTTCTTGAATCAATTCCAGGAGACTCTCAGTTGTTTGGCTATTTTAATAATCTTAGAAATGAATTTAAAGTAGATATAATAAATGAGGATGTTTCCCCTTTCCTAGTTCTTCCTGACTCATGGGAACAATATTTGAGTTCATTAAGAAAAAAACATCGTCATGAATTACGAAGGAAAATAAGACGTTTAGAAGAAACTGTAAAGTTCTCGTCTGGTGATATTTATGATCCAGATGAAATAAATAAAAATTTAGATGAATTTATTTATTTACATAAAATTAGTTCAAAAGAAAAAGAAAATTTTATGAATGAAAATAGAGAAAAATTTTTTAAAGAACTAATACTTAATCTATCAAGAGAGAACAAAATTATTTATTCCTATTTAAAAGTTGAAAACAAAACCGTTTCAAGTTCGCTTTCTTTTTATTTAAGTGACACAAGATATTTATATAATTCAGGATTTGATCCAAAATATAATTATCTGTCTGTAGGTCTATTAAATCATGCATTCGCTATACAAAGATCTATTGCTAAAAGATTTAAGATATTTGATTTTATGAGAGGCAATGAAAGATATAAATATGAACTTGGGGGAATAGATAAATTAATCTATTCAATAACAATTTCTAAAGAATGAAAAAAAAAATCACAATTGTTTCAATACATTCTTGTCCAAATGAAAAAATAGGTTTGGGAAATTCTGGAGGTTTAAATGTGTATGTGAAAAATTTACATTCCTATTTATTGAGTAACAAATTTGAATCAAATCTAATCACTAGAAAACATGGAAAATGTGACTTTTATAAACATTCTAGTAAAGTTCTTCATATAGATAGTAAAAAAGCAGTTATAGAAAAAGATGTAATTTTTAATAGAATTAAATCAAATACTGATATTTTGATATCTAATTATTGGACTTCAGCAGTTTTTTCTAATGATCATTTCAATTCTGTTAATAAAAAATATCATATTCCTCATACACTTGAGTATCTTAAGAAAAAACATTTTCCTAAATATGTAATGGATTCTACTCGTTATAAACTAGAAAAAAAATCAATGATAAATTTTGATAAAATAATTTGTTTTTCAAGTTTAGAAAAAAAAGTTCTAATTGAAAATTATAATATTGAACCTTCTAAAATTTTATCTTCATCTCCAGGTTTTGATTCGGACCTTTTTTTTAAAATTCCAAAAGTAGAAAGTAGAGAAAAAATTAATTTACATATAAATGATAAATTAATTTTATTTGTAGGTAGATTAGATCTTTTGAAAGGCTTAGATATAGCTATTAATACAATTGAAATTATTAAAAAATCACATCCTAATATAAAACTGGGGATAGTTGGAGGTGATTACGGATCTGAAGCTCAAAAAATTATAGAAAAAGATCTAAATAAAATGAACTTGACTGATAATATAATTTGGTTTGGATCTATTGATCACCAAAAATTAAATTATATATACAATGCCTCAGATATCGTTATCATTCCATCACGTTCAGAAAGTTTTGGAATGGTTGCATTAGAAGCTTTAGCTTCAGAAACTCCTTTTATAATATCAAATGTTGGTGGAATGGCAGAAATTATAAAGAGTAACAAAAAATGTATTTTAGTTGATAAAATCACACCTGAATCTTTTGGTGATTTACTTTTAAAATTTTTTGAAAATAAAATAAAAAATGAGAATGATGAAGACAGTAGAATAAACATTCAAGATTATAATTGGGATAAAATTTTTCATAGAATGCTAAATTAATTCTGGTTTAAGAGTGTACCAATTTATGTTGTCATAAGTTTTAAAACCCATTTTCGAATAAATCTTTTTAGCAGCATGATTTTCATTATCTACTTCTAGTATGATTTTATTTAATCCTTGATCAAATAACTTTTGGATCGCTATATTTATTATCTTCTGAGCTAAACCAAGTGATCGAAATTGTTTTCTTACACCACACATAGATAGCTTTCCAGTCGCTTTTTCTTTATAAACGAACATCCAGGCATATGCCATCCAATTTTTTTCCTCATTACATATTACATGAACATTTTTATATGAAGTAGATTTTAAATTAAGTTCATTTTTTATACTTACGTAAGTGTTTATTTCATAACCGTGATGATCATTAAAACATTCGTTTTGTATTTTAACTAGGTTCTTTATATCTTCAGAGTTCTCAATATTTTTAAATATTAGGTTATGTTGACTAATTACAGGATTTGTTGGGGCATAATCTATTTTTTTTAAATCCATGAGATTGTAATGTTTATATATTTTGAAATAACTACTGTTTTTAATAAACTTTGAAATTTCAAAATCTCTTAATCCTATTTCTATAGAATAATTCTTTTTATTTTTTAGTTCTAATAAACATTTACTGTACTTAATTAAATCTTCAGGATTGTAAGATAGAAGAATTATCCTCTTTATAGATTTTTCGAATTTAATATAGAAATAATTAAGTATTGTTTTAGATTCTGTTACTAGGTATAAAAATGATTTTTTTTCGTATAGTTCATTTGTTAAACTGCTGCAAAACTCCTCTTTTATTTCAGGCCAATCTTTATGACCATGAGGCTTATGATTTTTTATGAAATAAAAAAAATCATCTAAGAGGTTTTCATTATTAGAATTTACTTTTAATAAATCCATATTTATAACCAGAAAATAAGATTTTTACATTTATAGCTATTTGAATTATATAGTTATATAATGGATTTAACATTAAGAACAGGAGTAGTATATATTTTTTGGTTCTAAGAGAGTTGATGTTTGCTGAAAATCAATAACCAAAACTGTAGAACTCGTCTGGGAGTGGTCTTTCCGAATTTACTAAGAAAGAACGTTGGCTACGAAATAGCAAAATAAGAGGCGCAATTGATATAGAAAATATATCTAAGTGCAAAAAAGGTGGTAACGCGGGTAATCTCGTCCTTAAGTTTTTTTGGGCGAGTTTTTTTTTGGAGATTTTGGAGAATAATATGAGTGAGAATTTGTATAAAGGAAGTGAAATAGTTTGTCAGGCTTTGATAAATGAAGGCGTAGAGGTTGCCTTTGGTATCCCTGGTGGAGCAATTTTGCCTTTATATGGTACTTTGAATAAATATCCTGAATTAAGGCATATTTTAACAAGACATGAACAAGGAGCATCTCATGCAGCTGATGGCTATGCTAGAACTACTGGTAAAGTTGGAGTTGCATTCGCTACTTCAGGTCCAGGTTCAACAAACCTAATAACTGGTTTAGCAACAGCTATGATGGATTCCGTTCCTATTGTTGCTATTACAGGACAAGTAGGAAGAGCGGCAATAGGTACAGATGCATTTCAGGAAACTGATATAACTGGAGCCACATTGCCCGTTACAAAACATAACTATTTGGTTATGAGTGCAAAAGATATTGGAAAAACAATCCATGAAGCTTTCTATATTGCAAGAACTGGACGGCCAGGCCCGGTATTAATAGATATTCCAAAAGATGTTTTTGATGAAATGTCGAGTTATGATTATAAGAAAGATTCAAAAGTGGAGATTCTGGGTTACAACACTTATGAGAAAATTGACGAATCTCAATTGCAAGATGCTGCAAAATTAATAAATAATTCTAAGAAACCTGTTATTTTAGCTGGACATGGAGTTATCATTTCTAAAGCCCAAACTAAATTACTTGAACTTGCAGAAAAAGCGCAAATTCCCGTTGTTACAACACTTCTTGGGATTTCCTCATTTCCAGAAGATCATATTTTGTTTACCGGATTCCCAGGGATGCATGGAATGGCGTATGCTTCCATTACCCTTGATGAAGCAGATTTGATTATTGGAATTGGTTCCAGATTTGATGATAGAATAGTCGGAAATGCTAAAAGATTTGGTATAAATTCAAAAAAAATTCACATAGATATTGATCCTGCAGAAATTGGTAAGACTATAAAAATCGATGCACCTATTGTTGGTGATGTAGAGACAGTATTAAGGCTACTAACTCCAAAAGTAAACACCAAAACTCACACTCAATGGTTACAAAGGGTTGAACATATAAAATCAGAGCACCCTTCATTACTTATACAGGAGACTGATCGTTTATTGGGACAACAGGTTATAAAAACTTTGTCAGATATAACAAAAGGAGAAGCAATAATATGTACTGGAGTTGGGCAACATCAAATGTGGACTGCACAACATTATAAATTTATAAATCCAAATTCATGGTTAACATCAGGGGGATTAGGAACTATGGGTTATGAAATTCCTAGCGCTATAGGTGCTCAAATAGGAGCTCCTAATAAGACAATTTGGTCTATTTGTGGTGATGGCGGATTCCAAATGACTATAGGAGAATTGGCTACTGTTGCTGAAAACAAATTACCAATAAAATATGCTATTTTAAATAATAATCATTTAGGTATGATTACTCAGTGGCAAGATATGTTTTATGATGGGAAAAGAAATTCTGAAACTTATACCGGAAATCCCGATTTTGTAAAATTGGCTGAAGCATATGGAATTAAAGGTATGAGAGTTAAAGATCAAAATGAATTATCAAAAGCTATAATTGAGGCAAATAATCATAATGGTCCAGTAATAATTGATTTTGTTATTGAGAAAGTAGACTATGTATACCCTATGATCCCTGCAGGACAAAGTGTTGATCAATTGATAGAAGAAAATTTAGAGTAAATAATGAATACAGATACTTTTAGAAGAAGAATAATTGTTGCTTTGGTTAAAGATAATCCAGGAGTTTTGGCAGCTATAGTTGGAGTAATAAGACGTAGGGGTATAAATATTGCTAGTTTGGCTGTGGGACATTCTGAGAAGAATAAATTTTCCAGAATGACTTTTGTTGTAGAAGGGCAAGAAAAGCCTCTTGCAAACATATCTTCTCAATTAAATAAGCTGATTGATGTTGTAGAAGCTTCAGATATTAGTGATAAAAATATAGTTTGGAGAGAATTGGCTTTAATAAAGGTTTCTTGTAATCAATCAAAACGTGTTGAATTGTTAGAATTATCTAAAATATTTAGAGTTAATGTTATTGATGTAGGTCTAAATAACATTACATTTGAAATTTCTGGAAGTGGTTCTAAAATAGATGCGTTTGTTGAATTATTGGAAGAATTTGGGATAGAAGAATTAATGCGTACTGGAAGAATTGCAACTCTAAGAGGAGCTACTAAAGTAGGAATGAAAGAAGGCGAATTTAATTCAAAATATAACTCTGATATTTATTTGTCTAAAGAAGGAGAAACTGGTTCAGTATAAATTACACAAAAGGAAAGTATTATGGCTAAATTATATTATGATAAGGATATAAATGATGAAGTATTAAGAGACAAAATTGTTTCTGTCATAGGATATGGATCTCAAGGTCATGCTCATGCTCAAAATCTTAAAGACTCAGGTTTTAGTGTAATTGTCGGATTATATAGTGGTTCTAAATCTAAAGATCAAGCTGAAGCTGATGGATTTGAAGTATATAGTATCGCTGAAGCAGTAAAAAAATCAGATTTAATAAGTATGTGTATACCTGATCCAACCATGAAAAGAGTTTTCAATGAAGATATTAAGGAAAATTTATCAGCGGGTAATATTTTATTGTTTGCACATGGATTTGCGATTCTTTACGAAGAGGTAAAGCCTCCTGATGATATTGATGTAGTGATGATTGCACCAAAAGCACCTGGTCATAGAGTTAGAGCTGTTTATCAAAGAGATTTGGGAGTTCCTTGCTTAATAGCTGTTCAGCAGGATTTTTCTGGATCAGCCTATAACATTGCTCTTGCTTATGGTAAAGGTATTGGCGGTGGAAGGGCAGGAATATTAGAAACTACATTTAAAGAAGAAACTGAAACTGATTTATTCGGCGAACAAGCTGTTCTTTGTGGTGGAGTAACTGCTTTAATTAAAGCTGGATTTGAAGTATTAACTGAAGCTGGTTATCAACCAGAGTCTGCTTATTTTGAAGTGTTGCATGAATTAAAACTTATAGTTGATTTGATCTATCAAGGAGGACTTGAAGGAATGAGATACTCTGTTTCTACTACAGCAGAATATGGAGATTATACAGTGGGTCCTAGAATAATTGATGATTCTGTAAAAGATGCTATGAAAAAAGTTTTGGATGATATTCAAAGTGGTAGGTTTGCTAAAGAGTGGATAGCTGAAAATGATGAAGGACTTCATAAATATAATGAGTTACGAGCTGCTGATTTAGAGCATCCAGTAGAAAAAATAGGTAAAGAATTAAGAGATATGATGCCATGGCTGGAATCAACTACCTAATTTAATGAAAGGCTTGAATTGAATACTAAAAATAACGACAAGTTAATAGTTTTTGATACTACATTAAGAGATGGAGAACAGTCTGCTGGTGCTTCCTTAACAGCACAAGACAAATTTAGGATAGCTGGACAACTTCAGAAACTAAATGTTGATGTTATTGAAGCGGGTTTTGCTGCAAGTTCGCCAGGTGATTTTGCAGCAGTTAGAAAAATTGCATTTGAAATTGAAGGACCTACAATATGTACTTTAGCCCGAGCTGTAAAATCTGATATTGATTCTGCAATTGAATGTGTAAAAGATGGACTTAAACCAAGAATTCATACCTTTTTATCTACTTCAGATATACATCTTCTACATCAAATGAAAAAAGACAGAGAATCGATAATGTCAATGGCTGTAGATGCTGTAAAAAGAGCAAAAGAATTTGTTGAAGACATTGAATTTTCTCCAATGGATGCATCTAGATCTGATCCTGAATATCTATACATAATGCTTGAAAAGGCAATAGATGCTGGAGCTACTACTGTAAATATTCCTGATACCGTAGGATATTCAAATCCAAAAGAATTTGGAAATTTGATCTCAGGAGTTTTTAAAAATGTTTCCAACATAAATAAAGCGATTGTAAGTGTACATTGTCATAATGATTTAGGGATGGCTGTTGCAAATAGTTTATCAGCCCTAGAAAATGGAGCAAGACAAATTGAAGGATGCGTTAATGGATTAGGCGAGCGAGCAGGTAATGCAGCACTAGAAGAAGTCATTATGGCTGTTAAGACAAGACCTGATCACTATGGAATTTCTTCCGAAATAAATACTGAAGAAATAGGTGCAACAAGTAGATTGATATCAAATATTTTTGGGTTTCCAATCCAATATAATAAAGCAATAACAGGGCAAAATGCATTTAGACATTCTTCAGGTATTCATCAAGATGCTTATTTAAAAGAAAGAACTACCTTTGAAATTATGCATCCAGATGAAGTAGGTTGGAGAGGTGATGCAATAGTTTTAACAAAGGTTTCTGGTAGAGCAGGTCTTAAGTCTCGATTGGAATATTTAGGATATACAATAGACGGTGAAGAACTAATAGAAATATTTAAAAATTTTAAAAATTTAGCCGATCAAAAAAAGGAAATTACAGATCAAGATTTGGAAGCTTTGATGAGTGAATTCCATAGAGAACTTGATACCACTGAAAGATTTAAAGTTTTAGATTTGGATGTGATATGTGGAAATAAAAAAAATCCTTCATCTACAATAACTCTGGAACTCCCCAATGGACAAACTAAAACGAGTACCAAAACTGGAACAGGTCCTGTGGATGCTGTATGTAATTCCATTGATTCGATAATAAATGAAAATATTACTCTTACGGAATTTGCTGTATCTTCAGTAACTGAAGGGATAGATGCTTTAGGAGAAGTTACTATAAGAATTGAGAAAGAAGGAACACTTTACACAGGACAAGGATCTGATACTGATATCATTTTTGCTAGTGCAAAAGCCTATGTCAATGCAATAAATAGGTATTTGATCATCCAATCATCAAATTAAAATCTAAAAGTTACGATAGGAGAAATAAGAATGGATGAAAATTTAACTATGTTTGAAAAAATATGGAGAAAACATATTGTTTCTGAACCCATAAATCAACCTTCTCTCTTATATATAGATTTGCATTTAGTTCATGAAGTAACTTCGCCCCAAGCATTTGAAGGCCTGAGATTAAATAAACGAGAAGTGAGAAGACCTGATTTAACAATAGCAACTGTTGATCATAATATAACTACAGATGAAACAAGAACTCAAATTATAAAAGATGAAATAGCTAGAAAACAAGTAGAAACTATCAGAGAAAATTGTAAAGAAAATAATATTGTGTTATTTGACGTTTGGGATAATGAACAGGGAATTGTACACGTAATTGGTCCAGAACAAGGATATACTCAGCCTGGTATGACTATTGTTTGTGGTGATTCTCACACATCAACTCATGGAGCTTTTGGAGCTTTAGCTTTTGGAATTGGAACTTCTGAAGTCGAACATGTCTTGGCAACACAAACTCTAAGACAAAGAAAACCAAAAACAATGAGAGTGGATTTTAAAGGTACTCTATCTAAGGGGGTAACAGCTAAGGATATGATTTTAAAATTAATTGGAAAAATTGGTACTGCAGGAGGAACAGGTTATGTCATAGAGTATTCAGGAGAAGCAATTCAAAATCTTTCAATGGAAGGAAGGATGACAATTTGTAATATGTCAATTGAAGGAGGGGCACGAGCTGGTATGATTGCTCCTGATAAAATTACTTTTGACTGGATGAAAGGTAGAAATAAAGTACCTAAAGGTAACGAATGGGATAAAAGTGTTAAAGAATGGAAACAACTAGAAACTGATAACAAAGCAAAGTTTGATTCTTATATTGATTTAGATTGTGATAATTTAGAACCCTATGTAAGTTGGGGTACTAATCCATCACAAGTTTTGCCGATATCTGGTGTAATACCTTCCCCGAATGACTTTAAAGAAATGCTTGATGCTCAATCATGTCAAAATGCTTTAGAATATATGGGGTTAAATACGGGATCCAAAATGACAGATATCAAATTGGATAGAGTTTTTATTGGGTCATGTACAAATGCAAGAATTACTGATTTAAGAAGTGCGGCGAGTATCGTAGAAGGTAAAAAAGTAAATAATAATGTAAGAGCTCAAGTTATGCCTGGTTCTACTCTTACTAAATTACAAGCGGAAAAAGAAGGAATTGATAAAATATTTAAGTCTGCTGGGTTTGAGTGGAGAGAGTCGGGATGTTCAATGTGTTTAGGAATGAATCCAGACATACTTTCTCCGCGAGAAAGATGTGCATCTACTTCTAATAGAAATTTTGAAGGTAGACAGGGTAAAGGTGGTCGCACGCATTTGGTTAGTCCTGAAATGGCAGCAGCTGCAGCAATAGAAGGTCATTTTGTTGATGTAAGGGATTGGAAATAATGAAGGTTCGTTTGTGAAAAAGGATAGAATGAAAAAATTCGACCGACCGTCAAATTATTCATCAAAGATTAATAAAAAAGAGACCAATCGAATATCCCTACTTGGAAGAATTTTTGGTTCACAAAAAGAGTTAGATGTAGCAAGAGAAGGAATTTTTAGCAAATATAATTTTGAGTCAAATCTTAATTCATTACGAATCTTATCTATATTATTTGTTGTCTTGATAATGATGTCAATTTCTTTATTGTTTATAGAGAGAAGCAATAAAAATACTTATATAAATTGGAAAAATATTGGTATATCAAATGTTCCTCCACAGAGTATATTAGAATTTGATAAAGTTATTAATTTTTCTCAAAAGGAAAATTTTAATAAATGTAAAACAAATAATCCAATTGACTTATTAGAAGGAATTTGTGATGAACCAATAAAATATGTAAATAAAATGAATGAAACTCAATCTAGAGCTCAATTATTTTATGTATTTCATTTTATTATTCTTTTCATAATTTTTTTCCCTTTGGGTTCATATTTTCATCGTGCTATAAGAAATATAAAAACACTAAAATATAATACAAATATTTCTGCCGAGAAAAGTCTAATTTGGGCTTATTTTTCTTTCTTTATATTCATTTTTTCAATTTTTTTGGCGCCTATCATTTCAAGTAATTTTTATATTCAATTTTCAGTTATATCTGTCTCTTTTTTATTTCTCTTTCAAAAGGTTTATAAAATTATAAAAGAGGTATATTTAGGAAGTAATATGAACAATAATTCTGATGAAAGTAATTTTATTTTAAAGAATCTTGGAATTATTACTTTCCGAGGGAAACTTTGGATTCTTTTATTTATAATGACATCTTTTTTTAATCCATCTATTATATCTAGATTATGGATTGAGGAAATTATAACAATTAATGATTTAATAGTTGCGACTGATTATATGATTTATTCCTCAATTTTGATGATTAGTTTTGCGTTTATTTCAATCTTATTTATAATAGATATTTATAAGTTACAAGAAATAAAACGTCACTTAAAAGGTTCCATTACTATTAACCCTCTAGAAAGGACTTAAGATTTTGGAAAAATTTATAAAACATACTGGATTAGTTGTACCTTTAGATAGAGTAAATATAGATACTGATCAGATTATTCCAAAACAATTTTTAAAAAGAATTGAAAGGACTGGATTCGGTATATTTGCCTTTTATGATTGGAGATATTTAGAAGATGGAGTCCCCAATCCAGATTTTATTCTTAATCACAAGAAATATATTGGTTCATCAGTACTCATAGCAGGACCAAATTTTGGATCCGGATCAAGTAGAGAACATGCACCCTGGGCACTTTCAGAATATGGATTTAAAGTAATAATTTCTAACAGTTTCGCAGATATCTTTCGCAATAACTGTATGCAGAACGGGCTGATTACTATTGAATTGTCAAATGATAAAATTGATCTTCTCATGAGTAATGCTATTAAAATAGATAATTATAAATTAACTGTTGATTTAGAAAATCAACAGATTTATGATCAATTTGGATTTGAATCTATATTTGATTTTGATGAATTTAGAAAAGAATCTATACTAAAAGGATTAGATGATATAGGCATTACTCTTCGATTTGAAGAGGATATTAAAAGATACGAGATTAACGATACATAAATCAATTAATTCAAATTTCGTCTAAACATTGATAAAATAGAGTAGTTTGATAAAAATTTAAGGAGCTTTTATGGAAGCAAGAGTATGTGTTTTAGCTGGAGATGGCGTAGGTAAAGAAGTAACTACAGAATCAATGAAAGTATTAGAGGCTATTTGTAAAAAATATGATCATAATTTTGAATTCATTCATGCAATTGTTGGAGGAGAAGCAATTGATAAGTTTAATAATCCATTACCGGCCGAGTCATTGAATCTTGCACTAGGTTCCGATGCTATTTTGTTTGGAGCAGTAGGTGGACCAAAATGGGATGATCCCCTTGCAGAAACTAGACCAGAAGATGCTATACTCGCACTAAGAAAAAGATTAGGACTATTTGCAAATCTTAGACCAGTAAAAGTTTATCCAGAATTATTACATTCGAGTCCATTAAGACCTGAATATCTAAAAGATGTTGATTTTGTAATAGTTAGAGAGTTAACAGGAGGTCTTTATTTTGGAAGACCTAAAAGAAGAAGTGCTAGTACAAGAGGTAGAAGAGCTGTAGACACTTTGGCTTATTCAGAAAAGGAAATTGCTAGAGTAGTTCGTGTAGCATTTGAATTGGCAAGATCTAGAAGAAAAAGACTTCATTCTCTAGATAAAATGAATGTACTGGAAACAGGGCGATTATGGAGAGAAATAGCAAACGAAGTCGCTCGAGATTATCCTGATGTTGAATTAATTCATATGTTGGCTGATAATGCCGCTATGAAAATAATTACTGAACCAAGTGTTTTTGATGTAATAGTAACAGAGAATAGCTTGGGTGATATTTTATCTGATGAAGCTTCTGTGATCACAGGTTCAATGGGAATGCTTCCATCAGCTAGTTTGGCAGCTTCGCCTCCTCCTCCAGGGAAAAGACGAGGCAGAAGAGGAAGACCTGCTTTATATGAACCTATTCATGGATCTGCGCCCGATATAGCTGGAAATAATATTGCAAATCCCGTGGCTTCTTTTTTATCTGCTTCGTTAATGCTTCGTTGGTCATTCGGTTTACATGATGAAGCTAACGAAATAGAAGAAGCTATTAATAAAATCATAAGAGAAGGCTATAGAACTGTAGATATTGCAGGAGAAAATGATCATAAGTTATCTACAAGTCAAATGGGAGATCTTGTTGCTGGATTAATTACTAATGGAGCAAAGTGATAAAGTAAAATGTTGAAACCAGATAGCTTTTTGCCAAATTTAGATACGGATTATGTTATTAAAGAGTTATCTGATGATGTTAGTATTTTTAGAGATAAATGGGGGATCCCTCATATTAAATCAAATAAATCTGAAGAACTTTTTTTTGCTCAAGGTTTTGTAACTGCCCAAGATAGATTGTTTCAAATGGATTTAGATAGATTAAGATGTCTTGGCAAATCTTCTGAGTACTTAGGGAGAAAAGGTGTTTCAAACGATAAATTAAACTTAAAAAGAAATTTTGAAAACGTAGCTAAGGCTGATTTAGCTAAAGCTTCTATTGAAGCAAAACAAATGATCCAAAATTTCACTAACGGTGTTAATTTTTATATTTCTCATCTTGAAAAATTACCATTAGAATATCAACTGCTTAAAAAAGAACCAGAGAATTGGGAAGACTGGCACTCTATATTAGTGTATAAAATTCGTAATGCTGCAGAAGGTTCATTCGGTGGCAAGTTATTTTATTCACAGCTAGCTAGTGTAGTCGGAGCTGAAAAAGCTGCTAAGTTAATACCTGGTTATTTTCCAGGAGCTTTGTTAACACTACCACCTGGGAGTAAATTTACAGGAGAAATAGAAAATGCTGTCAAAGAACTAACTGAAGCTGCAGAGAACTTTGAATCTATTGGGGCAATTGATGGAGAGTCAAATGGATGGGCTATTTCAGGAGATAGGACTTATTCAGGCACTCCACTAGTTGGAGGTGATTCTCATAGGCAGTTGGATACTCCTAATGTATATTATCAAATTCATCTTAAGTGTGATGAATTTGAAGGAATGGGTCATACGATTCCTGGTTATCCTGGATTTATGCATTTTGCTCATAATGAATATGTGGGTTGGGGGATGACTCACGGGGGTGCAGATACCCAAGATCTTTTTTTAGAAAAACTAAGATATTCAGAAAAAAAAATTCAGCAATTCTACAATAATGAATGGATAGATACTAAAAATTTCATGAAAAAAATCAAACCTAAAAATATGGATGAAATTGAAGTAGAAGTTATTGAAACAAAAAATGGTAATGTGATATTTGGAGGCCCAAACAAAGGATTGGGAATTTCTTTATCTGATCCGGGAGGCAAACAAGAAGGGACATATTGGATAGACTCTGCTTACCAAGCGATGGTTTCCAAATCTGCTGATGATTTAGAACAAGCTTTTGATAAATGGACTGATAGAACTAATAATTATCCATACGCTGATGTAAATAAAAATTATGGATATAAATTTGCAGGAGCTGTTCCTATTAGAGACATTCAACATCAGTGGGGGATAGCAAAAGGATGGGAAAAAAAATATTCAGTTAATCATGAAATTCCTCGAGAAGAATTGCCTAAATCAAGAAACCCTGAATCAGGTTGGGTAGTAACATGCAATCAAAAAGTTGTTGATTATGATTATCCCTATTTTATGTCAGTAGCCTTTGCTCCAGAGTATCGCGCGAAAGTTTTAATAGAATACATAAATAAAAACACCAAAAATCTAAAGATAAAAAATATGCTTGAAATGCATAATCAAACATTTTCAATCCCTGCTAAAAAAATAATTTCTTTTTCTAAAACAATAAATTATGATGCAATCAATCTAACGGAATTAGAAAAAATGATTGTAGAAAAAATGCATAATTGGAATTTTTTGATGGATAAAAGTAGCCCTGAAGCTTCAATATATTCTGTAACTAAAGAAAAAATTATAGAAGAAGTCATAAATTTAAATTATGGTTCGTTAAGTAAAGAAACCATTGAAGAGAAAAATGTAGGTGCTGTAGGACATGTTAAAAGATTTTTAGTACCTTTGATAAATGAACACATTGGTAATCCTAAGAGCCATTTGTTAAATGGAAATAATAATTGGGAAGATATGTTTGTTAAAGCATTCCGACAAGCTATAGAATTTTTGAAAAAAAAGTTTGGTAAAAATATCAATGAATGGAAATGGGGGAATTTACATACAACTAATCATCAACACCCTTTGAGTAGTGAATTCTTAGCATATGCAAATATTCTAAATCCTAAAAAAGTACCCGCAAGTGGCGATGGAGAAACCCCATTAGCTGGAAGCACAGACAAAAATTTCAAAATTGTAGCTGCTTCTGTAAATAGATATGCTCATGACCCGAGTAATTGGGAAAATAGTAGATGGATTGTTCCTCTTGGATCATCCGGAAATCCTGGTTCAAAAAACTATAGTGATCAATTAGAACTTTGGTCAGAAGGTAAAACTATACCTCAGTTATGGAACTGGGAAGAAATTATGAATACATGTACTGAGCAAAAATTAATTGCAGGTTAAAGGAACCTTTGTCATTCAAATTTCACTTTAACATTTCCTATTTCTTCTATTTCTATCTCAATAGTGTCATTTTTTTCGACCCAGTACGTTTGTACTAATGAGCCTAAAGAAATTAAGTCTCCAGCTTTAGGATAATTATTTTCAGAAAAGTTGAAATTTAAAAACCAGTTAAGAGCATTAATAGGGTCTTCCAAGATATCTGATCCGATCCCTTTCCCGATATTTTGCTCATTAACTTTCATTCCACCTTTAAGATTTTTTAAATTTTTAAGTTTCATTTTTTTTGAACCCTTTCCAAAAACAATTGAGGATGCAAAAAAATCATCTGCTATAAGAAGTGAAGTTTTTTCATGCTTATAATTTTCCCATCTATTATCAACTACCTCAATTGAGGGAACAACTCTTTTAACGATTTCATCTAATTTATTATTTTTTTTGGAGTAAACATAATTATCTGAAAGTATCACTGCAATTTCACATTCTACGCCAGGCTGAACAAATTCATCAAATTTAAGGATAGTATCGTTTTCAATTACATCTCTTGTCATAACTCTACCAAGGCATGGAGAAGGTATATTTAAATATTTTTGCATAACTGGTGTGGTACATCCTATTTTCCATCCAGAATATGAGTATTTTTTTGAGAAATGTTTAAAGAGATCATTTTGTATTTCATAACCCTGACTAATACTTATATTTTTCTTTCTTTCTTCAGGTATAGAAATTTTAATGTTGTTTTGCCTAGAATTGATAATAGTTTTTGAAATAATATTCATAAAAAAATAATTTATACTGTAATTATGAAAATAATAATACCTAGAATAATAATTTCAAAGTTATTTGAGCATTCCTTATTAGAAGATCCTGATGAATGCTGTGGATTGTTATTAGGAAACGATGAAAAAGTAATAGAAATTAGAAACTTAAACAATGTTCATGATAATCCTATGACTAGATATGAAATAGATAATAAGGATTTGATGAAAGCTCAAAAATATTGTGATAATAATAATATGGATATTTTGGGAGTTTATCATTCTCATACTCATTCACAAGCATATCCGTCCCCAACTGATATAGGAAAAGCACGAGAAATTAAGGATTTTTTTGATCCTTACTACATATTGATTTCATTAATAGAAAAAACAAGACCAATCATAAGGGGATATAAAATTGATTTAGATAGTGTCACTGAAATTATTGTTGAACACGATGGAGAAGCTTACATAAGTCCTACGATGAATTTTTAATAAGAAACCACTCTAAAGAATCTGATAAAGCAATCCAACTAGCTTCAATAATGTTACTCGATGCACCTACTGTAGTCCATGATGATTTATCGTCGGAAGATTCAATAATAACTCTTACTGTAGCACCAGTTCCTATTCCTTCCTCAACGACCCTAACACTATAATCAGTAAGCCGTACAACATTTATTTCGGGATATATATCTATTAAAGATTTTCTTAATGCATTATCTAGTGCACCAACTGGACCATTTCCTTCTGCAGCCATGTGTAACTGTTTATCATTAGTTTTTATTTTAATTGTTGCCTCTGATAATATTGGATGTTCAGAATTATCTTCTCTCCAACCTGTACCTAAAGAAGATCTTCTTTTATTTTCTACTAAAACCATAAAATCAATAAGTTCAAATTTGGGTTCATAATTGGGTAAATTTCTATAAATCAGTAAATCTAAAGATGAGTCGGCCAATTCAAAGGCATATCCTTCAGATTCTTTTTCTTTAATTTTTTTCATGATCTTTTCAGCATCATTGGAATCCAAAATATTACCTAAACCAAGCTTTTCTATTCGAGTCATAATACTTTTTCTTCCAGATAATTCTGAAATTGATATCGAAGAATTATTACCAACATCAAGAGGATCTATATGTTGAAATGATTTCGGGTCAATTAAAAATCCTGCCGCATGCATTCCCCCTTTATGTGTGAAGGCATTTTTTCCTACATATGGTTGAAAAGGAAATGGTCTTTTATTAGCAACTTCTGAGACATAATGAGAAACTTCTGTTAAAAGTTTTAGTTTATTTTTTGACTTAACAGCATTTTTACCCATTTTCATCTCTAAATTACCTATTATGCTGATCATATTGGCATTTCCAGTTCTTTCTCCATATCCATTTATACAACCCTGTACTTGATAAGCTCCCGCATTTACTGCTGCTATGGTGGACGCTACTGCTGTATCAGTATCATTATGCGCGTGTATACCAATCAAAGTCTTAGTATCAAAAAGCTTGCAAATTTCTCTGGTTATTTTAGCGATTTCATCAGGTAAAGTCCCTCCATTCGTATCACATAAAATCAATCGTTCAGCTCCAGCTTTATAAGCAGCTTTTAGACATTGAATAGCATATTCGGGATTTTCTTTATAGCCATCAAAAAAGTGCTCTGCATCAAAGAATACTTTTTTATTTTTTGAATGAAGAAATTTTACAGAGTCTGAAATCATGTTGATATTTTCTTCTAAAGAAGTTTTCACTATTTTTTCTGCTTGATAAGCACTAGCCTTTCCAACTAATGCAACATAGTCAGTATCAGCTGACAATAATGCATTTATAAAAATGTCTTTTTCTATTTTTATATTTGGTTTCCTAGTTTGTCCAAAAGAAATTATTTTTGAATTCTTTAAATTTAACTTTTTAACTCTTTTGAAGTATTCATCATCTTTAGGATTAGAACCAGCAAATCCTCCTTCGATAAAGTCTACACCTAGCTCATCTAATTTTTCTGTAATCAATATTTTTTCTTCTAGAGATAAATTTACTCCACTTTGTTGAGTGCCATCTCTAAGAGTTGTATCGTATAATTCTATTTTTTTATTATTTTGCATGATATAAAATTTATTACGTAAACGTTTTTTTGGTAATAATAATAATAATATCGTCAAATATGAAAATAATCTAACATTTTTTAGATAAATACATTTGTAAATAAGGAAAATATTTTGAGTCAAAATTTTAAAAATCTAAATTTTGCTAAATGTTTTGAAATGCGTTCTAGTACTATAGGAGAACCTGGTAATAGAACATTTTCATTAGATTTTTTTTGTTTAGATGCAACAGTTAAAATTCGGATTGAAAAACAGCAATTAGCTTTATTAGCTCGAGAAATAACGAAAAACCAATATAAAGAAATAGATAAAAAAACTAATACAAAACATCAGAAAAGTCCCTTGGAATATGAATTCAAACTTGTAGATTTTTTGATTTCTTATAAAGCAGAGAATAATAATATAGAGTTCCAATTTTTAGGAGAGAATAAAGAACAGGAATCTTTTGTAATAAAATTTGAATTTAACAATCTTTTATCACAAAAATTTGCTGAAAAGAGTTTTGATTTGATTTCAAAAGGCAGGCCTATTTGCATGCTTTGCTTCAATCCTATTAATGACGATGGTCATTTTTGTATAAAAATGAATGGACATATTGAAAATGTCAAAATTAAATGAAAAATATATTGATTTAGAGACTAAACTTTTGAATTTTCATATAAAAAGTACTGAAGAATTCAAAAGAGGTTCCAATCATATTTTTTTATGTAAAATGTCTAATTTGAAAGAAAATTTTTATGCAATATATAAACCCAAAATTGGCGAAAAACCACTAAGAGATTTTAAATATGGAAGCTTATATAAAAGAGAAATAGCTTCCTATGAGATTTCAAAATTTCTAAATTGGCCAAAATTGCCTCCCATTGTTATTAGAGATGGAATATATGGAGAAGGAAGTTTCCAATTTTATATTCCCCACGATCCTTCAAATAATTATTTTGACCTTTATGAAAAATATAAAGAAGAATTAGAATTAGTAGCATTGTTTGATTTGATAATTTTAAATACTGATAGAAAAGCTGGTTCTATTTTGATAGATGAAGACATGCAGATTTGGTCGATAGATCAGGCTCTATCATTCAATTCTTATACAAGAATACGAACAGTAATGTTTGAATATAACAATAGATTAATTCAAGATAAACAAATTAAAGAAATAAAAATTTTGATTGATAATCTAGAATCTGAATCTATACTCTTAAATTCACTTTATGACTTACTTGATAAAGAGGAAATTTTATCTTTGTTAAAAAGGTGTAAACAAATAGTTAATTCTAAATTTTTTCCTGACCTAGATCCCTATTATAATGTTCCTTATCCATTAATATAAGTTATTTAAAATAATCTAGAAAAGAGAAACTTTTTTTTCTTCCATTTGGCTTGATATTATTCAATAAAAATTCTGAATGGTCTCTTTGGCATGCCATAAATTTACCTCTCCAATTTTTCAATTTCTCCAATTCATATAAACCGTTATTGAAATATTTCTTCCATGGGTTTATATCTTGCCATTTATTATCATTCATATTCCCAAAAAATATTTTTTTATTAGATTCTTTTACTAATATCCAAGCTGCTGCAAAATCCCAGATGAAGGCATATCCACTTAAAGCCAATTGTGCATTACCATTTGCAACTAAAGCTAATTCTGCAGCAGTTGAGCCTAAATTTCTTATTTCTCCAGAAAATTTTAAAAAATTTGTTTTTATTCTATAACTCCTTTGAAAATAAGTAGGAGCAAATGTAATTAAACCAGCTGAAGGTTTGCAGTTCTTTGCCAAATATTTTTTAGCAGAACTAGATTGTAATCCTGAGCCTTCATAAGCAGATATAATAAAATTGTTTTTCCAAGGTAAACCAATTCCTCCAGCTACAATGTTTCCCTTAAACATAACCGCAATAGATACACAATACAAAGGCAAAGCATTTATGAAATTTTTTGTACCATCTATTGGATCTATAATCCATAAATAATCAGATTTAACAACTTTTTTAGATTCACCCTCTTCTCCTAAAATTGCGTGTTTAGGGAATTTTCTGTTGATTCTTGATGTTATAAGATTTTGAGTTTTTAAATCAATCTCCGTAACTGGATTATCTCCAGTTATTTGATTCTTATCTTTTATTTTGTAATCGATATTTTCAGATTTTTTGATTAAATTTAATGACTCATCAATAAGTTCAATCAATAAATCTTTTATACTACTAAGGCTTTCAGTTATCATTTTTAAAATTTTTCATCACTAT
>CEVM01013085.1_pt1 | contig 22276 bp, 18 predicted proteins | sample 531481 | NCBI WGS metagenome assembly CEVM01 (sample SAMEA2623649, study PRJEB7988) | marine metagenome | biome: marine biome (ENVO:00000447); feature: mesopelagic zone (ENVO:00000213) & marine oxygen minimum zone (ENVO:01000065); material: "saline water (ENVO:00002010), including plankton...
GGCGATGATCATCGTGAGCACCCCCACAAGGTGCCCGACAAACGAGATCCTCAACAAGAAACGCATACCAAGCGTATCAGCGAATGGAGCAAACAAGAGTTGCGATACGGCGAAACCCCATAGTGCAGCACCTCCGATCCATCCTACTTCTTCATTCGTTAGCACGAACTCACGCTTCAGCGAAAGCATGATCGCACCTACAGTGGCGAATGCGACCGACGTGGCGATCAAGGCGATGCAGCTACCAATAAAGAGCCTTGAAGAATCGATGCCGGCTCCTGATTCCGTGGTTCTGTTCTCAGGCATAGTGATCCGGTGTGAATGATACGGGCGTTGGGTACCGAGCGGTCATCTTATTCCAACCCTATGTGTCGAAGAACTTCCGGAGGTGGAGGCTCCCAGCGAGGAAGGGGGACATTGCCGACATACTGCAGATCCTCCATACCCTCAGGCGTAGTCCAGAATGCTGTGGAAGTCAGATCTCGGACTTTATCAAAAAATAGAGCTGCGGCCTCTAGTCCAGAGTCCGTATTCGGCAGATAGCAAATTTCATCGCAAATCTCGATGTGCTGATCCGGGGTGAGCTGTCTGAAACGTGTTCCTTCACCAAACCTCCGGGCGGCTTCACTATCGAGCCAAACAAGCCCTTCACGCAGGACAATTTTATCTGATTGGTTTGCTTCATAGGGAGCGCTCACCCACTCGTCTATGAAATCATGTGCGCCGAGTTGACTGGCCGATTGTGAGCGCTCGTCCGCGGGAATGATCACGTCGCAGAGCACCGCCAAGGACTGCAGCTCATCTGACGTCAATGATCGCTCCCAGGGCACCGTCGGTGTGAGGAGGTCTGGATCCCACGCATCTCCTCTTGCCTTCGGGTTCGATGCAGAAGCGGGGGTCATCAAGATTTCAGAAGCCTCCTCGCCAGGCTTGCATGAAACCAGAGCCGGAGTTGCAGCTGCGATTGCCATAACCTTCAATGCCTGACGCCGATCCATGCTCACGGCACCCAACACTGGCAACTCAAGTCCATGCTTAGAAATATCTTCCGGGCGCCTATCCCGATCGCTATTCCGTGATTCTTTAGCCATCAGAGATTCCTCTGGCTCATCTGGCCAACAATGTAGTCGGACGCACGCCATGCGATTGCCATGATTGAAAGCGTCGGATTCTTATCGGCATTCGACACGAAGCAACCCCCATCGGTAACAAAGAGATTGTCGACTTCCCATGACTGGCAAAATTCATTGAGCACAGAGCGAGACGGATCGCTTCCCATTATTACGCCACCCACCTCATGAATAATCTCTCCTGGCTTCGCGATGGCATCTACTCCGTCCTCATGTATGGTGCTAAGCACGTGTCCACCCATCGTCTCAACGATCTCCTCGAATGTCTGCTGCATGTGCCGGGCTTGGTTAAGCTCATGGTCCGACCATGTCCAATGAAAGCGTAGCGTAGGAATTCCCCATTCATCGACTTGCTCGGAATCGATCTCACAGTAACAGTCGTCGTTCGGGATCATCTCACCACGACCGGCAAAGCCAAGGAAAGACCCATAGTAACGACGACAATCTTCCTTGAAGCCCTGGCCATAAGAGCCCATGGTAAGGGGTTCGATGCCTCCGAAGGAGCCAAAACCGGGCATCTTCCGACCGCCACCAAACTCGATATGGTAGCCACGAGCAAAGTCTAGTCGACCACCAGCTTGATCTTGATAGAGCCACCAGGGCATATAGAGGTGCATCGCTGAGGCACCATCAGCGTTATGCGGGGGCATACTCTCAAGCGCTGGAATCTGACCCTGCACACCAGCACCTACAGTATCCATCAGATACTTACCAACAAGTCCATTTTCGTTACCGAGTCCGTCCGGGAAAAGAGAACTCTTCGAGTTGAGAAGAATGCGTGCCGACTCGCATGCACTTGCTGTGAGGATTACAACACGGGCACGCACGTGCTCCTCAAGTCCTGTATCCTTGTCGATGTAATGGACTCCGGTCGCTCGCCCATTCGTGTCGACTGTGACCTCACGCACCATCGCATTTGTGATGACATTGAGGTTGCCTGTCGCTGCTGCTGGTGGCAACAGAACTGTCGGTGATTGAAAGTTCGCCTTAATTGAGCAACCACGACCGCATGGAGTCGCGTAATAGCACGCAGCTCTAGCACGCATTGACTCTGCGGTCACGCGCCGAGCCATTTCATTGTTCGGCCAGAGCATACGCGCAATTCGGTCGGCTTCAAGTGGCTGGGTTAAGATGGCCAGGTGGGCTGGGACCACAGGAATATCTAGCCGCTCATGACAAACCTTCTGGGTAAGTAACTCTTCCGCTCTTGGCGCTGGAGGAGGTAGTAGCACACCGGGAGAAGAATTCGGCGTATTTTCAAGCCCTTCATTTGACCCATAAACGCCGATCAAGGCCTCCGTCTTATCATAGTATGGAGCAATGTCCTCATAAGACATCGGCCAATCAAAACCAAGTCCGTCACGGGAGCGTGGCTTGAAATCGTACTCACCCATGCGAAGCGAGATGCGCCCCCAATGGTTTGTACGGCCTCCTAGCATCCGTGCACGCCACCATAAGAAGTCCGTTCCTTCAGCACTCGAGTAGGGCTCTCCCGGTACACGCCAGCCACCATCAACTGTTGCATCATAAAATCCAAATGGTTTTTCAGGTGTTCCTGCTGCTCGCAGCGGTGCATCAAAGGGAAGTTGAAACATCGGGGTCTCAGAAACCGGGTCGTAATCCCGCCCTGCCTCAAGCATAAGCACCTTGACCCCAGAACAGGCTAGCACATATGCACACATGCCACCTGCCGCACCCGAACCGACTATTATGGCGTCGTAATCGTCTTGCGCCTTCAGCGTCACTTGCCCTCCATCAGGCTGGCTGGCTACTCAACCTTCTCGGTCTAAGGTTCAGGTCACCCCGTCACTGCCCGGTTGACCGCAAAGTAATCTTGCTAGCGTCGTACCCTCGCCTCCACGAGTCTTGCAACCGCACCTAGCGTCGTCTGAGCTGCGTTGAAACCCAGTCGAAAATCATCATCTGAGAAAGTTACGAATAAGTCTGTCGGCTGATGCCAGTGTGGGTTGGCACGGTTCCCAGTCTCATAGAGCCGACGGTTCTCGCGCAGACTCACAGCAGCAACGATATCCTGGAATGGGCCAGAGTCTGTGTTACTCATGGCATTACTCATGACTGCCGGATAGTGCGTAGCAAACATCCGGTTCGCGTTGAGAAGTGCGAGAGCCAGTTGCGCCGAGGCATCAGCCATCTCCGAGTTCAGCTGGAATTCGATATCAACATCAGCATCGAGCGCCTGATTGTGCGTTACGGGATTCCCATGATCCCAAAGCATCATGTCGTGTTGAACCATGCCCAACCACCTGGGTTCTGGGTAATTGCCCGATCCCTGAGGCTCCTCGATTCCCTGCAGCGCTTGCCGCTGCTCAACATATGCACGGGCTCCGTTTAATCCGGTCTCCTCATTGTTCCACAACGCAAACCGAATCGAACGAGCACTGGTCACTCCCGAGGAAGCCAGCGCTCGAGCAATCTCCATGACAAGTGCTGTTCCGGAAGCGTCATCATTCGCAGCCTGACCACCACCTCGCCCATCCATGTGCCCCCCCAAGATGTACATCTCACCAGGAGAGCTAGCACCTACGAGTGTCGCATAGACCTCTTCACGTGGTTCGGTGACATCAGAGCCCCGCGGCATGTAGTCGTAGTGGATACGAGCGGTCTGGTAACCCCAACCCTGCAGTGTCTGCTCAATCCAGTCGACCGCTGCAGCATTTCGCGGTGTACCTTGCTCACGGTCGCCGAACTCCGTCAGGCCGCGAATGAGTGACTTGTAGCTTTCGAAATCGAGGAGGTCGACAACTTCCTTGATGGCGCTGTCAGCTTCAGTCATCGGGACACCCCCGAGCACGCCTCTAAGATTTCTACTATCCGCAGGACTCGGACGGCCACCACCACGCCCCTGTGCATCTATGGCCATAGGCCAGAGAAAGGCAACGAAGATAAGGGTGATCACTACATGTGTGACCTTATTGCTGACCGACATGATATAGTCTCCGGAACTTGACCTATTGGCTCTTCGGGATGAACAACCTAGGCGCCACCTTCGATTCCGTCACGCGGAGCGATCAGGGTAACTGGAAGCCTTCGGACCTCCCTAGGCGTGCTTAAACCTTTAGGGCACTAAGTGCATTGAAGCTGTAGCGAACACTCTCGATTGGAGCATCCGGTGTATCGTGCTCTACAAACGCGTGTAGCATACCTAACTCCTCAGCACGCGGCAGGATCGTTGCAAAATCAATCACTCCTTTGCCAACATCCACCATCCGTCCGTCCAGTGTCCGGTCCTTCACATGAACGCTCGTAACTCGACCTGCTTGACTCTCCAGATAAGCCATCGGGTCCCCGCCACCATCCACGACCCAGAATATGTCCATCTGCCAGTCAACAAGACGTGGCTCGGTGCGCTCCAAGAGCAGGTCCATCATGATTGTGCCGTCCGGTAGCGCAACAAACTCCCAGGCATGGTTATGGTAGCCGAAATGGAGCCCAGCCGAGCCAGCCATTTCACCGGCCCGGTTGAAGTCCTCGGCCAATTTACGAAGTCCTTCAGGGGTGCGCTCAGATTCCGGAATCGAGGGAACAAAAACGAAATCTTGGCCCAATTCCTGCGCTCCTTCAAGAAAGGAAGCCCAGTCACCACGAATGTCGCCCACTCCTGCATGGCTTGATACTGCCCGTAACCCAACGGCATCCAAAATTCTACGCATTTCTCTAGGGCTAAGCCCATAAAGTCCTGCGAACTCCACAGTTTGGTAGCCGATCTCTGCAACCTGGGCCAGCGTTCCGTCAACATCCTCGGAAAGCAGAGCACGGAGCGTGTACAATTGGACTCCAAGCTCTTCAACAACTAGCGACCGCCCTGACACCAAACCCTGCCCACTGACAGATAGTCCCCCCGGCTTTGACCCTAAGAATCCAATCGCGGGCATGGCGATGATGAAGCTGCGTCGGTCCATCACTTGATCTCCCTGATTTTCAAGTTACGGAAAGAAACCCGATCTCCGTGATCTTGGATCCCAATGTGGCCGCGAGAAGCTCGGCCGTATGCAGGCCACTGGGAAAACTTGCTGTTTGCCACCCGCCGCAGCCAGTCCGCACTTCCGAGTTCATACTCGACGACTTTATCGCCGTTCAACCAATGCTCGACCTGGTTATTCACAACAACAATACGCGACGTATTCCATTCCCTCGCCGGCTTAACGATACCGCGCAGCGCACCATGAAGCCCATAATTTGAACCGGCACTTGTCAGTGGACTTCGGCCATCAGGGTGTCCAGCGTCATCTAGAAGCTGCATCTCAGGCGCACCGTGGTACACCTCTTCCTGACCCTCAACTGCCCGAAATAAGACACCGCTATTCCCGCCTGGGCCAACCAGCCATTCAAGGGAAAGTTCGAAGTCACTGAATTGCTGTTCTGTAATGATGTCCCCACCCGGCCCTGTGCGAGTCAGCATACCGTTCTCTACAGACCATCCAGTAGGCATGAATTCGCTGTTGTATCCGCGCCATCCCTCAAGGGAATTGCCATCAAATAGAAGCTGCCATCCAGCCGCGCGCTCTGCTTCAGTAAGCCTGTTGTGTTCCTGTGCCGTGAGTGGAGTCGCTAGAAAAATCAGAACAGTTCCTAGCAAGACTGGGCGATCAATCACAATTCCCACCCGTTTCGGTACTCCCGTTTCAGGTATGCATTCGCCTGCTTGGAGTTAGTCACTCTCATATTGTCAGCGTCGTATTCGATCTTGAAGCCCTGTCCCGTCCTCAGGGCCACTAGCCCCAGAAGCATGACTTCGGTGAGCGGTGCCGCATAGGAAAACGGACAGGTCGCCTCTCCTTGTCCTTTGCAGGCATTCGCCCAGTTCATCTCATGACTGTCTGCAATGCGAGCAAAGGTCGGCGGAACCGTCACCGCCTGTCCCATTAACCCTTCCGGAAAAATCTGGGGATTCCCGCCATAGGTTTCGTGCATCAAGATTCCTCGGTCACCTACAAAGATCACGCCACCCTCACGGTTAAGAGGCACACCATCCGGAAGATGTTTCGGGCGCTTCGGCATGAGTCCCCCATCATACCAGTGGAGTTGGACGGGTCCCCGTTCGCCACGCCGAGGAAAATCGTAGTGGACTTTGGTCGCTAACGGGTAAGAGACAGGATCTTCTTCTGGTCCGCCCCACATCGAAGAAGTCGCTTCGACCGTGGTCGGGTAACCCAAATCCAAAGCCCAAAAAGGATGGTCGATTAGGTGTGCACCCATATCTCCCAATGCCCCCACCCCAAAATCTACCCAGCCCCGCCAATGGAATGGATGATAAATCGGGTGATACCGTACATCCCTGGAGACTGGCCCAAGGAATAAGTCCCAAGCCACGTGATCCGGCACACTAAAGTCAGCCCACAGGGCACCCGCATGAGCCTCGGCTACTGAACCCGGCCACCACGAGCGGTCCACCGATAATGGATCAAAGCCCTCTGGGACCGGAGCAGGCTGGAGAAGGCCTTGCGCCCAAATCGGCCTATTCGTCCAGACATGGACTTCATGAACACTACCGATTACCCCAGCAGCAATCCATTCATTTATGAGCCTTGCATCGTCACTTGAATGGCCTTGGTTGCCCATCTGTGTGACAACCCCTGTGGACGTTGCCAGCTCGTCGAGCACACGAGACTCATGGACAGTGGTAGTCAGTGGTTTTTGAACATATACGTGCTTCCCGGCGCGCATCGCCGCAGCGGCGATGACGGCATGGGTGTGGTCAGGAGTAGCAATTAGCACCGCTTCGATATCCCTCTGCTCATCTAACATCGCCTGGAAGTGCGTGTACTTCCGGGCTTTCCCGTACTGCTCCTTCCACCGCACCCCTTTCTCTCTAGGTCTACCATCAGCGCCCGTGGAACGTTCTTCGACCTTAGCCGCGACTAACTGATGATCAATGTCGCAGACGGCAACGATGTTTTCGGTGCCTAATTCCTGGGCATTCTCGCCTCCCACGCCACCGGCACCGACAATCGCGATATTGAGCGTATCACTCGGAGCTTGATACCCTGGTCCGCCAAGGACATGCCTTGGTACGATCATAGCCCCCAGCGCTACCTTTGAACTGTTCGAGACAAAGCCTCGACGTGTGATATCTTCCGGCACGAGATCCCATCCTTGCAGCGGCCAACTGTATGTGGCCGTTCTTGATCACAAGATAGGCGTGAGCGGGAGTTTTGAAACGGCCGATGACTTTGGTTGTATCAGACCTCTGGTACAGCAGCAATGCACTCAATCTCAACCCGGGCTCCTAGTGCAAGACCGCTACCAGCGACAGCGGAACGAGCTGGTGGGTCTGATGGAAAGTACTGGACATAGGCCTCATTAACTGCAGCGTAATCGCTAATATCTGCTAGAAACACAGTGCACTTAATGAGGTCTAGTAGTGTGGCGCCAGCAGCATCTAGAACGGTGATGATATTCTCCATCGTCTGATGTGTTTCGGGGATCACACCTCCTTCAACCAACTGTGGAGGATTCACACCGGGCTGGGCACCAATTGCACCAGACAAAAAAATTAAATCCCCACTCCTCACGGCTGATGAAAACACCGGTAGGCGAGCGACGCCCTCAGGTTGGATGATTTCCTTTCGAGGCCCCATCTCTGGGGTTACTGCCGTGTCTTCTATACCTCCACTCTGCCGCTCCTCGAAGGAACATCCAATCAGGAGGGGTAAGAGCAAGGCAGCTAGGATAGAGCGTTTCATCTGGAGCCTCTCTCGAATCGGATTTCACCACCTACAATTGTCATATCGACCTGAGCATGAGCGATCTCGGCCTCAGGAACCGTCATAATGTCTCTGTCTAGGACTATTATGTCAGCCAACTTGCCAACAGTGATAGAGCCTTTGATATCCTCCTCAAACGCCGCATAAGCGTTGTTGATCGTGTAGCTCTGTAGGGCTTCCAAGCGTGTCATTCTCTGGCCGGGAAAGAACTCATTCCCATCCTTGTCCTGGCGAACCACAGAGGAATAAAGAGATGAGATTGGTGAAACATCCTCTACCGGCGTATCAGTCCCGTTCGTCACCATCACACCCGCCTCTATAAGAGAACGCCAAAGGTAGGCTCCACTTTCAGCACGCTTTACGCCAAGTCTTGCATAAACCCAAGGCGCATCGGAAGTCGCATGCACCCCTTGCATGGATGCAATCACACCAAGATCGGCAAAGCGCCGTACATCATCAGGGTGTAGATGTTGTGCATGTTCAATCCTCCACCGCATTTGTCCACCGGCCCCCTCAGGGAAAGTCCGTTCATAGATATCAAGTACTTCTCGGTTCGCGCGGTCTCCAATAGCATGCGTATTCAGTTGGAAGCCATGTTTTGCGGCAAGCTGAGCTGTTGTTTCAATATCGTTCGGCTCTTCAACCCAAAGACCGGTACTGCTCGGCATATCTTCGTAAGGTTCCAGCAGCCATGCTCCATGCGATCCAAGTGCCCCATCAATTTGGCGCTTGATCGATCGGACGGTCAGATGGTTTCCTCCATAGCCGATCATTCGATACGAGGGGAGGGCGTCATCCATCGATACATTGGATTCGGAACGAACCATAACGTATAGCCTCACGGGAAGGCGGCCCTCGTCAGCGAGCTGCTTAAAGCCGTCTATAGTCGCGAAGCTCGCACCCGCATCGTGAAAAGTGGTCACACCCTTGGAGAGAGCTTCCTCACCAGCAAGTTCTACCTGATGTGAGAACTCATTCCATTTCTCAGCCTCAGAGAGCTGAGCCTTTTCCTTCTCTACTACCCGATAGACCAGTCCGTCGGCGTTCTCTCTAAGTAGACCAGTAGCAGAACCGTCAGCATCACGCACAATGGTGCCACCAGGTGGATCTGGGGTCTGATTGTTAATGCCTGCAAGCTCAAGCGCGTAGGCGTTCGCAAACGCGGCATGCCCACTGGCATGGCCCAGAACCACCGGATTGTTGTTGGATACAGCACTGAGTGTCGTATGTGTGGGGACGCCCTCAACGGAACCAGGCGGAACCTCGTTCCATTTTTCTTGATGCCAACCGCGTCCTTCAATCCATTGGTCCGGAGATGCACTTTGGACGGCATCTGCTACCATCACCACAATCTCGTCCCAGCTCTCAACTTGGGTGAGGTCGAGAATTGTCTTCGACCTACCGAGGCTAGTGTAGTGCCCATGCCCCTCAATGAAACCTGGAAGTGCAAGTCGGCCTGCTAAGTCGATCGTGCTAGTCAATTCTCCGACCAAAGCCGTGATCTCTTCGTTAGTCCCTACAGCAATGATCCGGTCTCCCCGAATCGCAATGGCCTGAGCCTCCGGTAAGGCATCATCCACAGTGACAACTTTGCCATTGGTTAGCACCACATCGGCTAACTCTTGAACTTCATCCGTTGCACAACCCAAGAATGAGGTTGATACAACCACCAGCATCATGACCAGAAACATGTTGATAAAGCGTGGCAAGGGGTCCTCCAGTACTGTATTTCGATGGAGGGGGAAGGTGGTCGAGGTTCTCGGAGCACGCTACTCTCTGATATGGATCGGCAACACTTTAACAGGCTTGCTACAACGGGTCTTATGGGACTCAATCTCAGGCCACAGATTTGGCTTGACCTTTTGTCTGACCAGAATCCAGAGGTTAATGGTCGCCGGCTGAATCAGCGGATGAGCAGGCTTGCAAGCTTTGGTGCTAACGCTGCAGGTGGTATCGACCGTGTTGCATTCAGTGATGCAAATATCGAAGCACTCGACTGGATAACTGGACTACTCGTGGAGTCAGGCTTTTCTCCTTCAATTGACTTTGCGGGTAATCTGATCGCCCGCAAACCGGGATCCGGATCTGAGCTTCCTCCGATTATGCTAGGCTCCCATATCGATTCAGTTCCTGGCGGCGGTAATTACGACGGACAAGTCGGTTCGATGGGTGCCCTAGAAGTTGCTGCATCGCTGGCTGACGCAGCCCATACCACTCGACATTCACTCGAAATCTTAATTTTCTCGAACGAGGAAGGAGGGAAAACCGGTAGCCGTGCCCTAGCGGGAGAGGTGGAGGGGTTCGAGTTGGATATAGTCACCGCTTCAGGTTTTACGATCGCGGACGGCATTCAGCGGCTCGGAGGGAACCCCAATCGCCTGACTGAGGTGCGGCGGACGGATGGGTCGGCGGAGGCCTTCTTGGAACTGCACATTGAGCAGGGCGCAGTATTGGACACGGATGAGATCGACGTGGGAGTCGTCGAGGGGATTGTAGGAATCATGCGTTGGACCGTAACTGTTGATGGCAGCACCAACCATGCCGGCACGACCCCTATGGACCGGCGGGCCGATGCGATGGTTGGTGCGGCACGGTTCATCGATCTAGTCCATACAACAGCTCGTCGGATGCCAGGCCAACAAGTTGCTACAGTGGGCAGACTTGAAGCCGAACCAGGTGTACCTAATGTGATACCTGGTCGTGTCACTATGACCCTTGAGATCAGAGACCTCTCAATGGCCGGCATTGAGCGTGTCTACAACGAAATCAATCGCAACTTGGTCCGGATTACAGAAGAAACGGAGACCCGCTTCTCATTCCAGCGCTTTTATACGAGCAGGGCAGCTCCGACTGCTCCATGGATTCGCGAGATCATCGAAACTTCTGCACGTGGCCTCGGCCTTTCGACCCGCCGCATGCCCTCAGGAGCCGGACACGACGCTCAGAGCATTGCACTCTTTGCACCGGTTGGAATGATATTCGTGCCCTCTGTAGCTGGCATCAGCCATGCACCTGACGAGAATACTAGCCCTCAGGATGTCATCAACGGCGTTAACGTCCTCCTGCAAACGCTGCTAGAGTTGGACGAGCGCTAGAAATCGCTAAGTCGCCCCTAGACCTCGACAGATCAGGTCGCACTTCTCGGATCATTAACGCGGCGGAGAAGCCCCAGTCCCACGATAAACAGAACACTGATCGCCATCACAGCGAGCCGCTGGTTGCCACCACTGGCCATGGCGATATAGCCAAATACTAGGGGGCCGACGACAGATGAAGACTTACCACACAGGGCATAGAAACCAAACATCTCTGCTTCCTTACCCTTTGGAATCAGTGCAGCCATAAATGCACGGCTGGCCGCCTGAACAGATCCCAAGCCGAATCCTGCTACCATCGCGAGTGCACCAAACCACAGTTTCGAGGTCGGAATGAAACCGATGCTGACCGCGACAAGAGTCCACATGACCAACACACCACTCAATATCTTCTTCGGACCCAGGAAGTCCGTAGGCTTCGCCAGCGCAAAGGCGCCAACTAGAGCCGCAATCTGGAGCGCTATGTACAGATAGACCAACTCATTCTGTGTATATCCAAACGTCGTCGATGCTACTGTGCTTGACATGTAAATTGCAGTGAGTACTCCATCTATATAGAAGAAGAATGCAAGCAGAAAGCGCCTCAGGTTCTTCTCCCGTAGTACCTCACCCAGGATCTCCCGGAAGTTGGTCACGCCCCACCGTGCAGCTCGACCAACGGACATGTCACTAGCCTGGTCCTGGGGAAGGAATAGGAACGAGGGGATCGAGAATAGGATGAAGAAAACTGCAACCATGACCCATACCAGATCGATATTGGTCTCAATAAGAGGGAGAGCAAGCAGGAGGCCCACTGCCGAGCCTGCGTAACCCACTCCAAACCCAAGGCCAGATACCCAACCTTGTTTATCCGAAGGGGCGATGTCAGGCAGGTAGGCATTATAGAATACCAGACAGGCCTCATACCCTACGTTTGCAAACACGAATACCCCGAATCCCCAAAGCACCGCTCCCGGGCCAAGCGTCGTAAATAATGCAACTCCTGTAACGCACATGGCGACGAAAAAGGCCATGAACCTCTTACGCATGCCTGCTCGGTCTGCAATCGCCCCAAGCAAGGGGGAACTAATTGCAACAATCAGAGCAGAGAGAGATACGGCACGCCCCCACCACCAGTCACCGATACTGTCGGTATTCCCCACAACGGTATTGATGTAATACACCTGGAAAACAACGGCCGTGATGACTGCCGGGTATACAGAATTAGCTAGATCAAAGAGCGCCCATGCCCCGACTTGCTTCTTGTTCACTCCAGTCTCCTTCGGACTGTAATACCCATTCAGGCTAGCCTCATCAGTAGAAATCTATCCATAGACAACCGATGCCTCAGTTGCGTCTTCCCGAGCGCTAAGCGAATCTCAGCAGCCCAGGCCAGTCGGCATGATAGAATTCCCCCAAAACCGAATACTCAATGAACAGACTCGCGGGAAAGCGCGTCCTTATTACCGGTGCTTCAGCTGGCATCGGAGAAGCTTGTGCGAACGCCTTCGCAGAAAGTGGGGCTGATCTTCTCCTTTCCGCCAGGCGTGTCGAACGTGTCGAAGAGTTGGCTGCCCGTCTCTCCGGAGACCACAGTGTACAGGTGCACACCGCTAGGCTCGACGTAACTGACTCAACTGCAGTTACCGCCTACGTCGAAGAAATCACTAATGCGAACCTTGTGCCGGATATCCTGATCAACAATGCCGGCAAAGCTGTCGGACTTGACCTGCTGCACGAAGGCTCGCTCGATGACTGGGAGGACATGATCGACACCAACATAAAGGGTCTACTTTACGTGTCCCGTGCGGTCATCCCACACATGGTCACCCGCAATTCCGGGCATGTCATCAATATCGGTAGCATTGCGGGGCGCTGGGTCTACCCTAAGGGGGCAGTTTACAATGCAACCAAGTTTGCCGTCTGGGCCCTTAATGAGGGCATGAACATTGACCTCGTTGGAACAAACATTCGCGTCTCAAGCGTAGACCCTGGTATGACTGAGACAGAGTTTAGCGAGGTACGCTTCCATGGAGACAAGGAGCGAGCCGATAAAGTCTACGAGGGAACTCAGCCACTCACAGGTGAGGACATTGCTGATGCAATCATTTACGTCGCAAACACACCCGAGCATGTCGACATCATCAATCTAGTCATGATGCCCACCCAGCAACGTCACGCTTTTGTGCTCCATCGCGAGTGAAGGATAGCTCACCGTACGTCATTGTCTTTACACTTTGGCTGCTCGTCTTCTCCTCGGCGAGCCAGACCATGATTATCTCGCCGATCCTCCCTCAGATCGGCGATGACCTCGGAATAGCAGACGCCGCACTAGGAACACTAGTGTCCGTATACTCTCTGATGGTGGGCATCTTCGCGATCCTCTCTGGTCCAGTATCAGACCGCATCGGACGCCGCCGGATTCTGCTGATCGGCTGTGGTACCATGACTGTTGCACTTATGCTGCACACGCTCGTGTCTGACTACGCCTCATTCCTTGCAGTGCGGATGTTTGCAGGCATGGCAGGTGGAATATTGAGTGGGGCTGCGGTTTCCTATATCGGAGACTATTTCCCATATGAACGACGTGGTTGGGCGACTGGATGGGTCATGAGTGGGTCCGCGCTCGGTCAAATCGCAGGCATTCCGATCGGAATCGTCCTGGCAGACCAATGGGGCTTCAAGGCACCCTTCTATATCTTCGCCGTAACGATGGCAGCGACAATTCTATTGCTCTTTTTCAGGGTTCCACAGCCTCCTGGAAAGCAATCACTAGAGCAATTAACTGTAGGGAAAGCGGCGGCGGATTACGCCGCAATGCTCCGGCGACCCGAAGTAGCCTGGGCAGCAGTCGCTTACTTCGTGATGTTCCTTGGAGTTTCTATCTTCACAGTCTATCTCCCCACCTGGCTCGAGCGAGATCTCGGTATTTCTGGGAACGAGCTAGCGCTGATGTTCGCAGTGGGTGGCATCGCCAACGTCCTGACGGGACCTCAAGCTGGGAAGTGGTCAGATCGGATAGGCCGGAAGGGTATTATCCTCCTTGCATGTATCGGGCTGTCATCCCTGATGCTGCTCACGGTCCCATTTGTGACCAATCTTATAACGGCGTGTGTCTTCTTCTTCCTGACTATGATGCTCGTAGCCATGAGAATTAGTCCCTTCTCTGCACTACTTACTGCGTTGGTCAATGATGACCGACGCGGCTCACTCATGAGTTTAGCGGTCGCCCTGGGACAGATGGGTTTCGCACTTGGTGGAGCGATAGCAGGGCCTCTTTTCGCTGGAATGGGGTATAGCGCGAACACTGTTCTTGGAGCCATTTTTGTGCTCGCGATGGGTCTCATTGTATGGTTCTTTATCCCTGAACCCCCCATCCGAACCACTCTGGCCGCAGCAGACTAAATCGCAGCCCCTATCGCCCAAGCTAGGCCTCCATATCTTTTTTTTCACTTTAAAATCAAGGTGCCTTGCCACCCAGGACACTTCTGTGGATAGAGATTCTGACAATGCGCTAGGCTCCCTATTATTCGAGAGAACCTCTTACGGTTCTCCGAGGAGCAAGAACCGGTCATGCCTTTAGAATTCGAGCATGGCATCCTGGGGGTCCAGGTCCAGATCGATAAGCTACTCGACCTTGCTGACCGCAGGGGCATCGACGTATCAAGCGAGGTAGAGGTTCTTCGGGAGAAGCTCCTCGAGATTAGTCAACAAACGTACGAGAACCTCAGTCCTATGGAGCAAGTTCTCGTTGCGAGACATCCTAAGCGACCATACACACTCGACTATATCGATCTTATATGCACCGATTGGATCGAGTTGCATGGTGATCGTGCATTCCGAGACGACCAAGCAATTGTAGGAGGATGGGCTCGTATACGTGGACGCACAGTCATGATGATTGGCCATCAAAAAGGTCGGTCTATGAAAGAAAACTTAGACCGCAATTTCGGCATGCCTCACCCCGAAGGTTACCGGAAGGCACTCCGTCTCATGAAACAAGCAGAGAAGTTCGGGCGACCTGTTGTTACGCTCATCGACACCCCAGGCGCTTATCCAGGTATTGGAGCAGAAGAGCGGGGTCAGGGGGAAGCAATTGCGACCAATCTCCGGGAAATGGCACGATTAAGAACACCTCTTATAAGCGTGATAATCGGTGAAGGCGGATCAGGAGGTGCCCTCGCCCTAGGTGTCACCGACCGCATTATGATGCTTGAGCACTCAGTTTATTCAGTGATCTCACCCGAAGGCTGCTCAGCAATACTGTGGCGCTCCGCAGAACATCGTGAAGAAGCTGCCAGTGCCCTGCAGCTAACAGCTGACGATCTACTTAATCACGGTGTATGTGACGAAATCATTCCTGAACCGGTAGGTGGCGCGCATTCAAATTGGGACAGTGCTGGGGCTCATCTTGAAGATGCCCTAGACCGCGTCCTCTCTGAGCTTGCAGAACTGACAATTGAACAATTACTCGAAAGTCGGTGGGCGAAGTATGAAGCGATTGGAACATGGCGTGAAGCATGAGTGACGATAGAGTCTGGGCCGGTTTTGCAGAGATTTCATTCAAGGGTAATCGGAAGGCTTATTTCGGCTACACTAACCTTGATCTGCGTCCCGACCTGCATGTGATTGTCGAGGCAGACCAGGGAAAGGACTTGGGGAAAGTGACAGCCGTAGGAGCGATCGCTGAGAGGAAGTGCTCCTCCTCGAACGGAGGTTGCGCAACACCGGCTCCAGAGAAGAAGGTTCTTCGGATTGCTCACTCAGACGATATCGAGAAAAGTCAGACACTCCGAAAAGATGAAGATCGAGTGCGAGTGGAAGCCCGTAAATTGGTAACTAAGCACCAATTAAGCATGAAGGTGACAGATGCAGAGTGGCAATTCGATCGCAATAGGCTCACCGTGTACTTTACAGCTGAGAAACGTGTTGACTTCCGCCAGCTCGTGCGAGCTTTAGCAAGCAAGTTTAAGGCTCGTATCCAACTAAAGCAGATCGGAGTACGGGATGAAGCTGCACTCCTGGGAGGAGTGGGCCGCTGCGGGCGAGAGCTATGCTGCTCCACCTGGCTACCTGAACTTAAGCCAGTCAGCCTTCAACTCGCCAAAAGTCAGGGGCTCTCTTTAAACCCCTCTCAAATCAGTGGATGCTGTGGCAGGCTGATGTGTTGCCTCATGTACGAGCACCGTACCTACGTAGAAGCCCGACGGAGATTCCCACGTGAAGGTCGTAAGATCCACACGGGAAGAGGGCTCGAGCGTGTGGTAACAATCGATATCTGGAATGATACAGTTTTGCTCAAAGATGATGAGGGCACCCGGCGTACGTTGACGCTTGAACAACTAGAGGGAGAGGTCTCACAGTGAGTGATGCCAGGCGTCTCTTCATCACAACCCCTATCTACTACGCTTCGGGTGAACCTCATATCGGCCACGCCTATGCAACGATTCTCGCAGATTTGATCGCACGCTTTGGTCGACAAACTGGAGCTGATGTCTTCTTCCTCACCGGTACTGATGAACACGGCCAAAAGATACAGGAAGAGGCTGAGCTTCGGGGCATTAAACCAATCGAACTGTGTGATACCATGGCGACCGCCTTCGGCAAGGCATGGGAAACTCTTGAGATTTCACATAACCGCTTCATACGGACTACAGAACCTGAGCATATCGCTGTTGTAACTGCCTTTCTTCAGCGCCTCTGGGACCGTGGTGAGATTTATGACGGGGTATACTCAGGGTGGTACTGCGTATCTGACGAGCGTTACTGGACTGACAAGGACCTCGGACCGGGAGGCACCTGCTCAATCTGCAGCCAGAAGGTTACGCACGTAGAAGAAAAAAACTACTTCTTCAAGATGAGTAATTACCAAGACGCCTTGGTCCAACACATCGAAGACAATCCAGACTGGATCATCCCGGAGATTAGACGAAACGAGGTCCTGGGCTTCTTGAGACAACCTCTTGCTGACCTCTCAATTTCACGGCCGAGGAGCCGGATCTCCTGGGGGATACCGCTGCCTTTTGATGAGGACCACGTAGCCTATGTCTGGGTTGATGCCCTAATCAACTACCTCACAGCCTCAGGAGCGATTAACCCTGAGGCCCCACCAAGTGAGCAGGGCTTTGAGGATGTGTCCGATTCGTGGTGGCCTTGCGATTTGCACCTGATCGGCAAGGACATCCTTACGAACCACGCGGTTTACTGGCCGACACTACTGATGGGTGCCGGTCTCCCAGTCCAACGACAGATCTTATCTCACGGATGGTGGATTGTGGGAGACACAAAGATGTCCAAATCACTTGGAAACGTAGTAGACCCACTAGCACTGCGAGAAGATTTTGGAACTGATGCCGTACGCTGGTATCTACTTCGGGAGATGCCAACTGGTTCAGATGCCTCATTTACGCCAGAACGGTTTATGGCGCGCTACAATGAGCTCTCTAATGTGCTTGGCAATCTTGTGAGTCGTTCAATTTCGATGGTCTCGAAGTACCGAGACGGAATTGTACCCACCTCCCAAGATGATGGTCTTTCCAGCGAAATCAGCCAGGCATTAGCTAGTAATCATGAGGCGATGGCTGATTGCCGTATACACGAAGCGCTCGCAGCTAGTATGGACCTAGCCAGGGCCGCAAACGTCTATGTAGAGAACCGCCAGCCCTGGACACAGGCCAAAGATCCGAATGCAGCACAAGAACTAGATGAGACCTTGGCCACCTTAGTACGGGTCCTCTGCGTGCTTTGCGCCCTCTTAGAACCTGTTGTTCCGGGTAAAATGGCTGAACTTGCACTGAGGCTTGGGCTTGATGCCCTTCCATCATTGGAAACTTCCCTAACAGTCAACCTTGCCGGTAACCGTTTAGAGGTAAGTGATCCGCTTTTCCCGCGAATCGAGCCATCTTGGGCTGGGGATTTGGGTTGACGCTCAGTTCAACCTTCGTCTACTTTTTCCGTTGTAAATGAGGGTTCCGCCAAAGCATTGAGCGATATTACGGATGATTGGAGATAGGTGGACATTTCTGTTAGTCCGAGACGGACTCAGCACTGTCAAGCAATACTCCCTGTCCTCACGCCTCCTTCGAATCCTAGTTGGAGGAGGGCTGGTAACAGCTCTGATCCTAATTGGATACGCTGTCACAATTGGGGTTGACGGGTACGCTCGATTACAATCAGCTCAACTGGATACTCGCAACACTGTCCTGCAGGACGAACTCCGGCAGTTTCAGACGCGCGTGGACCATCTTGAGTCGACACTAAATCATATTGCTCAGAATGACGCCCGTTTCCGCAGCATAGCCGGGTTAGAATCCATCGACTCTGAAGTGCTACAAGCTGGTGTAGGAGGACCCGGACTCGTTGGACCAGAAGCCCACTCACTCTGGACAATTGACCCATCCATTTCGGAAAACCTCTTCGAAGTATCGTACGATCTAAACCAACTGGAACGCCGCGCCCGCTTGCTGTCTAGCAGTCTAGCGGAAGCCACAGATTCTGTGCTCGCTCATAGGGATTTGTTGGAATCGACTCCCTCCATTCTACCAACCCCAGGATGGCTGAGTAGCAGCTATTCTGAATCCCGCATGCACCCTATCCACAACCGCCCACTTCCCCATCCTGGAGTAGACATTTCTGCTCCAAGGGGAACATCTATTTATGCAGCAGCTAAGGGTCGGGTTATTAGAGCAGGTTGGGTCGTTGGATACGGACTCACGATTGAAATCGATCACGGCTTTGGATACGTGACACTTTACGGTCACGCCTCAGAGCTGGTCGCTAGCCAGGACGAAGAAGTGCAGCGTGGTGATGTAATAGCGAGAGTAGGCAGTACTGGTATAGCAACTTCACCACATCTGCACTACGAGGTCCGTGTTCAAGGTATAGCTCAAAATCCGGCTAACTTTATTCTCCCTGAATATATACGGTATTAATGACCCTTAGGGATGACTACCCAAGAACGCACCATGCTAAGCTTCTATTGTTCTCAGAGAGATTCTCTCAACTAGAATCCAAGGTTTATGCATTATACTGATAGGAAGTATTCGTAGAGTTATGGTAAGACCACCTTACCGGAAGCTTGATGCTATTTTTCAACGGACGTACCTTCGCTCTCTTCTGTTTCTAAATAAGACGCATGGAGTTTAAATATGAGGTGTAGGTTCCTCTTGCTCAGCTTGAGCTTGCTGATAACAGCCTCCGCTTGTGGACCGGCTGAGATCGTGGTGACCATGGAGATTGATGTAGCCAATCCGGATGGGGAAGGAATGGTGACACGACCTCTTTCGGATATCGAGGTACAGCTCCTACCCTACGATAGAGATGCTGTTTTCGATTCGATGGCCAACGCGTTCGATACTCCAGAGCCTGTGATTCCGCAGGAACTCGTCGACGAAAGAGCTCGGGTCCAGGAAGCACAACAGGAATGGCAAAACTACGAACTCCGCTGGAGTGTGATCCGTGACACCCTCCAGAAACTGAGTACAGCTCTTGAAGGGTATAACCGAGGTGAATCTACCTACACTGTGCTATTCCTAGAGTTTACTGATTGGGAAGGCGAACTCGGTGGTGTGGAACGCCAGAGAGATCGGGCATTCGAAAACTTTACCAGCTTGCAAGAAGGTACAATCGAGGCCTCTAACACCGTTCGAATGATGCAGGACAATTGGGGTGACGAGGCTTTCGCTGGATCAAATGACGTCTTTCTAGGAAAAATCCGGGCCTCTGGTCTGGATGCGGTAGCAGACACCACAGATGCTTCTGGAAGGGCAAACACTCACTTACAGGTTAAACCTGGACGGTACTGGGTCTATGCACGTTACGAGCTCGCTTTTACAGAACTCTACTGGAACATCCCTATCGAGGTCACAAAGGGAGAACCAATTATGGTAAGGCTCTCACCCGATAACGCTGAGGAGCGAATCAAGCTGTAAGCGCTGCTCATCGGTGTCCGCACCTGCATACTGCTATTAGGCCGCCCAGGCACGAACAAGTGCCCGGGCGGCTTCCTTTTATGAGTCTCGGAAGCGATTGTGTTGCCCCATGACCAGCACTAGTGGCGTAAACCCCATCTTTCAGGTCGATGCGGACTCTATCGGTTGGATCACATTTGATGATCCAAAGCGCAAGCTGAATGTGCTTTCTGAAGACGTTATGCGTGACCTCGCTGAAGCACTGAATCAGGCACACGCAGCAGAACGTGAAGGTCTTATCCAGGCATTAGTGATCCGGAGCGGCAAAATACGCTCTTTCATTGCAGGAGCAGACGTACATGAGATCACCAAGCTCAAGGATCCATTGGAGGCAGAGCAGAAAATTCAACTTGGTCAAGCAATCTACGGGGAGCTGGAGAACCTGTCGGTCCCAACCATCGCAGCAATCCATGGAATCTGTCTCGGCGGGGGCACTGAAATCGCATTGGCATGCCAGCACCGAGTCCTTTCGGATTCGAAGACCACGAAGATAGGACTACCGGAGGTCACGCTTGGGATATTGCCCGCATTGGGTGGTACGACTCGCTTACCACGGCTGGTCGGGCTACAAGCATCGCTCGAACTTCTGCTCACTGGGAAACAGATCAGCTCGCGGAAAGCCCAGAAAATTGGCTTCGCCCAAGAAGTTTTTCCTGAAGCCCTCTTCGAGCGAATGGTCCGACATTTCGCTCTTGATGCTGTTGAACTTCAACCAAGAACATCAAGACGAAAGAAGAAGCTTCTTAGCCGAATACTAGATGATACTCTGTTCGGTCGTAAAATCGTGCTCAGCATGGCTAGAAAGAGAGTCACTACCCAAACCGGTGGGCATTTTCCCGCGCCACTCCGGATTCTTGACATCCTAGATGAGCATCTGGGGGGAAGCATTTCGCATAGCCTCGCAGCCGAAGCACGCCTAGGCGCCGAACTTATCGTCTCTTCGGTAAGCAAGAACCTCCTGCATGTCTTCCATACCAGAGAGGCCGCCCGAAAAGGCAATGGTGCAAATGCTAAAGAGACCGATTCTAGTACAGTTCACGTCCTAGGTGTACTTGGAGCGGGTATCATGGGTGGTGGTATAAGCCAACTCGCCGCGTACAATGGCGTACGTGTGTATATGAAAGACATCCATCACCATGCAATCACTAGTGGATTGCACCATGCTCAAGCTCTGTTTCACAAGGCTACTCAGCGCAAGAAACTATCTAGAAGGCAGGCCAACCAGCTCATGGAGTTGATCGCTGGAGGACTTGAATACTACGGGATCTCAAGTGCTCATGTGATCATTGAAGCGGTCGCAGAACAGATGGATGTCAAGAAGTTAGTCCTCCGGGAAACAGAAGAATTCGTGCGCGACGATTGCATCATCACTACGAATACCTCCTCACTATCAGTAGACAAGTTGGCTGAAGATCTTAGTCGACCAGACCGTTTCTGCGGGATGCATTTCTTCAATCCTGTGCACCGAATGCCGCTCGTCGAAATCGTGAGGGGACGGAATTCAAGCGAGGAAACAATCGCATCGGTCTACGCCTTTGCATTACAGCTAGGCAAGGTGCCAGTCGTAGTGGATAATGGCCCTGGATTTCTCGTCAATCGTGTTCTGGGACCCTATTTGAATGAGGCAGGATTCCTACTCGAGGATGGAGCAAGCATCCAGCAAATTGACACTGCTGCTAGAGAATTTGGCATGCCGGTAGGCCCATTAAGACTTATTGATGAAATTGGATTTGATATCTCTTCGCATGCGGGAGCATCGCTCCATAAGGCTTTTGGAGAGCGGCTCAATCCCTCGCTTGCTCTTGTCGCACTCTCTGAAACAGACCGATTGGGCAAGAAGGGTGGTCAAGGCTTCTATCAATATGAGAAGGGGCGCAGCAAAAAGCCTGACGAAGCGATTTATGGTGAGCTACAAATACCGGTGCCAGCTGAACCCCAGAAGTTCTCAGATCAAGAAATCCGTGCACGCCTAGTTCTGCAGATGATCAATGAGGCCACCTATGCACTACAAGACGGTATCGTACAAAGAGCGGATCAAGTTGATCTTGCGTTAATCATGGGCACCGGGTTCCCTCCCTTCCGAGGCGGTCTACTCAGATTCGCTGATACCCTGCACCCTCGTGGTATTCTCTACCATATCCGGAAGCTTGAAGAGGTGTACGGGACCCGGTTCACTCCTGCGCCCCTATTGATTGACCTCGCCGAGCGTGACCGAACGTTTTACCAGGCGTTCGGAACATGATCGCGGGAATAGTTCCATGCGCTGGCACATCAGAACGAATGGGTGAACCCAAGGCACTGATGGAGGTCACGGACAAAACGTTTGTACAGAGGGCTGTCGATACACTTTCTTTGGGCGGATGTGCTCCAGTGATGGT
>CEVM01126964.1_pt1 | contig 22267 bp, 12 predicted proteins | sample 531481 | NCBI WGS metagenome assembly CEVM01 (sample SAMEA2623649, study PRJEB7988) | marine metagenome | biome: marine biome (ENVO:00000447); feature: mesopelagic zone (ENVO:00000213) & marine oxygen minimum zone (ENVO:01000065); material: "saline water (ENVO:00002010), including plankton...
ATAATAGGAAGAAAAGGAATTGAACCTTTGATAGCAATGCTATTGAGTTTACAGCTCAACCCGTCATACCAACAAACGGGACCTTCCTTATCTATATATATAGATAATATCTATAATAAAATATGATTAACATAATATATAGCTTATATTATATTACTTACAATATTGTATAAGTCATTTTATATTATACGCTTACACTGTAGCGACAGCGTAGCATTAGCTCAAAGTTGAAGATGAATAAATTAGTGTAGATACTGAATAGTGTAAACCATCCAATATAACAGAAGGGTAAATACCTAAAATAATAGTAAATATTACTAAAACTAATAGTATTATAAATTCCCGTTTATTTAAATCAGGTATAGATACTTTGAAAAATCTAGAAAATTTACCTCCAAATACTATTCTATTAAACATATACATTGTATAAGCTGCGGAGAATACTATAGAACTACTAGCTAATGCACCTGATATTAATAATCTTTCAAATGTACCATAAAGACTTAAGAATTCACCTAAGAAATTTAAAGATAAAGGTGTACCTGCGTTTCCTAAACATAATATGAAAAATAATACAGAAAATAAAGGCATTAGTTGTGCAGATCCTCTATAAAAAGTTATTAATCTAGTAGATGATCTATCATATAATACACCACCTGCACAAATAAATAGTCCTGAAGATACAAAACCATGACCTAATCCTAGTAATATACTTCCTTCTATACCTTGAATACTATTACTAAATGCTCCTAATAAATAAACTGCAGCATGAGATACAGAACTATATGCTATTAGTTCTTTAATATCTATAGTTCTTAATGTACTAAAACTTGCATAGATAATAGTTATTACACCTATTAAATAAATAATATATGTATAATTTATATATGCTTTAGGCAATAAAGGCAATATTAATCTAAATATACCATATAAACTCAATTTCAATACTATACCTGCTAAAAGTATACTACCCCCTAAAGGAGATTCTACATGAGCTTTTAATAATCATGTATTTAAAAATATTACAGGCGTTTTAACAGCAAAAGCTATAAAAATACCACAGAACAAGAATATTTGAGTATAATAGTTAAAATTTGTTTTATATAAAGCGTCAAAATCTGTCACACCCATTATTGAATAAATAGACAATATAGATAATAATAAAAATAATGATCCTCATAAAGTATATAAGAATAAATAAAAACTAGCTCTTACTTTATTGCTTGATCCATATAACCCTATTAATAAAAATAAAGGAGGTAATATACTTTCAAAAAATATATAAAATAATAATATATCTAAAACTAAAAATACTGCTAATAACAGTGTTTCTAATAATAGCATTATTATTAAGTATCATTGTATATTTTCTGATATTGATTTTCAGTTAGATAATATTGCTATAGGCATAATTATTGTTGTTAATAAAACAAAATAAATAGATATACCATCTACACCTAAATAAAAATTATATTCATTAATATTTATTGATTCTATTACAAATTGAAATTGATTACTTGAAAAGTCAAAAAAGAATATTAGAAAAAGTGATAATAAAAAATTAATTGTTGTAATAAATAAAGCTATAACTTTATCATTATATGTAAAATTTGCTGTATTTATAAAAGGTTTACATAAAAGTGTAAATACACCTAAAAGAGGTATTAATAATAATGAAAATAATATCATATAAAAAATTTATAATTTCTAATATACTTACCTTGGAGTTGTAAAAAAAAAACATACATCCCTCGTATATTTTCCTTTTTTTTTTTACGCGGTACGCTTCGCGTAGCGTAAGTTAGTTAATAGATTGTTATAATAATTCAATTTTTAGGTTTACACGCTATTGCGTTAATGTAAATCTAAAGCATCTTTAATATAACTACTTGATAATACTACAAATACTTGAGCTTGTATAAATGCGATGGCTAATTCTAAACCTGCAAATGCAATTATAAAACTTAAAGGTAATAATCCTATGAAAAAATATATTAAATTACTTGTCATAATATTATAAGTAAATCCACTTAAAATATTAAGTAACATATGTCCAGATAATATATTAGCTGCTAATCTTAATCCTAAAGAAACATTTCTAGCTAAATATGAGATAAATTCAATTAAGACTAATAATGGTAATAATGCTAGAGGACATCCTGCTGGTACAAATAATGAAAAGAATTTAAACGTATGTATTTGTAATCCTAATATTGTAGCACCTAATACTATACTAAAACTGAAAGAAAATGTTAATATAAAATGACTTGTAGATGCAAAACTATATGGTGTTAAACCTATTAAATTATTTATAAGAATAAATACAAATAAAATGTACATAAAAGGAAAGTACTCTTGTCCTCTTGCTTTGTTTATTTGGTTTATTACTATATTGTTTACTGTATCATAAATAGTTTCCATACTTATAGATCATTTACTTGATAATAAATTTAAATTATTATTTGTATATAAATGTAAATATAAAGTTAAGAAACCTGCAATTATTAAGTAAAATGCGATATTTGTTAAAGAAATATGCATATTATTAAAAAATGAAATATTTAAACTAATTAAATCTCTTATTTCAAATTGATCTAAAGGGTTCATACTGAAATTAAATAACATATCTAATGATAAACGTAGCTAACCTGTATATTTTAGATCATATATTATATTGTCAATATAATATATATATATTTTTTTTATACTGCATGCGCGATCGCAATGCGTGAGCGTAAATTTTAATATTCTAGTTCCTTACGTAAACTTATAGCATTTACGCTTCGCAACGTATTAAATTACTTAACATTATTTATATAAATAGAAAATACACTAAAGACTAATAATATAAATAACTCATTAGTTATAGCACCATGTGAAAAATAAGTAATTAAAATATAAACGATTAATCCTGATAATATATATAAAGCATAATTAGTTATAACACTAGAGTCTAATTTATGTATATTTCTACTCAAATTAGTTAATGCTAATTCTAAACCATAAGGACCTATATATTCAATTGCACCTTTATCTAAAACTTTAGTAGTTTGACCACCTAATTTCAATATAATATCTGTAATATATGTATTATAGAAAAGCTCAACTAAGAAACGTTGATTAAAAAATCCAAATATATTATATCCTAATCTAGTAAATTTAAATTTCATTAGAATATTAGGAAAAAATTCAGAGCATATAATAGAAATAAACGTTAAAGATAGTGTAAATATTAAAGGTAATAATTTAAATAAAGTAGGAACAGCAAATTCTGTTTCTATTAATATTTCATGTAAAGGATATATAAATATACTATTGTCTTGGAATAAACCAGTACCCAGTCCTATAAATAAATCTTTAGTTATATAACCAAAGAAAATAGAAAATAAAGCTAATATAATTAGAGGTAAACTCATAAATATATCACCTTCATGAGCATGTTTATAATTAACAATAGGTCCGTTAGGATTAGTTAAAAACGTTAAATATAAAACTTTAACAGAATAAAGAGTTGTAAACATGGCACCTATTACAGCTATAAAGTAAATTACTACACTTGAAAAACAAAACTGTCCATAAGCAGATTCTAAAATAAGATCTTTAGAATAGAAACCTGTCATATAAGGGAAAGCTACTAAACTAAGAGAAGCAATTAACATAACAGAATAGGTTAACGGAAGAAATGCTTTTAATCCTCCATATCTTCTGAAATCTTGATTATCTGCCACAGCATGAATAACAGATCCCGCTCCTAAAAATAGTAATCCTTTATAAAAAGCGTGATTTACTAAATGAAATAAAGCTATATTATAAGATGATAATCCTACTGCTATAACCATCATACCTAGTTGACTCATTGTAGAATATGCTATAACTTTTTTTATATCTTGTTGAAATAATCCTATTAATGAACTAAATACAGTTGTTAAACCTCCTATTCATAAACATAATAGTAATACTGTTGTACTATATTCTATTAAAGGTGAAGATCTCATAAGTAAATATACACCAGCAGTAACCATTGTTGCAGCATGAATCAATGCAGAAACTGGTGTGGGACCTTCCATGGCCATAGGTAATCATACGTGAAGTCCTACTTGAGAACTTTTAGCCATAGCACCTATTAATAAACAAATACCTATTAAAGTTATAATATTTTCGCTCATATATGGAGATAAAGAAAATATAGTAGCATAGTCAATATTACCAAAAGATCATAACATAGCAAATATTCCTATTGTTAAAAAACAATCTCCTACTCTATTCGTTAAAAACGCAGAAATAGAACTTTGATTTGCTGCTATTCTAGTAAATCAAAAACTTACTAGTAAATAAGAACAAACTCCTACCCCTTCTCATCCAACGAACATTAGTAAGTAATTATTCGCTGTAACCAATATAATCATCATAAAAGTAAATAAACTTAAATAACTAAAAAATCTTTGGTTATGTGGATCATGACTCATATATCCTATTGAATATATATGAACTAATGAAGAAACTATTAATACAGGAATTAACATTGATGCAGTTAATGCATCAAAATTAAAACCTCATAATATATTCAAAGATTCTGAATCTATTCATGTAAATAATTCAAAACTAACAGGTATATTATTCATAGTAACTTCAAAAAAAACTACAATAGATAATAATGTAGTTATTATAACAGAACTACACGTAATTCATTGAGCTCCACTAACACCAAGTTTTCTACCAAAAAATCCAGATAGTATAGAAGCTAATAAAGGTGTAAAAATTAAAACTAAATACATTATTTATAATCTATCTCTATACTTCCTCTTAATCTATAAAATGCAACTAAAATACCAAGTCCTATAGCAGATTCTGCTCCTGCTATAGCTATTATATAAATAGCAAACACTTGACCTAGTATATCATCAAAACTAAACGAATATATTAAAATTAAAAATGTTATAGCTAGTAACATTATTTCAATTGAAATAAGCATTAAAATAATATTTTTTCTATTTAATACAAATCCTAATATTCCTATTAAAAATAAAATTAAAGATAAATTCATAATTTACTATATATGTATACCACTTAAACGTGACTATTTTGTTTTTTGAGCGTATGCGACCGCGATAACATAGCAATTACTATTATGTAATAGTAATAAAAATGGTTTTGCGCTAAGCATAAGTCTATTTTTTTTTATTATATAAATTTTTTAGTATTTTGTCTAGAATAAATAACTAAAGCTTTTTTTCCTAATTCAAACACAAATCCTATAGTTAATAATACGAAAAATATTAACATTGTTAAAAGACCAAAAATATCATTTCAATTACTACTTAAAGCGTAAGGGTATATAAGTAATATTTCTAAATCGAATAATAAAAATAATAAAGCAAAAATAAAAAATGAAATACTAAATTGACTTCTATTTTGTCCTAAAAAAGAATGGAACCCACATTCAAATGCAGTTCTTTTTTCTGCATTTGGATTATATGTTGCAAATATAAAATTTACGGCTAATAGTATAACAGCTAATAATGGAATAAAAAATAAATAAAAAGTAAAACTAGTCAATTTAATATACTAAAAGAATACTAATAATATTCATTAAAAAATAAACTTCATAATATAAAAATATAAATAATAACATAGTTAAACTTAATATAGAAATTAATCCTGATAGTCAATTAGACACTGTTAATGTATTATGTTCTGTGTTATACTTGTTCACGCTAGTTAATGATAATATGTTTTGTAATTGTGTATTTGTAATTTCTTTTAATGGAACATTTAGCGCTCCGTGTGTATATTTACTTTTTTCAAAGAACATATGCTTTACAATATATAAATAATATACTGCACTAATTACACTTGTTAATATAGCTACTAAACACATAAAAATATCTCCATTATCTAGAGCAGAACTTAAAATCATTTGTTTTGCAAAAAATCCAACTAGAGGAGGAACTCCTATAAATGAATATAATGTTACAGATAAACTTATAGCTAAGATTGGATTTAAATAAAAATAACCTTTTAAATTATCAATATACTCTATAGGAGATAATTCATTTATTTTTCCTTTGTATCCTTTATATAAGGATGAAATAGATTCATATCCTTTAGTTTTTTTATAATAATTTACATAAGTATAACCTATTAAAACTAGTATAAAAAAAGCATTTAAATTAGATAATGAATATTGAATAATATAAAAGATGAATGCTTGAGTAGATTCTACACTATGTATACTTAAAGCTAATAAAATAAATCCCACATGACTTATAGTACTATAAGCATATAGTCTTTTTATTTTAAACTGAGTTAAACCTAAAACAGAACCTATTATAAGAGATAAAAATGAACTAAATAATAAGATACTTGTTCATGAATAATTAAATGTTGTATATCATGTAGAATAAACTAAATCAAATAACAATATAAGTATAGATATTTTAGGTATTATCGCTACAAAAGTAGTAGTTACTGTAGGTATGGCATCATATACTCCTGGACTTCAAGAATGAAAAGGAGCAGCAGAAATTTTAAATAAAAATCCTACAGATAATACTACTAAAGAAAATTGTATAGCGTATTGATAATAGTTTAGGCTAAATATAGGTAAACTAGATGTAATTGAGTTAAACAATTCATTGTTTTGTGTTAAAAAAAATGATAATAAGTTATTGTCGCTTGTAATAATATTATATATAAGATATAATCCATCTAAACTAGTAGTACCTGAGTTTATATATAAAAAGCTTAATCCTAATAATATAATACAACTAGATAATCCTCCTAATAAAAAATAAGTAAGTCCAGCTCCTGTAGAGGATTCTGAATTTCGATAAATAGTAGATAAAATATAAAGACCATAACTTTGTAACTCTATAGATAAAAATATAGTTATTAAATCATTACTAGATAAAAGAGAAATACCTCCTATAACTATAAACTGTGTGATTAATGGATACTCTATTATTTTATAGTGATCTCTTTCAATTTGAAAAAGTTCTTTTAAATTAAACATATTTTTAATGTTATTATGTTGCGATTCGTGTTTAAAAGTACTTTTGGATATATCTGTTACGTGCTCTGAATCAGAGTGTAATGTAAAATTTTCACCCTCTCCGCTAGTTGACGCATTTGTATTAATACTAGCATTTAAGTTTACAGGATAAAAAGATGTTAATATAATTATACAAAAACTTAGTAAAAATATAAAAAATATAAAAACTAAATTATTTATATTACAGTAAATTAAACCGTTAAATAAACTAATTGATTTTTCATAAAAATATCAATCTATAGTTGAATAAATAAATAACATAGAAAAAAAATAAATTATAAAAGTTGACCTTGAATATAAAATAGCACTTTTTTTACTATTTGCTACTGCGTTAGACATAATAAAATAAATTAAACATAAAAAAGTCATATAAGACCTTTGGGATTTGAACCCAAATACTAATGCTTAAAAGGCACATGTTTTACCGTTAAACTAAAGTCTCTATATTTTTTATAGGATGAAAATAACCAGAATTCTGTTTATAACGCGGAACTCATGCCCTTTAGAGGACAAAAAATATTTTTATTTTTTGTCTCCTAAGTTTAATTCAACTAATCTATTAAAATTCTAATAGAAAGATTGATTGTTCGATATAAAAAATACATAGTAGAGCGTGTACATATGTTTTCATATATTATATTTTCTGCTTTATTTACAAAAGATTTCACTTTTATCTATCTTATAGATATCTGATTTTCCATACTCGGAGCATATGTCGCAAAGCGTATATTTATCACTATAAGGGATACGGAAGAGTCGAACTCCATATTTATGATCTGCAATCAAAATGCAGACCGTCTGCAACACATCCCTATTTATTTTGTAGAACCCGCTTTTATAGCAAATCCTTTTTAATAAACTTAATTTGTTAATTAAGAACCTCAATAGTACACTGACACATATAAAAATAATCAAACTATATCTACAAAATGTCAATATAATATACCTGATTCAAACCCTAAATGATGGTTTTCAGTCAAGTGATATGCTAAAGCACGTCATAATCCTGTACCTAAAAATAATGTACCTATAATAACGTGTAATCCATGAAACCCTGTTCCAAAATAGAAACAAGAACCATATACACTATCAGATAAAGTGAAAGAAGAAACAGAATATTCAACTCCTTGTAAACAAGTAAATATTAAAGCTAATAATATAGTGAATACTAATCCATATAATGTCCCAGATCTGTTCCCTTGTATCAGTGAATGATGAGCATATGTAACAGTTACTCCTGATGATAATAAAATAACAGTATTTAATAAAGGTAATTCCAATGGATTTATTGCTTGAGTACCCATAGGAGGTCATAATGTACCTATTTCTATATTAGGAGATAAAGCACTATGGAAAAAAGCTCAGAAAATAGCTAAAAAGAATAAACCTTCTGATACAATAAATAAACCTACTCCTAAATTTAATCCTCTTTGCACGGCTAAAGTATGATGTCCTAAATAAGTAGCCTCTGCAATTATATCTCTAAATCATAAAGACATTGAATATACAAGACAAATTAAACTTAAAAAAAATATGTAAGATGCAGACTCAAATGCATGCATACTAAGTACACCTGTAGTTGTTAAACTTAATAAAATTCCACTTGTAAATAATGGTCAAGGTGAAGGACTTACTAAATGAAAGGGATGAGCTTGAAAATTTGCTCTAATATTATTTGACATAAATAGTAATAAAGAACCATAAAGATTTTACGTATATATATAATTATTGTTTAATAGTTATTATAATAGTTCCCACCATTGCTAGTAATAATATAATAGAAGCTAATATAAGTCATAAAAAATAATTAGTATATAATATATTACCGATACCAGTTATATGTATAACTTCTATTAAATTAGAATCTCATTGATTAGACACTAAATAATTTACGTCTTCATAAAATGATCCTATAGATTTAATTGAATCTAGTAAGTTAGATTCAAACTCTAGTTGAGTAGCGTTAGAAGGATTTCTTTCTATTGAATTAAAAGGTATTATTTCATACAGTGCTATATAAAACGATATACTAATAACAATAGCTAATGGAAGACTGTTATTTGTTTCAGTTTGTATCTCTGATATTCTTATATTAATAAGCATTAATATAAATAAAAATAGAATAGATACAGCTCCTATATATACAAGTAAATAAGATATACCTATAAAATTCATACCTAACATAATTAAATAACCTGATATTAATACAAATAAACAAATTAAAAATAATACAGATACTATAGGATTTTTATTTATTATAACTAAAATGGCACAAAAAATAGATAAAATAGAAAACAAAGACAAGAAATTAATATTATATTCCTGTAAATGCGTAACTAGTATAACATATAGATTATTCAAAGTATTTATTCATTTATTATTCTCATTATATTTAACGCGAGTCGCGTAGAGTTAGCGAGCGCGGAACGCCAAATGTCATGATTAGTATGCACTAATCAAAAATTTCTATATAATTTTACTAGAGATTAAAAATTATAAAATTCTTACGCGTAGCGAGCGTTTTTTTTAATATTTATTTTTTTTTTAGCACAGTTGCAAAGCGTTGCGTATAAAATAAGTTTTATGTAAAGCGCTATGCGTAAAACGTTACTTAACGTGCAGTGTTATAATTTAATTCTATTAAAGTATTTTCAATTAAAGTTACAAAAGGAACTATAACTACAAAATGAGAAAAATATAAAACAGTACTAATTTGTCCAAATTCAATAAACGGAGACTCAACATGTTTTGCTCCTAATTGCATTAGAATTAAGAAATTAGCTACAAAAATATAGAATGCAATTTTACTTAAAGGTCTAAATTGTATACCTCTATTTCTACTTAAATCAGTAATAGGTAATACTAAAATAATTAAAATAGCAGAAAACATAGCTATTACTCCTAATAATTTGTTTGGTATTGATCTTAAAATAGCATAGAATGGTAATAAATATCATTCAGGAACTATAGCTGGAGGTGTTTGCATAGGATTAGCCATAACATAGTTTTCGCTATCACCTAACACATTAGGCATAAAGAACACAAATATAGACAATACTAATATAAATAAGAAAATTGTTATTAAATCTTTAAATATAAAATATGGAGCAAAAGGTAATCTATCATAATTTCCTGATATACCTAAAGGATTACCAGATCCTGCACTATCATGTAATGCGATTAAATGCATTAAAGCTAATGCAGCTAATACAAATGGTAATACAAAATGTAATGCAAAAAATCTATTTAATGTTGCATTGTTAACAGAGAAACCTCCTCAAATAAATTCAACTATATCTTGTCCTATTCAAGGTATAGCACTCATTAAATTAGTAATAACTGTAGCACCTCATAAAGACATTTGACCATAAGGAAGAACATAACCTAGAAATCCAATAGCCATCATTAATATTAACATAATAGTTCCTATTGTTCATGTTAAAGTTCTAGGTGCTTTATAAGACCCATAATATAAACCTCTCCCTATGTGTAAATATACTAAAAAGAAAAATGCTGAAGCAGTATTTGAATGTAAGTAACGAATAAATCATCCGTTATTTACATCTCTCATAATATGTTCTACTGAATTAAAAGCTTCCATTACACTTGGATTATAATGCATTGCTAATGTTACACCTGAAACGATTTGTATAATTAAACATACAGCTAATAAAGATCCAAAATTTCATGCATAACTTAAATTAGATGGTTGGGGAGAATCAATTACATAAGAATTACCTAGTTTTAAAAAAGGGTGATTTTTTAATAAACGCATGTTAAGTGTTTACTGTAAATATATATATATATTTTATTTTTAATAAAAGTTTTATTAATTAAGCCCGATCACAAAGCGTGAGCGTATGTTACGGAAAAGAGATGAATCGAACATCCAGGTGAATAACACAATATTTAGCAAATATCTTGCCTTACCAATGGCAACTTTTCCCAGCTTCGCAGGGCTCGCCTATGGCGCTTAAAAGATTTATTGAATCTTTTATGTCTCCGCGACCTTTAAGTACATATAAGATTTGAACTTATAAAAGTATAGCCGAAATATACTGTTATACCATTTAACTAATGTACTTGGATTTCTATCTTTTTTATGTTGAAGTGATTCGAACACTTATATCTAAACATCAAAAATTCATGACTTACCTATTAGTCTACAACATATTAATTAATAAACTGTTATTTGCTTAGTAAATAAAAAAAAATAAAAGTACATTTTTGCTTTTGTCCCTTAAAGGGTACTATTCGCCTTTAGGATGATTTGAACACCCAACCTAAATATTAACAGTATTTCGCTCTACCCTTGAGCTATAAAGGCTTTTTAGGAGTATTGTTATATTTTATTAATCCCGTGCAACTTCCACTACACGAACCGTATTTCGACTTAACACCAATCAAAGTCATGCATACGAAGATTGTAATACCAAAATATTTATTAAACGCCGTCGCAGTCGCAAAGCGTTGCGCAAGCGTATACAAAATAAATAGAAATTAGTAGCAACCAAACTTATTGCACATACTTCTTTCAGCGCCTGACGAGTGGTTAGTACCTAGCTGAGATAAAATTCACCGTGACATGCTGATTCACGATTACTAGTAATTCCATTTTCATATAGTCGAGTTTCAGACTACAATCTACGTATATCCTAATTTGGGGATTAGCTCCAATTCACATTATTGCTTCCCTTTGTTTAGGCTTATGTGGCACGTCTATAGCCCACAATTAAGTTAAGGTCATGATGACTTGTCTTAGTCCCTAAAAAATTCTCTAACACTTATCGTGTTTGCCTATAGCATACGCTATATGACACTAAAGAGATATATCATTATAATATTAACTATTTATTTTTGTCTTATAAATAAATAAAGGGCTTGCGTTAATTAAAGGGGTTAACCAGATCTCACGACATTAACTGAAGACAGCCGTGCAACGCTTGTTATAATGTTTTAACATTATAATTCAAATTGAGGTAAGGTTTTTCGAGGGTTATCGAATTAAATAACATACTTCACTACTGGTTTCAGAAACGGTCTAATGATTTCAGTTTATACGTTGCCGTAGTACTCTTGAGGTGGAATGCTTACACTTTCATTTATAAACATCAAACTAATTTACTAGTATAAATCAGACTTAATATTTATGACATTCATCATTTTCTGCATGGACTATTAGGGTATCTAATCCTATTCGATAACCATGCCTTCGTCCCTTAACGTCAGTTAGTACATAGAGGATTGTTTTCACCATTATCAGTCTCGAAAGTATAAAAAAATTTCATCCCTTCTCTTTCAATACTAAATTTACCTCCCACATTTAACTCTAGTTTAATTTGTTTCCTTATAAAGGCTAAATAAACCGTCTAGGTACCCTTTAAACCTAATAAAGATGAAAAACGCTAGTCTCTCTTGTCTTACCGCGACTGCTGGCACAAGATTTGGCCAAGACACTATAAATATAAAGACCATTTTTAACATGGCACGCTTTAAGCGTTACATTTAACTTTAAAAACTTGTCATTTATCATGTTCCATTTAGGGTTACTAGAAAATATTTTTATTTTCATCTTTGCTTCCCTCTCAAGTTGCTGGTTCAGTCGTTAGACCATTGACCAATATTCCTCACTGCTGTACTATACATATTGGGGTTTTTTCAGACCCAATGTGGTCGATCAACCTCTCAGTTTCGACTACGAGCCTTGGCTAATTAAACAGTTACTTTAATTACTACCTACTCGTTATAAATAAATGAACATTTTAGAGCAAATTTCTTCTTTTGGTTTTATAAGGTATTTTACCTTACTCTAAAGCAGACAAATTATATATACTCACCTGTACACCACTTTTTTTCATACGTAAAGTGTTATCTTTATTATATGAAAAAACGTACGATTAGCATGTGTCAAGCATTTGAGCAGCGTTCAATCAGAGCCATCATCAAACTCAAGTGTTATTATTATAGTAGTAGTTACTACTATATAGTTTGTATAAATATATATAATAATATTTTATTCGAATAAAATAGATTATAACATTACATATATTTTCGTATAAAACATACGCCGTTTGGCGCAATATTAAAAAAAATCTACACTCTAGGCTAAAAAACAAACGTGTCGCGTAGTGTGCAATAAAACTAATTTTTTATATTACTATTTTTAGTATTAGCAGAATGCTTTGTTTTTATTGAGAATTTAATCAAACTAAGAATTTTTCTAATGATACAGATTGTATAGCGATAGGCATACTACTGTGTAGTATTCCACATATTTCAGAACATTGTCCATAAAATAAACCTTCTCTATTTATATGTACAGATACTTGATTTAATCTTCCAGGGTAAGCATCACATTTAATTGATAATGCTGGAACAGCAAAAGAATGAATAACGTCAGCAGCTGTTACCATAAATCTAGTATGAGTTAATTCTGGTAAGATAACTCTATTATCTACTTCTAACATTCTAAATCCTCCTGCATCTAAATCTGATTCAGGTACTAGATATGAATCGTATTCAATATATTCATCATCACTATTTAAAAAATCTATATATTGATAACTTCAATATCATTGATGTCCTTCAACAATTACTGTTAAATTTGGATCAGTAACTTCATCCATTAAATATAGTAATTTAAAAGAGGGAAAAGCAATTAATATTAAAATTAAAGCTGGAGTAATAGTTCATATTAATTCAATTAATGTACCATGATTTAAATATTTATTACTGATTTTGTTATAAGGATATACAAAGTTTCTTATAACAGATAATAATATTCAACCTACACTAAATAAGATAGCAAATAGATAAAACATAATATCATTATGAAGTTCAACTAATGCTTCCATTTGTGGACTAGCACTGTCTTGAAAATATAATCCTCAAGGTTTAGGTGCATCACATAATGATACAAAAATTGTTGTTAGACTACTTGATAAAGGTAAAGATACAAATGCGTGTACTTTAGGAGGGCTATTTAAACATCATTCTAAACTAGTATATAATCTAGAAAGTAATAGTTGTAAGTAGTCATAGAATACTGGAGGAGCATATCAAGGATATCTAGATAAGTTTTTATTACCAACTAATTGTAAATATACAATATGTAAAAATAATCCTGTAGCTACAACAGATATAATTGATCCAAAACTACTTATAATATTTCATCCTGCAAAAGCATCAGGATAATCACTTATTCTTCTAGGCATTCCTTGTAGACCTAAGAAATGTTGAGGGAAAAAAGTAACATTAACTCCTATGAATAATACTCAGAAGTGTAATTTTCCTAATGTCATATCATATAACATACCTAGTATTTTAGGTATTCAGAAATATCATCCACTAAATAAAGCAAATACAGCTCCCATACTTAATACATAATGAAAATGAGCAACTACATAATAAGTATCGTGAAAGGCTAAATCTATAGAAGCATTAGCAAGTACTACTCCACTTAATCCTCCTATAGTAAACATAAATACAAAACCTAATGCAAATAACATAAAAGGTGTAAGATGTAATGATCCACCATAACATGTAGCTAATCAAGAAAATATTTTAATACCTGTAGGTACAGCAATAATTAAAGTAGCAGCTGTAAAATAAGCTCTAGTATCTACATCTAATCCTACTGTATACATGTGATGACTTCAAACTACAAAACCTAATACACCTATAGACATCATAGCATAAACCATACCAAGATATCCAAAAATACTTTTATTTGAAGCAGCTGAGATAGTAGTACTAATTATACCAAAACCTGGTATAATTAATATATAAACTTCAGGGTGTCCAAAAAATCAGAATAAATGTTGATATAATATAGGATCACCTCCTCCTGCTACTTCAAAGAATGAAGTATTAAAGTTTCTATCTGTTAATACCATAGTAATACCTCCAGCTAATACTGGTAAAGATAATAACAGTAATACAGCTGTAACAATTACAGCTCAACCAAATAATGCTAATTTATGTAATCTTATACCTGGACTTCTCATATTTAATATAGTAGTAATAAAATTCATAGCTCCTAATAAACTACTTACACCTGATAAATGTAAACCAAAAATAGCTAAATCTACACTAGGTCCACTATGAGCTTGTATTCCAGATAAAGGTGGATAAAGTGTTCAACCTGTACCTGCTCCATTTTCAATACCACTTGCAAATAAAAATAAAGCTAAACTAGGTATTAATAATCAAAAACTAATGTTGTTTAATCTAGGAAAAGCCATATCAGGTCCTCCTACCATTAAAGGTAATAAAAAATTACCAAAACCTCCTATTAATGCAGGCATAACCATAAAGAAAATCATAACAATAGCATGAGCTGTAATTATACTATTATATAATTGATTATCTGATATATATTGAATTCCAGGTCCTGATAATTCAAGTCTAATTAATACAGAAAAAGCTGTTCCAGCCAAACCAGAAAATAATGCAAAAATAAGATATAATGTACCAATATCTTTTGCATTAGATGAGAAAAATCATCTTTCTAGCCATAAGGAAATCTTTAAATGTATTTTCAAAATTTTTACTTTATTTTGTTTAAAATAAAGTAAGTATAATTTGTTTGCACGCGGAGCGACTGCAGCCGCAAAGCGTCGCGTATGTTACTTACATAAATATTATTTATGTAGATTCTCATATAAGATTTGAACTCATATAATAGATATTAGAAGTATCTTGCTTTGCCAATTAAGCTAATGAGAAATACGAGTTAAGTCGGTCTCGATCCGACATATTCTTTCCTGACAAGAAAGCCGTTTACCAATTAACTATTAACTCTTGCATAGTAAATTACTATGCGATCTTTTTATTAATATTCTAAAAAGCTTTCGTGTCGCATTCAAAAAATAAACATACAGCTAATCGAAATCGAATCGATACAAATCGTTTGGAAGACGATTGGTCTACCATTAACCTATAGCTGTTTTTTATATTATTACTATATAATTTATAATTAAAATATATAACACTATATATTTTAATTAAATTGCTTATTTGTAAATATACGCTGACGCTTTGCGATTACGATAGATGATTCTACTATTATAATAAAGTTATATTATTAGGTAAGATATCAAATCCGTACAGTATACAAGGAACAAGAATAATAAAGGCTACCACTATAGGTAATAGTACTGTTCAACAAAATGACATTAATTGATCAAAACGAATTCTAGGAAAACTAGCTCTAGCTCATATAAAAGTAAAAATCATTAAGCTTGATTTTATACCCAATATTATACTAGAAGATAAACCCCATAAAAAGCTACTTAGACTAGTTATAATCATACGCTCCGCGACAGAATGAGAATCTATTTCTGATTTAAATGGAATTATATCATTTAGATATCCTCCTAAAAATAATATACTAGTTAAAATACAAATTACTACTATACTAGCATACTCTGCTAAAAAAAAGAAAACGAATATTACAGCAGAATGTTCAGTCATAAATCCACTAACTAATTCCGATTCTGCTTCAGCTAGATCAAAAGGTGCTCTATTTGTTTCAGCTATACAAGCGATAAAAAACACTATAAAAATAGGAAATAGAGGAAATAAAAACCATACAGCTTTTTGATATTCTACGATAGATGTTAAGTTTAAACTACCTGTTAATAAGATAACTATTAATACTGCAGAACTTAAAATTAATTCATAACTAATTAATTGTGCAGTACTTCTTAAAGAACCTAAAAAAGCATATTTAGAATTAGCAGATCAACCTGCTAATAATATTCCATATGTAGCAAGTGATGATACTGCTAATAAATATAATATTCCTAAATCTAAATCTAATACAGTTAAACCTGAAGCATAAGGTATAACGGCAAAACTTAGTAAAGAAAAAACTAAAGTTACAACAGGTCCTAAAAAAAATAAAATAAAATTAGATTGTGTAGGGGATACATATTCTTTTAATAAAAGTTTTAAAGCATCCGCAAATGCTTGTAATAAACCGTAGTAACCTATTAGATTAGGTCCTAATCTTCTTTGCATACTAGCCATAGTTTTTCTTTCAGCTACAGTAACAAAGGCTACAACCAATAAAGCAGGAACAGTAACTAATAATACTTCTAACACGGAAATTAAACTTGATATAATCATATAAAAAAAAAAAATTAATAAATCTATACTATAATTATAAGTTTGCTTTATAATCATTATACAATAAATAATATAGAATTTAATTTAATTATAACTATTTATTAATAGTTATATATTACTATTATTTGTATGGTAGAACGTTAAAAAAAAAATTAAACTAGGAGAGAAATTTGAATTCTCATTCTTAACGCATGAAATTAATGTTCTACCCATTGAACTATCCTAGCTGGTGATTTAATTATATAAATAGGGTCGAGTAGCAATCTTGTTTTGTATCGCATAGCGTAGGGAAGATATTCTGAATTGAACAGAAATATGCTGTACCACAAACAGCTGTTCTACCATTGAACTATATCTACCTTTATTATAAATATATGGGTAACAAGACTTGAACTTGTACGGACTAAACCATCCCGTCCTAAGCGAGATCTGACTACCAATTCCAGCATACCCATAAGTATGTTAAAAATATAACATCTAGTGCTATGTTAATTTTTTATAATTGCCCAAGATAAGATTCGAACTTATAACCTAAACATCTTCAGAGTTCCGCTCAACCAATTGAGCTTCTTGAGCTTATATTGAAAAACTTAGTGGAAACATTAGGGGACGATCCTAAATTAATGATATGCAAAATCACTGTTTTACCAATTAAACTATGTTCCCTATTTGATTATATTATAATGACGAATAAAAGAGAATAAATAATGTTTACCAATACAATATAAGGAATAAGTGGGTTGAACACTTAGTCTTCCGTGTGTAAAACGGTTGCTTTACCAATTAAGCTAATTCCTTTTTAGCGCAGAGCGACCGCGGTACGCTTTGCGATCGCAAAGCGTTGCATATAAATATGTATATTTACTAATTTTTAGATAACCCATAAGGGATTTGAACCCTTATTTTAACAGTGAAAGTGTTCTGTCTTAACCATTGGACGAATGGGTCATATAATAACCCAGTTATTATCCAGCTGACGCGTTAGCTAGGTTATAAAAGTTTATCCGAAAAACGACTTGAACGTTTACGATTTTATATCAATAAATCTTAAGATTATCCTGTCTACCAATTCCAGCACTCGGACTTAATTTTATACACTAGATTAAGGCTAGGACGATTCGAACATCCATCTAAGCTATCATGAGCAGCTGGCTTTACCAATTAAGCTATAACCTTTATAATGTAAATATTATTAGTATATAAGCGGATAAAGGATTTGAACCTCTATGTTTTGATCATGAGTCAAATGTGTTGACCATTTACACTAACCCGCTTACGCTAACGCTTTGCGACTGCGGCAAATTATGCTTTTTCATACGTAATATGTATAATTATTTTATAACCCGGAACGAATAGTAATTAAAATATTTACATCTAAAGCCCAGTGCAAGTATCGCACTTACTTCAACCGATTACAAAACGGGTACATTACTTTTATGCTAACCAGGCTATTTTTTATAATTATTTTTATATGTTTATTACCTAGTAAATAATAAAATTAGTACTTTATACCTAAAGACATCAAAATCCTTTTAGCTAAAGCCTATACATGTTCGTATTAATATAATACGTATATTTAAGAGTATCCTAAAATAAACTTCGTGCCTATATGCATTCAACACTTATTTTTAATTAATGTAGCTTTCCTGCCATGCCCAAATATAGTTATTATCTATATAATAACAGATAATTTTATTACTTTAGTTTAAGTAATACAATTAATAGCCTATGGCTCATAAATATTTGTATATATTCAAACAACAGGTAAACCAGGGATTAACATACCCAACTCCTTTCGTACGAAGGGGCTCTTCTTATTTTACTCTAATTTCCTCTAGAAGATAGAAACCATACTGTCTCACGACGTATTTAACCCAGCTCGTGTAACTCTTTAATTGACGAACAGTCAAACCCTTCATGACTCTTGCATTCATGTGGATGAGTTAAGCCGACATCGAGGTGCCAAACTGCGCACTCAATTTGTACTCTCTGGCGCAATCAGCCTGTTATCCCTAGCGTAGCTTATTCAATAACCCAAGACCTTTCCTTTCTGAATCTTGTGATCATATGCCCCGCTTACGCGACTGAAAGATTTGTATATCAAACAGTAAAGCAAGATTTAGCCATTAAACTTTTTATATAAATATCAATATCATAAACCAACACGTAGTATAGGCTTATAACTATTATTTATAATTATTTTCATTATAATAAAAATCTTACTTATCTAAAAAAATATTCTAATTAAATAGAATTGTAATTGGATTACTTTTATATAACGCTTAAAGCATCAAAAAAAAATTAAAAATTAATAATAGAATAAATACGATTAGTTACTAATTGTATTTACTTTGTTATATAAATAACGAATATTACGTATTAACTTTGGATATACCCAGGTACTCTTTATGGGATCTGTGCCCCGCATAAACCGTCTACTAACAACTGTTTTCGTTCAAACTATTACATACGCTTTGCGTAATGTATATATTATTTATATTGAAGAATAGAGAATATAATCAACTATAGTAAAGGTGTTTCATTATTATATAAACAATTACCTTTTACTCTTAAACTTGTTTTATTATATTTAATAATTAGTAACAGTAAAGCTGCATAGGGTCTTCTCGTCTAACTAGAGGTAAACAGTATCTGCACTGCTATTCCAATTTCGCTGAGCCAATTTTTGAGACAGCTGTTGTATCGTTACATCGTTCATGCAAGACCGCATTTAACGGCCAAGGTATTCCGCTACCTTAAGACCCTTATAGGTAAGGCCGCCATTGATCGGGGGTTCCTTCAAAACTTAGCCTATTTTAGTTGACTAAGTAAATTCGTTAACCAGCCGATATAGGGCAGAAATCACACTCAATATTTCGATTTTACATCTTTAGCAAAGTGCTTTGTTTTAATTAAACAGTCGTACAACACCATTCTATGCCTCCTATTTTGCACTTATTTTAATGCAAAGTGGCCCACCTTCTCCCTAAGTTACGGAGTCAATTTGCCGAGTTCCTTAAAAATTGTTAGCTCAAACACCTTCGTATTCTCTACTAGCTTACTTGTGTTAGATTTTAGGTACAGTTATTATAAAATTATTTCCAGAGTTCTTATAACTAATGTTGATTAATATACGCAAAGCGTCTGCGTATATTAATCATTAAAAACTGTTTGTATTTTATATATATTCATCGTTTAACCCTTTAGGTAAATAAACTTAGAGTCTGTTATAAAGTAAATTCCATAAGCTTTAGGTGGAAAGATTTATCTTTTCTTTTCGCTACTCATGCCAGCATTATCACTAGAGATATATTAATTTTATTGACTAATAAAATTATTTTACATACTCTACGTTCTGCTACTATAAATATAGTATATGGTTTATATAGTATATTTATACAAGGTATTGGTATATTGTTTAGATCCGTTATATCATCGACGCTTTTTACTAGTTAAACTTAATTTAAGTTTAACTATTAGATCAGTGCTCTGTTACGAGATCTTTAAAAAATGGCCGCTTCTAAGCCTATTTCCTGATTGTATTTGCCTTTTATTTATTATAAACGTATAACGAATAAAATAAATAAAAAAAACTTCCTCTTTTTCACTTAACAATAATTTTGGAACCTTAAACACTTGTTCTGGGCTGTTTCCCTTTTGACATACAACCTTATCGTACTATGTCTGATTGTTTAATATTTATCTTTGTCCTTCCGAGATCTAATACACTCTAGTAAAATCTTCACGATCCCCTAATATATGTAAAATAAATAAAAATATTTATTTAAATTACCGTGAATAAATACTGTACCTACTAAGATATTTATTAAACGACCTACTTAAATAGGTTTCGCAGAAAACCAGCTATCCTAGTCAGTTTTGTCTTTCACTAACTTACCATAATTCATCGGATATCTTTACTACGATAATCCGTTCGGACTTTTTAATTTTTCCTGATTATAGTAAGATCACTAGGCTTCGGGTCTAATTCTAGACACTACTTATCAATTTATTTAGGCAATGATTTCATTATGCTTGCATCTAAAATTAACTTGCTGACCCATTATGCAAAAGGTACGCTCTTTAATATTTAATTCATTGAGCTGCTTATAAAACTACTTTTTTTGTTCCCTCACGGTACTATACACTATATCTTATATATCATATTTAGCTTTAGAGGAAGGTTCCCCTATATTCAAATAGAATGATATTCCATTTTATTTTTTATTTAAATGCTGAATATTATGCAAAGCATACGCCACATGGCGCTATAAACAACATAAGCTTTAAAAGTAAGACAAAAAAATCTACTTTACTTTTAATCTATCGCAATTCACATTTTTGATAGAATCTCGTTTGATTTATATTCCTTAAGTTATTAAGATACTTCAATTCACTTAGTTTAGGTAATTTTAATTTGTTTAAGGATATTTCCTTTGATATATAGAAAAATTCTAATAGTTTCTTTATATACTTATTATTCTTTAACAATAAAGAATAAAGTAATAGATTACATATCTATATAAAGAGAAAATTTTCTCTTTATGATTACAATAATTAAATCGGGTCATTATGATTCGAACATAACTTATCCTCAACCCAAATGAGGCGCCTAACCAACCCGGCTCTAACCCGTTTACAGTAATAATATTTGTTACTTATATTCACAGAGAATATCCGATTCGAACGGATGTGGTGTTAACCAAATAAGTTTCAAGCTTACCGCTTTAAACCGCTCAGCCAATTCTCTTTTATACTATATTCATAGAACTAACAAACTGATTCTTCTAAGAATTGAACTTAGATTCCATTCTTATCAAAAATGTACTTTACCTTTAAGTTAAAGAATCTAATTTTTATCTTTAAAATTTTTACTTATTGTGCGCCCTTTAAGGACAAAAAACATGTTTTTTGTTTCCTGTAGCGTAGCGTTAAAAATCAAGAGCATTCAGATTTGAACTGAAAATTTGAAGGTTGAAGCTTCCTATTTTACCGATTAAACTATACTCTTATATATACTTAACGCAATGCGTTAGAATGTTTTGCTTTTAACTATATCTTTATTAGTAAATATACATATATATA
>CEVM01081219.1_pt1 | contig 22077 bp, 22 predicted proteins | sample 531481 | NCBI WGS metagenome assembly CEVM01 (sample SAMEA2623649, study PRJEB7988) | marine metagenome | biome: marine biome (ENVO:00000447); feature: mesopelagic zone (ENVO:00000213) & marine oxygen minimum zone (ENVO:01000065); material: "saline water (ENVO:00002010), including plankton...
TTGAAGAAAAAGGCGGCCGCGTTCGCGCAGCCGCCTTTTCTCGTCAATCCATCGCCTTGAAATTGAACTCTCCGCCTTCCTTGATTCCCGACGGCCAGCGCGCTGTGACCGTTTTGGTCCGGGTGTAGAAGCGGAAGGCATCGGGGCCGTGCTGGTTCAGGTCTCCGAAGCCCGATTTCTTCCATCCGCCGAAAGTGTGATAGGCCAGCGGCACCGGGATCGGGACGTTGATCCCCACCATGCCGATATTGATCCGGTTGGCGAAATCGCGTGCCGTGTCGCCGTCGCGGGTGAAGATCGCCGTGCCGTTGCCATATTCGTGGTCCATGGCAAGGCCGATGGCCTCTTCATAGGACCCGGCGCGGACGGTGGACAGGACCGGGCCGAAAATCTCGGTCCGGTAGATGTCCATGTCCGGCGTCACGCGGTCGAACAGGTGCGGACCGACGAAAAAGCCGTCTTCATAACCCTGCAGCGCGAAGTCACGGCCATCGACAACCAGTTCGGCGCCCTGATCGATGCCGGTCTGGACCAGCCGCCGGATGTTCTCCATCGCGGCCTTGGTCACGACGGGGCCGTAATCCACATCATCGCCGGCGGTGTAGGGGCCGACCTTCAGCTTCTCGATCCGCGGCACCAGCTTTTCGATCAGCGCATCGGCGGTTTCCTCGCCCACCGGCACCGCGACCGAAATCGCCATGCAGCGTTCGCCTGCCGCGCCGAAGCCTGCACCGACCAGCGCATCGGCCGCCTGATCCAGATCGGCATCCGGCATGATGATCATGTGGTTCTTGGCACCGCCGAAACATTGCGCCCGCTTGCCGTTGGCCGTCGCGCGTTCATAGATATATTGCGCGATCGGGGTAGAGCCGACGAATCCCACCGCCTGGATGACGGGATTGTCGAGGATCGCATCCACGCTTTCCTTGTCGCCGTTGACGACCTGCAACACGCCGTCGGGCAGTCCCGCCTCTTTCAGCAGCGCAGCCAGCATCAGCGGGACCGAGGGGTCACGCTCGGACGGTTTCAGGATCATCGCGTTGCCCGCCGCCAGTGCCGGCCCCATCTTCCACAGCGGAATCATCGCCGGAAAGTTGAACGGCGTGATGCCCGCGACGACGCCCAGCGGCTGACGCATGGAATACATGTCGATGCCTGTCCCGGCGCTGTCCGTATATTCGCCCTTCAGCAGATGCGGCGCGCCGATGCAGAATTCGATCACCTCCAGCCCGCGCTGCACGTCGCCCTTGGCATCGGGAAAGGTCTTGCCGTGCTCGGCCGACAATGCCTCGGCCAGCTTGTCCATGTCGCGATTCAGCAGGTCGACGAATTTCATCATCACCCGCGCGCGACGCTGCGGATTGGTCGCGCCCCAGCCAAGCTGGGCCTTGGCGGCGCTGGCTACGGCGGCATCCAGTTCGTCCTTTCTGGCCAGCGCCACCTTGGCCTGAACCTCGCCGGTGGCCGGGTTGAACACATCCGCGAAACGGCCTGAGCCACCTTCCGCCTCCTTGCCGTCGATCCAGTGGTGAATCTCTTTCATCGCATCCTCCATTCATGACTTGCGGTCAGGATAGCCTTGCGGAAATGCCGGGAAAAGGGGCATGATGGCAAAAGCGTTTTGCGTTTTCGCAAGGATTAATCGAATGGACTGGGACGACCTGCGCATCTTTCTGTCCGTGTCCAGAACCGAAAGCCTGTCGGGTGCGGGGCGCCGCCTGGGGATGGATGCTTCGACAATCGGCCGCAGGATCGCGCGGCTGGAACGGGCCGTCGGCGCGACATTGTTTGCCAAGACCCCGCAGGGCTATGCGATGACGGCCGAGGGCGCGCGTCTGGTCGCCCCCGCCGAGGCGGCGGAAAAGGCAGCGCTGGCTGCGGCCGAGGCCACCCATGGCGAAGCCGGCATCAGCGGGCAGTTGCGGATCGGCGCGCCCGACGGCTGTGCGAATTACCTGCTGCCACAGGTCCTGCGCGATATCTGCGCGGTGCATCCGGGGCTCGAGATCCAGATCGTCGCGCTGCCCCGTGTGGTGAACCTGTCCCGGCGCGAGGCCGACATGGCCATCGCCGTCTCGCCCCCCGACACCGGACGGCTAAGCGTGCAGCGGCTGGTCGATTACCAACTGCACCTGGCCGGACATGATGATTACCTGCGCGCCCATCCGCCGATCGCCGAACTTGCCGATCTGCACCGGCATCGCCTGATCGGCTACATCCCCGACATGATCTTCGACCGCGAACTGGATTACCTTTCCGAGACGGGGGCCGACAGTGCCGCGATCACCTCGAATTCGGTTTCGGTTCAAATGCAGGCGATCCGGGCCGGCGCGGGACTTGGCATCGTTCACGATTTCGCGCTGCCCTTCGCGCCGGGCGTCCGCATCGTGCTGCCACAGCGCATCGCGCTGCGGCGCAGCTTCTGGCTGATCCGCCACGCGGACGATCGCCGGTCGCGCCGCCTGACGCGCCTTGCCGAGATGCTGTCCCAGGGATTGCGTGCCGAAGTGGCGCGGCTGGAGGCGCGGCTTCCCGCGGACCGCGATCGTCGGGCTTGACGCAGGGCCCGGTGAGGCGAAAGATGAAATCAACCACGCGGTGAGAAGGGGATTTGCGATGCTGGTCAGACAATTGCTGTCGATGAAAAGCGATTCCGGCAAGGCCGGGATCGAGGCCGGAACGATCATCACCATCAAGCCCGAGGCGACTTTGGCGGAAGCCGTGAAGCTTCTGGCCGACCAGCGCATCGGCGCGGTGGTCGTGTCCAGCGATGGCCGCACACCGGAAGGCATCCTGTCCGAACGCGACGTGGTGCGGCAATTGGGCGCGCACGGGTCCGGCGTTCTGGACACGCCGCTGGGCAAGGTGATGACCCGCGCCGTCCAGACCTGCACCACGGGCGAAGACGCGCTGACCATCCTTGAACGCATGACCCAGGGGCGGTTTCGCCATTTGCCGGTGGTGGACGATTCCGGACACATGCTGGGGCTCATTTCGATCGGCGATGCGGTCAGCGGCCGCCTGAAGGAACTGGCGGCGGAAAAGGACGCGCTGACCGGCATGATCATGGGCAGCTGACGCGCCGCGAAATTCTGGCAAATACTTGCCTTTCGGTGAAAAATGGGCTTTGGCTGACGGCTATCTTCAACGGGGACAGCGGATGATGCGCATAGGCCTTTATCCCGGTACATTCGATCCGATCACGCTTGGCCATGTCGATATCATCCAGCGTGCGATGGCTCTGGTCGATCGGCTGGTGATCGGGGTGGCGATCAACCGCGACAAGGCGCCGTTGTTCGATCTGCAAGCGCGGGTCGATATGGTGCGCGCCGAATGTGACGAGATCGCCGCGCGCACCGGCGGCGAAATCCTGGTTCATCCGTTCGATAATCTGCTGATCGATTGCGCCCGCGATGTCGGTGCCACCGTCATTGTGCGGGGGCTGCGCGCCGTTGCCGATTTCGAATACGAATTCCAGATGGTCGGCATGAATCGTGCACTGGATGCCAGTATCGAGACCGTGTTCCTGATGGCTGACGCCCGCCGTCAGGCGATCGCATCGAAACTGGTCAAGGAAATCGCACGACTGGGCGGTGATATCTCGAAGTTCGTGACCCCGCGGGTGGCGCAGGCGCTGGTCGCGCGGTTCGAGTGATCTGCCATGTTGTCCGGCGCCGCGTATCCGCGCCTTGCCTGGGCGCACTGGAAGGGAGATTGCATTGACCCGCTCGGACGATCCCGATCCTCAACCGATCCCCATGCCGCCAAGCCGGCCCCTGCCTGACCCCGCGCCAGACCGCCCCGACGACCGGCCGCGGCCGGCATGGTTGCGGCAGCCCCCGCGGACGCCGCTGTCAGTCTCGATCAGCCGCGTCCGATGAAGGGCATCCTGGTGGCCATCACGGTCATGAACTGAACGTTGGCACCATCCGGAACCGAGGCCATGTGCAGCACCGCATCAGCCACGGTGGCGACATCGATCATCGGTTCGGGCTCGGCCTGACGCCGGCTGACCTGGGCCAGCAATTCGCTGGCCGCATTGCCGATGTCGATCTGGCCGCAAGCGATGTCGAAGGGCCGTCCGTCCAGCGACAGCGATTTCGTCAGGCCGGTCACGGCATGTTTGGAGGTCGTATAGGCGATCGAACCCGGACGTGGCGCATGGGCCGAGATCGACCCGTTGTTGATGATCCGTCCGCCTTGCGGGTCCTGATCGCGCATGATGCGAAAAGCGGCGCTTGCGCACAGGAACATGCCGGTCACGTTGACGTCGATGATGCGGCGAAAGTCGCTGGCCGAAACCGCATCGGGCAGGGCCGCCGCCAGCGCCTGTCCGGCATTGTTGAACAGGACGTCCAGCCGACCCCAGGCCGCCATGGCCCGATCGAATGTCTGCCGGACCTCTGCTTCCGCGCTGACATCGCAGGGCAGGATCAGCGCATTGGCCGCGTCTTCGGACGTGTCTTCCAGCGCCGCACGCCGACGTCCGATCAGACCCGTGCGCCAACCCGCGCGCAGGAAATGCCGCGCAGTGGCCCGGCCGATCCCGCTGCCAGCGCCGGTGATCAGGATGGTGCGCGGACCCGTCATGGCTGCCGAGAACGGCGCCGGTTCCGCGTCAGGCCGGGCGCGGGGTGGCGAAACGGCCGGTCACGCAGGCCAATCACAAAAGCCGTGCCGGCGGTCTTCAATTGCCTGCGGGCGGGGCCAGTTTCTTGGTCGCGCCATCGGCCAGGGGATCGTCCTGACGCTGGACCGAGCCTTCGAAATGCGCACCCGATTCGATGGCGATGGTCTTGTGGATGATGTCGCCCTCGACCCGGGCCGCGGCCGAAAGCCGGACCTTCAGCCCGCGCACCCGGCCGACCACGCGACCGTTCACGATGATTTCGTCGCCCATGATCTCGCCGTTGATCGTAGCGGTTTCGCCCACCGTCAACTGGCGGGCGCGCACGTCGCCTTCGACCTTGCCTTCGATCTGGATATCGCCGTCGGTGCGGATATTGCCGGTTACGATCAGGTCCGAGGACAGGACCGACGGGCTTGCCTGCTTGCGCGGGGGCTGCGGGGTCGCCGCGGTCTCGCCACCCGAGGCACGCTGTTCCTGCGCCGGGGCGGGGGCTTTGACGGGCTCGTCGCCTGCGGCGGCGGCATTCTGTTGAGGACGGTTTTCGGTCACGCGGGTCTTACTGAACATTGCTTGCTGCCTTGATGAAACTCATCGGGTCCACCGCCCGGCCTTTCATGCGCACTTCGTAATGAAGATGCGGCCCGGTCGAGCGTCCGGTGCTGCCAATATCACCGATCGGGTCGCCTTGCGACACCCTTTGCCCAACCTTCACGCCAATTTTCGACAGATGGGCATAGCGTGTCTCGACGCCCAGTTCGTGTTCGATCTTGATCAGGTTGCCATATGCCCCCTGCCGGCCGGCGAATATCACGACACCGTCGCCGGGCGCATAGACCTTGGTGCCGGTCGGGCTGGCCATGTCCAACGCATTATGCATCCGCCCCCAGCGACGACCGAAGCTCGAAGTGAGCCGGTAAGAGGCCTTCAGCGGCGTCGCGAAAGGAAGCTTTTCCATCGCAATGCGATAGGTGTTGATCTGGTCCAGCGTCACGAGGATCTGGTTCGCCTTGGTCTCGCCCTGGCGCAGCGCCGCGTCGCCGCGGGTCGAGTAGGACATCGGCGTCAGCGGACCGCCCTGGCCGGAATAGCCCTTGCGAATTTCCGACAGCATGTCATCGGGGTCCACCCCGATCGCGCGGAAAACCTTGTCCAGCGGTTCGACCGAAACCGACATGGCATCCTCGACCTGGGCCAGGATTTCGTCGTTTCGGGCCACGATCGCGTCGCGTTCGGCGGCCATTCTTTCGGCCTCGCCGCGCGCTTCGGCCGCGTCCTTCTGGGCCTTGGTCCGTGCCTGTGCGGTGTCGCGAAGCTCGCCCGACAGGATGTCCAGCGCGACGGTGACATCCTTGCTTCGGTCCGCATCGCCGGACGGGCTGTCGGCGGCGCCGGCGGCATGCAGGGATCCGTCGCGCTCGCCGATCGCGTCACGCAGGGTCGATTGCACGGTGGTCAGACCGCTTTGCAGCTCTCGCCGTTTTTCTTCCGATGCCAGAAGCTGTGACTGCATCTGCGAAACCTGATCCAGCGCCACCGAAAAGCGGCTCTGCGCCGCCACCGCCTCGGCCGCACGGGCATCGCGTTCCGCAGACAGCTGATCCAGGCGTTCCTCGAACGCGGCCTGGACACGCAGCATCTGTTCGCGCGAGGATCCGGAACTGACCGCATCGATCACGAGGATCGAACTTGCCACCAGCATCCAGCCAAGGCCCAGTGTCACCCCGCCGATTCCGACAAGCTGGGTCACGGGGCGCAGGCGCAGGAAGCGGGTGCTGTCATCGGATCGAAGGAACAGACGCTGTTCGGGCAGAAGACGTTCAAGTGAGGCGTTCAGGCCATTCAGCAACTTCTTCGACAAGTCCAGTCCCCCGGTCCCGCGACCCTGTTTCCAGTCTGGCCGGATCGCTTTGGTTCCATTCGGAGGTCGGTAAACAAGACCTGTGCCCTGATGGCAACAGGTCATCCGCCGGGCCCGTTGCAGATGCGCGGATACATGCCTTTGCGGGCGGGATTCCGCCGAAACCGGCAGCCATTCGCCAAAGTCTTCACGCAATTTCATAGGGAAGCGGCCCGTTTCGGTCGGTTGGTATGCGCAGGGGCCGATCGATCGGCGGAACCGAGCGCTGGTGACAATCCCTGCGCGGACAAATCCGGCACGAGATGCCGATCGGCTCGAACGCCCGCGGGCGGGACAGATCCAGGCCGTCGCCATAGACGAGCTTGCCCGCGTGACCGATCTCGCAGCCCAGGCCGATGGCAAAGCGGCGCACAGGGGCATCGAAGGCGCCCGCATGTTTCGACACGTCGCGCGCCAGAAGCAGATAGCGGACGCCGTCGGGTGTTTCGGCCAGTTGCCGCAGGAAATGCCGGGGCTGTTCAAAGGCGCGGTGGACGTTCCACAGCGGACATGCGCCGCCGAAACGCGCGAATTGCAGGCGCGTGGCGGAATGACGTTTGGTGATCGTGCCCGCCTGATCGACCCTGACGAAGAAGAATGGCACGCCTTTCGCGCCGGGCCGCTGCAGGGTTGACAGGCGATGTGCGACCTGTTCCAGCGAGGCGCCGAAAAGATGCGCCAGCCGCTCCAGATCGTGCCGTTCCGCCTGCGCGGCCGCCAGGAAGGCGCGGTAGGGCATCAGAGCGGCGCCGGCAAAGTAGTTGGCCATCCCGACGCGGGCGATCTCTCGCGCGGCGGGGTCACGGAAACGGGCCAGATCCAGCATTGCCTCCAGCAGGTCGGATTGGCGTTCCACCGCCACCAGGTGCAGAAGCTGGAAGACGCGGGTGGCGGATTCGGCTGCGGCATTGAGGTGAATCTCGTTGCCGCTGCGCCGGAACACGGCATTGGCGGGCAATTCCATCTCGCGGATGCGGATGCCCGATTTTGCCAGGGCCGAGACCGCCGCCTGCCATGGATCGGCCCGCACGCCGTCGGGGCAGGCGAACCGTTCGGCCGCACGGTCCACCGCGTCGATGTAATTGTCGCAATAGTGGAAAAAGTCGCGGACCTCCTCCCACGGGGTCGAAAGCGCATTCTGCCCGGCCGCGCCGATCGCCTCGTCCAGGGCGGCCAGCCGCTCTTGTCCCTGCCGGTGGGCGCGGTAGAGGTCCAGAAAGGCGCGCGCCAGACTGGGCGCGTTCGTCGCGGCCAGACGCAGATCATTCAGCGGCGGCGCGGTGTCGAAGATCGGATCGGCCAGGGCCTCCTGCATGTCGATGACCATGCGTTCCGCATCGCCCGCCGAAAGCGTGGTCAGATCGACGCCGAATTCCTGTGCCAGCCGCAGCAGCACCCCGGCCGAGATCGGACGGTGATTGTTCTCCATCTGCGACAGATAGGGCAACGAGATCCCCAGCCGTTCCGCGAAGACCCGCTGGGTCAACCCTGACCGGGCGCGGGTTTCGCGCAGGGATGTACCCGCATAGATTTTCTGAACCGCCATGATCGCCCCCGTTCTTTGCAAAGCAGGCTGTAGCCTTTGCAAAGGGCGCCCGGCAAGCGCCCGCGACGGTGCGGGGCGGGCTGGCGGAAAGGATCGGGCGAGGTTCGACATGGCCGCACCATGGACCAGAAGGATTAAGATCCGGTTGTGGTGTGCCGGATCGTCCCCAAGCGTCTTTCGCGCCGCAGCACCCACAGGATCGAGGCCAGCGAGCCCGCCGCCGACATCACCATGATGGTCAGCAGCGGCGTGGCGCCTGAGCCGGGCTGCAACAGCGCCCCGGCCAGGGCCGAGAGGGCGGCGCCTCCGGCGACGGCCAGCGCCCCGCCCAGACCGCTGGCGGTGCCGGCCAGTTCCGGGCGGACGCTCATCATGCCGGCATTGGCGTTGGGCAGAACCAGGCCGTTGCCCAGCCCCATGACGGCAATCGCTCCGAAAAATGTCCAGGGATTCGTCAGGCCCGTCAGCGTCGTGATCAGCGACAGGAACAAAGCCGCGAGGCTGATCGCCGTGCCGTAAAGGATCATTCTGTTCAGACCCAGCATCGCCGAGAAGCGGCCAGACAGGAAATTGCCCGTCAGGTATCCGATCGAGGGCGCGGCGAAGAAGTAACCCACTTCCGCCGGGCTCAGGCCGAAGACCTGCCCGCCCACGAAGGGCGCGCCGCCCAGATAGGCGAAGAAACTGCCGGACGCCATGGTCGCCGCCCCGCAATAACCCCAGAAGCGAACGGACCGCGCCAGCACAGGGTAATTGGCGACCTGTTCGCGCAAGGGGATGCCGCCGCCGCGCACGGTCTCGCCCAGATCACGCCAGGAGACGGCAAGAACCACCAGTCCCAGCAGGCCCATGACGGCGAAATTCGCGCGCCAGCCGAAGGCCTCGTCCAGAACCCCGCCGATTACCGGCGCGATCATCGGCACCACCGACATGCCCATCGTGACATAGCCGATCATCGAGGCCGCGCGGTTGCCATCGAACATGTCGCGCACGACGGCGCGCGGGACCAGCATGCAGACGGCGATTGCAGACTGGATCAGCCGGAACAGCAGGAACAGCCCCGCATCGCGTGCCGTCAGCGTTCCAAGCGTGGCAAGCAGGAAGATCACGAGGCCCACCAGCACGACCGGTCGTCGGCCATAGCGGTCGCTGACCGGCCCGGCCAGCAATTGCAGCACCGCGCTGGCCCCGATATAGGCCGAAACCGAAAGCTGCATGACCGCATAATCCACGCCGAAGTCCCGTGCCATGCCGGGAAGCGAGGGCAGGAACACGTTCATCGACAGCGCGGCGACGCCCGATAGCGCGATCAGCGTCAGGATATGCGGCGCAGTCCGTTTGCCGCGATCAGTTCCGGTCATGGAACACGAACCACGCGCCCGAACAGGTCAGCGGCAAGCAGACCTGCCGCGTGACCGGAACGGGCGGGTTCAGTCCCATTGGCTCTGACGGTCCTTCGCCAGGTTGCCAAAACGCGTGAACTGGCCCTCGAAGGACAGTTCGACCGTGCCGATGGGGCCGTGGCGCTGCTTGCCCAGAATTACCTCGGCCTTGCCATGGACCTGTTCCATGATCTGTTGCCACTTCGCCATCGCATCCAGATCGCTGTCCGAGGGTTTTTCACGTTCGCGATAATATTCCTCGCGGAACACGAACATCACGATATCGGCGTCCTGTTCGATGGACCCTGATTCGCGCAGGTCGGAAAGCTGCGGGCGCTTGTCCTCGCGATTCTCGACCTGACGCGACAGCTGCGACAGGGCGATGACGGGGATGTTCAATTCCTTGGCGACGGCCTTCAGCCCCTGCGTGATCTCGCTGACCTCGTTGACGCGGCTGTCCTTGGCGGATGCGGCTTTCAGAAGCTGCAGATAATCCACCATCAGCACATCCAGGCCATGCACCCGCTTCAGCTTGCGCGCGCGGGCGGCAAGCTGGTTGATCGGCAGGGCGGGGGTGTCGTCGATGTAAAGCGGGCAGTTCTGAAGCGCATGGGCAGCCTCGACGAAACGGCGGAACTCGCCCTCGTCCATATTGCCCGACCGGATTCTTTCGCTGGGCACCTCGGCGGCTTCGGACAGGATCCGTGCGGCCAGTTGCTCGGCCGACATCTCGAGGCTGAAAAAGCCGACCACGCCGCCCTCGATCGTGCCATGGGTGCCGTCGGCGCGTTCGCCCTGCTTGTGCGCGCGGGCGATGTTGAAGGCGATATTGGTTGCCAGCGAGGTTTTGCCCATCGAGGGACGCCCGGCGATGATGATCAGGTCGGAATTGTTCAGACCGCCCATCTTGCCGTCCAGATCCACGAGCCCGGTCGAAATCCCGGACAGCTTGCCGTCCCGCTGATAGGCGGCATTGGCCACCTGAACCGCACCCGTCACCGCCTTCAGGAAGGACTGGAATCCGCGCTCCGCCACACCCTGTTCGCCCAGTTGATACAGCGTCTGTTCGGCGACCTTGATCTGTTCCTCGGCATCGTCGCCCACCTCGACCGTCGAGGCGCGCGACGAGATGTCATGGCCCAACTGGATCAGTTCGCGCCGCAGCGCGAATTCGCGGATCATCTGCGCATAATCCCGCGCCGCATAGGCCGAGATCGCGGCGCTGGCCATGCGCGCCAGATAGGCCGGCCCCCCCAGTTCCTTCAGCCCCTCGTCGTTTTCCAGGAACGCCTTGATCGTCACCGGGCTGGCCAGCGCATTCTTGCGGATCCGTTCGGAACAAATCTCGAAGATGCGGGCATGGACAGGGTGATAGAAATGTTCCGGCTTGATGACCTGCGTCACCCGGTCGAAGACATCGTTGTTCGTCAGAAGCGCGCCCAGCAATTGCTGTTCGGCCTCCAGCGAATAGGGGATGGCGGCCTTTTCCTCGGCTGCCGAATCCTGCCCCGGAATGATCGCCCGCAAACCGTTCATCTCGCTGCCCCCGCCGATTCTTGTTTGGGCGTTTATCTCATATCGGGACAGGCGCGGCTATCGGGATATCCTGTGGACAGGCTGTGGATAAGCCGGCCCGTCAGCCATTCGCCGCCTGCCAGCCGCGCGGATCGGTCAGGAAGGTGCGGACCTCGGCAAGCGTCCGGTCGTCGAAGGATTGCGCGGCCTGGGCCTCGGCCAGCACGTCCCACCAGGTGCAGAGATGGTGCAGCCTGACGCCGTGATCGGCCAGTCGCCGGGTCGTTTCGGGGAAGATACCGTAGTAGAAGATCACCGCCGTGTGCGCGCAGGTTGCGCCGGTTTCGCGGATGGCATCGACAAAGGACAGCTTGCTGCCGCCGTCGGTCGTCAGGTCCTCGACCAGCAGCACCCGCTGGCCCTCCTCCATCACGCCCTCGATTCGGGCATTGCGGCCATAGCCCTTCGGCTTCTTGCGCACATAGGTCATCGGCAGGGCCATGCGTTCGGCCATCATGGCGGCGAAGGGAATGCCTGCCGTCTCGCCGCCCGCGATATTGTCGAAAGCCTCGAAACCGGCATCGCGCATCACCGTCGCGGCCATGAAATCCAGCAGCGTCTGGCGCACGCGCGGAAAGCTGACGATCCGGCGGCAATCGACATAGGTCGGCCCCCTGAGCCCCGAGGCATAGGTGAACGGCGTCTCGGCGTTGAAATCGACGGCCTTGATTTCCAGCAGCATCCGGGCCGAGAGCCGGGCGATTTCCTCGCGCGCGGGGTAGGGCAGGCTCATGAATCCTCCAGGTGCCAGAACAGCGTGAAGAAGGGATCGAAGACCGTCACGGTCTCTTTGCCCGCCGTGATCGTGGCCGGATATCGGGCCGGCACATCGCGCTTGACCAGTCGGATGCGGTCCTCGTTGGCGGGCAGACCATAGAAGGCGGCGCCGTTAAGGCTGGCAAAGGCTTCCAGCCGGTCCAGCGCGTCTTCTTCCTCGAAGACATGAGCCAGGATCGACATCGTGTTGGGCGCGGTAAAGCAGCCGGCGCAGCCGCAGGGTTGCAGCTTGGCGCGGTCGGGATGCGGCGCGCTGTCGGTGCCCAGGAAGAACCGCCCCTCGCCACTGGTCGCGGCCTCGCGCAGCGCCAGGCGGTGCGATTCGCGTTTGGCCACCGGCAGGCAGTAATAATGTGGTCGAATGCCGCCTGCGAGGATGGCGTTGCGGTTGATGACCAGATGATGCGTGGTGATCGTGGCGCCCAGACCGGGGCCGCCGTCACGGATATAGGCCACGCCGTCGCTGGTGGTGATATGCTCCATCACGACGGTCAGGCCGGGGGTGGCGCGACGGATCGGATCCAGCACGCGGTCGATGAAGACGGCCTCGCGGTCGAAGATATCGACCTCCGCGTCGGTGACCTCGCCGTGAACGCAAAGCGGAATGCCCGCCTCGGCCATTGCGTCCAGAACCGGCCGGATCCGGGCCATGTCGGTCACGCCGCTGGCTGAATTGGTGGTTGCCCCGGCCGGATACAGCTTGACCGCGCGGATGATCCCGTCTCGATGTGCGGCGACCACATCCGCCGGATCGGTCGTGTCGGTCAGATACAATGTCATCTGCGGCTGAAGCGCGCTGCCTTCGGGCAGCGCGGCCAGGATGCGGTCGCGATAGGCGGCGGCCTCGGCACCGGTCACGATCGGAGGCACCAGATTCGGCATGATGATCGCGCGGCCGAAACCGGCGGAATGGGGCGCCACGGCGTCCAGCATCGCGCCGTCACGCAGATGCAGGTGCCAATCGTCGGGGCGGCGGAGGGTCAGGCTGTCGGTCATGATGCCTGCCTCTATACACGGCAGCAGACGGTTGCCAAGCATGCGCGATCCGATTTCGCGGTGTCGCCTTGAAACAGTGCCTTGTCCTTGCCGCCCGCCCGTCCCACATTGACTCAGCAGCGTGTTATGCACATTCTGCAATAATCAGGACGGGATGGCATGAATTCGTTGAATATTGGTCAGGTAGCAGGCAATCCCATGCGCCTTTGGGCGCAGATGGCACGGCTTTCCATCGAATCGCAGACGGTGATCGGGTTGCGCATGGCCGGCATGATGGGCTTGATGGTCCAGTCGCCGGGCGAACCGCTTCGCATGATCGCCGAGAAGCAGGCGGCGGCATCCGAGGCGATCTTTGCCATGGTCCGCGTCGCCGGCAGCGGAGCCAGCGCCGATCGCGTTCTTTCCGCCGGCCTGCGCCCCTATGGCAAGCGCACCCGCGCGAATTCGCGCCGTCTGACCCGCAGCCGGCGCTGACCGGGAACGGGTTCGGCCCCTGGCGTGTTTTGCCGCCGGACCAGGGTGAGGACAGGGATGACACGCACAGCACTGATTACCGGTGGGGCTCAGGGGATTGGCCGCGGCATCGCCGACCGACTGGTCGAGAACGACTGGAAGGTCGCGATCTTCGACAAGGACGCCGAGGCGGTTGATGAGGTCTCGGACACGCTTCCAGGCAGTCTTGCGCTGCCCGTGGATGTGGCCGATGAGGCATCCGTTCATCAGGGTTTCGCGACGCTGGCTGATTGGCTGGCCGGGGCAGGGCTGGATCTTCTGGTCTCGAATGCGGGTATCGCCGATCCTGTCAGCGGGCCGGTCGAGGATCTGTCGCTGTCGGAATGGCGAGAATGGCAGGACAGCCATCTGACCGGCGCGTTCCTGTGCATTCGCGGCGCCGTGCCGCTGTTGCGCCGGGCGCGCGGTTCCATCGTCACCATCGCCTCGACACGGGCTTTGCAGTCGGAACCCGATTGCGAAGCCTATGCCGCAGCCAAGGGCGGACTCTGTGCGCTGACCCATGCGCTGGCCATCAGTCTGGGGCCGCAGATTCGCGCGAACTGCATCCTGCCCGGCTGGATCGAGACCGGCCCTTGGCAGAAGCGGTCAGAGCGCAGCGACCCGGATCATTCGCGGAGCGACAAGGCACAGCATCCGGTCGGCCGCGTCGGCACGCCGCAGGACATCGCGGCGCTGGTCGCCTACCTCGCCTCAAGCGAGGAGGCAGGCTTCGTGACCGGTCAGCACTTCGTGGTCGATGGCGGCATGACACGCAAGATGATCTATCTGGAATAAAGACCTGAAGGACCAGATGAAAACGGCGGGGCCATAGCCCCGCCGCGGCACTTTTCCGGCTGTCCCGGTTTCAGATCAGCCTGCCCATCGCGACCGCCGTATCGGACATGCGGTTCGAAAAGCCCCATTCATTGTCATACCAGGTCAGAATGCGGCACAGCTTGCCTTCCATGACCTTGGTCTGGTCCATGTGGAATACCGAGGAACGCGGATCGTGGTTGAAGTCCGACGAAACGAGCTTTTCCTCGGTATAGCCCAGAATACCGTCCAGCGATCCATCGGCGGCGGCCCTGATCGCCTGGTTGATTTCCTCGACGCTGGTCTCGCGCTTGGCCTCGAAGACCAGATCGACGACCGAGACATTGGGTGTCGGCACACGGATCGCCACACCGTCCAGACGGCCCTTGAGTTCCGGCAGCACCAGGCCCACGGCCTTTGCGGCGCCGGTGGAGGTGGGGATCATCGACAAGGCGGCGGCGCGGGCGCGATACAGATCCTTGTGCATCGTGTCCAGCGTCGGCTGGTCGCCGGTATAGGAATGGATCGTGGTCATGAAGCCGCGGTCGATGCCGATCGCGTCGTTCAGCACCTTGGCGACGGGCGCCAGGCAATTGGTGGTGCAGCTTGCGTTCGAGACGACCAGATCCTCGGCCGTCAGCGTGTCATCGTTGACGCCGAAGACGATGGTCTTGTCGGCGCCTTCGCCGGGGGCCGAGATCAGCACGCGCTTGGCGCCGGTCGTCAGATGCGGCTGGCATTTCTCCTTCGAGGCGAAGATGCCGGTGCATTCCATGATGACGTCGATTTCGGCCCAGGGCAGATCGGCCGGATTGCGGATCGCGGTGACCTTGATCGGGCCGCGACCCACATCGATCGTATCGCCGCTGACCGTCACCGTGGCCGGAAAGCGGCCATGCACGCTGTCATAGCGCAGAAGGTGGGCATTGGTCTCGACCGGGCCCAGATCATTGATGGCGACCACCTCGATATCGGTGCGGCCCGATTCGATGATGGCGCGCAGCACGTTGCGCCCGATGCGACCGAAACCGTTGATGGCGACCTTGACTGCCATGGTTATCTCTCCCGACCAGATGACGTTGCGCCATGCTCTAGCCTGCGCTTCTCGCGGATGCAAATCCCTCGTTGTTGCGAACTTCGTCACGAGGCCACCCCATAGCCCTTGCACCGGGCCCAAGGCTTTCAGCGCCAGAAGCTGAGATATTCGATAAAGCGATCCATCGCCTTGCCGACCATGACCGGCAGTCCCAGGTTCAGAAGGAAATGATCGGCGGCGAAAATCGCGACGATCAGGGCAAACAGAATATACGCGATCAGGTTGGTCAAGGCAGGCTCCGGCAGATCTTATCGGATCGCCGGTCCGGCGACGCAAGAGGCCGTGTCGTTCCGCCGGGTCCTTCGGTTGCAGTCCGCCAGAATGATCGCGGTGGTGACAGGATTCTCCGCGCCAATCGGCCGGGGGTCAGTTATCTTCCTCCTCGGCCATCGGGATCAGCGTGATCTCACCTTCGGTTTCCAGCCTGCGGATGACCGTCACCACCTGTTTCGTCGCCTCCTCGATTTCGGCGGGGCGAAGGTTGCTCAGTCCCTCGCGTTCGTCGCGCAATCCGTCGGCCATGCGTTGAGAGAGGTTCGAAAGGATGAATTCGGCAGCCGCCGCGTCGGCATCGGAACCGGCTGACAACGCGCGCAGCAGCACGGGCTGCTCGACCTCGCGGACGATGCGCGGCAAGTCGCGGGCCTGGACACGGCGCGGGATGTGATCGAAGGTAAAGATCGCGCGGCGCACGCCGCCGGCGAAGTCGGCATCCTGCCGGTCCAGATTGTCCAGAACCTCTTCGCGCAGATCAGCGGCGGCGAAATTCAGAATCGCCCCCATCCGTTCGCTGGCCGGGGTTTCGATCGCCGGTCGCGGCAGGGCCTCGGCCGCCTGCAGCAGCACCAGACCCACGCGATGCAGGGCCTGTGCGCTGACGCCGCCGGTCATCGAGATTGCCTGCGCAACCTCATGCGCACGTTCGCGCGACAGGGCGGAAAATGTCTCGGACGCCTTCGAAACCGGCAGCTTGGCCAGCATCAGCGCGACGATTTCGACCGATTCCGAATTGGCCACCGCGATAAGCCGATTGACGGGCTGGCTGGCAAGGCGGGTCCAGGGATCGCCCTTGCCGGACATCGCCGACAGCCGCCGCAGCCGGTCAACGCTGTCTTCCGACAATCGTGCGCCCAGCATCGCCAGCGTGCCGTCGAGATTGCCGGGAAAGGTCACGCCCACCGATTCCAGCCGGTCGCAGAATTCGGTGATGACGGCGTCGCGGGTGTCACGGTCCACCAGTTCCATCCGCGCCATTTCTTCGGCCACCAATGTCTGACTGTCGCTGTCCAGCCGCGCAAGGCCGGACGCCTCGTCATCGTCCAGAAGAAGCCGCACGATCACCGCGGCTTTCTGCCGCTGGCTCAGTCTTGCCCCGGTCATCGTCTGCTGCCCCCTGGTCGGTCCGTCATCTGTCATGCGGGCCAATCTGGCAGGATCTGGCTAACAGGCCGTTATCGGCGCCGGGAATAATTACCCAAGATTTGAATCGAATACGCGGCGGAAGATCGTATCGACATGTCTGGTATGATAGCCCAGATCGAATTTCTCTTCGATCTGGTCCGGGCTCAGTGCCGCGGTCACATCCGGATCGGCCAGCAATTCCTGTTTGAAATCCTTGCCTTCCTCCCAGACCTTCATGGCGTTTCGCTGCACCAGGCGATAGGCATCCTCGCGCGAGACGCCGGCCTGGGTCAGCGCCAGAAGCACGCGCTGCGACATCACCAGACCCTTGAACCTGTTCATGTTGGCCAGCATCGTCTCGGGATAGATCACCAGCTTCTCGATCACCCCGGCCAGCCGGTTCAGCGCGAAATCCAGCGTGATCGTCGCGTCGGGTGCGATGCCGCGTTCGACCGAGGAATGGCTGATGTCGCGTTCGTGCCACAGGGCGACGTTCTCCATCGCCGGGATCACCGCCATCCGTACCAGCCGCGCAAGACCGGTCAGGTTTTCGGTCAGGACCGGATTGCGCTTGTGCGGCATGGCGGAACTGCCCTTCTGGCCGGGGCTGAAATATTCCTCGGCCTCGAGAACCTCGGTCCGCTGCATGTGGCGAATCTCGATGGCGATGTTTTCCATGCTGCTGGCGATCACGCCCAGCGTGGCAAAGAACATCGCATGGCGATCGCGCGGAATCACCTGCGTGCTGATCGGTTCGGGACGAAGCCCCATCCTTGCGCAGACATGTTCCTCGACCGCCGGATCGATATTGGCGAAGGTGCCGACCGCGCCGGAGATGGCGCCGGTTGCAACCTCGTCGCGGGCCCGTTCCAGCCGGGCGCGACCGCGCGCCATCTCGGCATGGAACCGAGCGAAGGTCAGGCCCATCGTGGTCGGTTCGGCATGGATGCCGTGGCTGCGGCCGATCCGCAGCGTGTTCTTGTGTTCATAGGCGCGTTTCTTCAATGCCGCCAGAACGCGGTCCAGATCGGCCAGCAGAATGTCGGCGGCTCGCACCAACTGGACGTTCAGCGTCGTGTCCAGAACGTCGGAAGAGGTCATGCCCTGATGCACGAAGCGGGCGTGATCGCTGCCGACATGTTCGGCCAGATGGGTCAGGAAGGCAATCACGTCATGTTTGGTCACGGCCTCGATTTCATCGATCCGGGCAACGTCGAACTGGACGTCCTTCGCCCGCCAGACCGCCTCCGCGTTCTCGCGCGGGATCACGCCCAGATCGGCCTGCGCGTCGCAGGCATGAGCCTCGATCTCGAACCAGATCCGGAACTTCGTCTCGGGCGACCAGATCGCGGTCATGTCGGGGCGGGAATAGCGCGGGATCATGGCGGGCTCCTTCGTGGCTGGCTGCGGCATAGCGGGGTGGCGGGCCGGGGGCAAGATTTCTGCGCGCGCGGCTGCGGAACATTCGGGCGGGGCTGGCGGTTGATCAGGCAAGTTTTTCCGCCAGGACGAGGATTGCCGCGATGCATCACAGCGAAGACGACCCGAACCACCTGACCGAAGCCGACCGCACCAGCGAGACCCGCTTTGGCCCCCGGCCGGTCCCAGAAGGTCATCGCCCCCCCGGCAGCCATCCGCTGCGGGCACTGAAAGCCAGCCGCCGCGCCGCCGCTCGCGGCCCGTCGCTCAGCGCCAAGATCATCGTCTGGGGCGGCGTCGGGCTGGGCGTGGCCGGCGTCACGGCCGGCACGCTGATGGCGGCGCGCAAGATCGTGGGCATCCCGGAATCCGATCGGCCCCGGACGGGAAGGGCCACGATTCGAGACGACGCCAGGCTGGCGCCGCGTTTTTCGGCACTGGATGAGGATGAACGCGAGGCGATCCGCCGTCGCACCCGTGAACAGGCCCGTCAGGATCGCGCAGAGTCGGCGCGCCTTCGGGCCGAGGCGGCGCGCGATCGCAATCCGCCACGGCGTCGCAATGCTGCCGAGGAACTGACGCGGACGGCCTCTGAATTGTCTTCCGGGCTCGAAGGGGTTGCCCAATCGCTGCTGACAGCATTCCAGGCCTTTCGCGGTGTGGCCGCACAAGCCAGCGGCATCGTCGCGGAATTCGCCGCCGCGGCCGACGCGGTGCGCGAAGCCGTGCGTGGAAATCCGCCCCCCGCCCAGCAGGATGAGGCTTCCATGCCACGCAGGCCCGACGATTCCCGGCAGCATCGCTTGTGAGCGCCGATCCGACAGGGCAGGGTTGAGCGCATGGTGACACAGAATACTGATGGCAGCGGGGCGCGCAGATCCGTTCTGGATGCCCTGATCGGGGAGCTGGACGACCAGACCCGTCGCGATTACGGTTTGCCGACCGCCTCCGGGACGGTCGATCCCCCCGCCATCCGGAGAGACCTTGGCGGCAAGATGCCTCATCTGGGCGATCTGGGCTTTCGCGATGTGGCCACGATCGTCAAGCGGACCTTCGGGCAGATCGGCGTCGACCGTGTGACGGCCGTGGCGGGCGGTGTCACCTTCTTCGGCCTGCTGTCGCTGTTTCCCGCGATCACGGCCTTCGTGTCGATCTATGGACTGGTGGCCGACCCTTCCTCGATCGCTGGTCATCTGGAGGTGCTGAACCGTTTCCTGCCTCAGGGCGCGCTGGACATCATTTCGCGCCAGGTCGAAGCCATCGCGACCTCGCCCTCGGGCGCGCTTTCGCTGGCCGGGATCGTCGGCCTGCTGGTTGCCTTCTATTCGGCGAATGGCGGGATGAAGGCGCTGCTGTCGGCGCTGAACGTGGCATTCTTTCAGAAAGAGACCCGCAGCTTCGTCCGGCTGAATCTGGTCGCGATGGGGTTTACGCTGGGCGGACTTTTGCTGCTGATGCTGATGCTGGGCGTGATCGCCGTCATCCCGATCCTGCTTGCGTGGCTGCCGCTCAGCGATACCAGCGAAAGGCTGATCAGCTTCATCCGCTGGCCGATCATGTTCCTGGTGCTGCTGGTGGCGCTGGCGGCAGTCTATCGCTGGGGGCCGGCGGTGCCCAACCGCCGCTGGCGCTGGATTTCGCCCGGTGCGATCTTTGCCGCCGTGACCCTAGTCGTCACCTCGATCCTGTTCTCGTGGTATGCCGCCAATTTCGCCAATTACAATGAAACCTACGGCTCGCTCGGCGCGGTGATCGGCCTGATGATGTGGCTGTGGCTGGCCGCGATGATCGTGCTGGTCGGGGCCGAAATCAATTCCGAGATCGAACGCTACATGAAGCAACTGGCCGGCCTGGACGATTCGGCCAAAGTAGCCGACAGGGCGGGGTGATGGCATCGCCCTACCTGCCCCTGGCCATGGCGATCGCGCTGGAAGTGGTTGGCACCTCGCTTCTGCAACGCTCGCAGCAATTCAGCCGGTTGTGGCCGACACTGGGCATGGCCATCTGCTATCTGGCCAGCTTCTACCTGCTGTCACTGGCCTTGCGTGTCCTGCCCCTGGGCGTCGCCTATGCGATCTGGAGTGCGCTTGGCATCGTGCTTGTGGCGCTGATCGGCCTTTTCGTCTTTCATCAGCGGCTTGACTTGCCGGCCGTCATCGGGCTGGGGCTGATCGTTGCGGGCGTGATCGTCGTCAACCTGTTCTCGCAGACGGCAGGGCATTGAGCCGAGGCAAGGCGCCCTCAGCGCTCGGTCAGTTTCAGCTCGATCCGGCGGTTCTGGGCGCGGGCCTCGGGCGAGGCGCCGTCGGTAATGGGACGGGTATCCGCAAATCCCGTCGCCGCCAGGCGGTTTGCCGGAAACTGCAATTCGTCGATCATGAAGCGCACCACGGCCAGTGCACGGGCCTGGCTGAGTTCCCAATTGTCCCGGTAGCGGCCCGTGCCCGACAGGGGCGTGCTGTCGGTATGACCGTCCACGCGGATCATCCAGTCGATTTCGGGCGGGATCTTGTCGGCGATGTCTCCCAGCATCCGGACGACGCCGGCGATCTGGGCGCGGCCGGCGGGCGACAAGCTGGCTTCGCCCGGAGGAAAGAGAATCTCGGACTGGAACACGAAGCGGTCGCCGACCACCTTCACCCCCTCGCGCCCCGACAGGATCTGCGACAATTGCCCGAAGAATTCCGACCGATAGCGGGCCAGATCCTTGGCTTCTGCCTCGGCCTTGCTGCGTGCCTCCCGTTCCAGGGCCAGCCGGCGCTCTTTTTCCTCGGCCGCGCGCAGCAGGGCGGCGTTCAACTGCCGGCCCAGCGTCTCGACCCTCACTTCGGCCTGTTTCTGATCATCGCCCGCCGTTTCCAGCAGCGCCTGCAACGATCCAAGCTGCGAGGTCAGCGATGCAACCTGTTCGTTCAGCAGCGCGACCCGGCGCTGACTGTCCTGCGAGATCTGCTGGCTCTGGTCCAGCTCCTCGCGCGCCTTTGCCAGCAGCGCGGCCTGCCGTTCGGTCTGGGCAGCGTTCGTGCGGACCTCGTTCGACAGCCGGTCGCGCGCGTTTTCGGCGGCGGCGAGAAGCGTCAGCGTGTCCTCGGCCTTCTTGCGGCTTTCTTCCAGCGACAGCGTCATCGCGGTCAGTTCGGCGTCGGCGCCTTCCAGCCGCGCGCGCAGCGCCCTGGCAGCCTCGGCCTCGGTCAGCCGCGCGGCCTCGGCCTCGGACAGGCGCGACTGCGCGGCGGTCAGATCGGCCTGCAGGGCGACCTTGTCCTGACCCGCATCGGCATTGCGACGCCGCAGATCGGCGACCAGGGCCTCCAGAGCATCGCGCCGCGCCGCCGCCAGACGCGCCTGTTCGGTCTTGGCGTCGATCTCGTTGCGGGCCTGGGCGACGGCCAGCGCTGCCGCCGACGCGCGGTCCCGCTGATCGGACAATTGCGTTTGCAGATCGGCCTGCCGCGCCTCGGCCTCGATGCGATCCTGCTGACGCGCGGCCATCAGGGCCGCCACCTCGGCCTCGAAATCCGTCAGCCGCGATCTTGCCTCGTCCAGCCGGGTTCTGCTGGCATCAAGCTGGTTGTTCAACCGGGTGATCCGCGCCGCCCTGTCGCGCGCCTCGGCCTGGGCCTGATCCAGCGACCTTTCGGCGTTTTGGGCGCGTTGGGACTGACGCAGGGTCTCGTCCTGCAGCGCCGCCTCGCGCCCTTCCGACGCGGTCAGGGCCTCGCCAAGCGCGGCGACGCGCTGGCCAAGCTGGTCGATCTGCTGTTCCTGACGCGACAGTTTCCGGTCCTGCCGGGTGATCGTGTCGTCCTGCGTGGTGATCTGTTCGCGCAGCACAGACTGCACCACCATGAAAATCGTCAGCACGAACATCAGCACCATCAACAGGGCCGTCATCGCATCCACGAAACCCGGCCAGATCGTGGCCGAGAAGCGATTGACCGAGGATGCCCGGCGCAGTGCCATGATCTAGCGTGCGCCCCGGTCGATCAGCGGATCGTGCAGCAGATCGTCGCGGAACGGATCGCCGAACCGCGCCGCGCGCACCGCCCG
>CEVM01000823.1_pt1 | contig 21879 bp, 15 predicted proteins | sample 531481 | NCBI WGS metagenome assembly CEVM01 (sample SAMEA2623649, study PRJEB7988) | marine metagenome | biome: marine biome (ENVO:00000447); feature: mesopelagic zone (ENVO:00000213) & marine oxygen minimum zone (ENVO:01000065); material: "saline water (ENVO:00002010), including plankton...
TGTGCCATATTCGCCCATCGTTCCCAGCTTGATCAGATGAGCATCTGGGGTGAACTGGTTCATCGCGTGGATGATGTTGAAGGTCACGCCCAGGTTGTTGTCCAGCGTCAGCCGGGCCGCAGCCCGATCCATCATCGAATAGGGCGCCGAGGGTTGTTCGGCATAGTGGATGATCGCGTCGGGAACGAATTCCTCGAAGATCGCGGCGATGAAGGTCCAGTCGTCCAGATCGCCGATCCGGACCGCCAGCTCCTTGCCCGAGCGGTCCGCCCACAGGCGCGCCCTTTCGTGAAGGTTTGGCACATCGAACAACGCGTCGCAATCGATCTCTCGCATCAGCCGGCGTCGCAGATAATTGTCGACGGCCATCACCTGATGCCCGGCCGCGGCAAGTTTCATCGCGGTCGGCCAACCGATATAGCCGTCCCCGCCCAGGATCAAAATCCGCATCACGCTTCCTTCAGAGTGTCTCGAGTTGTGGAACCGTGCCGGCGGTGACCAGCCTTGCGACAACGCTTTCGGGAAGTACGCCATCGCGCATCAGCAGCGCCCAGATCTGATCGTCGCCGATCGCCGCCTCGCGGTCCGAGTGATAGACGATGCCGCTTGGCCGTGCCCCGATTTCGTCAAAGGCATATTTCTGCCGCCGCTGTTCAGCCGTATGACCGGCCGGCATGACGATCAGGAAATCGTCGCTTTCCAGAAGCCGGTTCGCCTCTTCGTCCGTTGAAAGCTCTTCCCACAGTTTTTCACCGGGGCGCGAACCGGTGATCTCGATACCGATCGATCGGGGATCATGCCCGTAGGCCGGTGCCAGGTGCTGTATCATGACCCGTGCCAGATCGACGATCCGCAGGACAGGCATCTTGGTGATGAATACTTCGCCGCCCCGGGCCAGGACCATGCTGCCGATCACCAGATCGGCCGATTGTTGCATGGTCATGACGAAACGCGTCATGCGCCTGTCGGTGACGCGCACGGGCCCGCCCGCGGCAATCTGCTGCGCGAACAGCGGCACCACCGAACCGCGCGATCCCAGCACGTTGCCGAAACGGGTCGAGGAAAACAGCGTCGGCGAATCCGAATGGGTGAGAAAGTTCATCGACGTGAACAGCCGCTCTCCCATCAGCTTCGATGTGCCCATGACATTGGTCGGGTTCACCGCCTTGTCGGAAGAGGTGAAGATGACCTTTTCAAGTCCCTGCATCTGCGCGACGCGGCCGACGACCTCGACACCCTCGATGTTGACCTTCACGGCCGAAAACGGGCTGCGTTCGCAAGACGGCACGTGTTTCAGCGCGGCACAGTGAAAACACAGATCCATGCCGTCGAAGGTGCGCCTCATCTCGCGTTCGTCGGTGATGTCGGCGTGGAAGAAGTCGAGCCCCGCCTTGCCCTTGGGGCCGGCAAAGTCCATTTCCATGTCGAACAGGCCGCTTTCGTTGTTGTCGATCACGCGAACATGTCCGACCGGGCTTGCGGCAAGTTTCTCCACGATCGCCCGGCCGACCGATCCGACTCCTCCGGTGACGACGATGCGCTTTCCGGCGAGTTGCGACAGATATTGCGACATTTCAGGTCGTCCTCCTCTTCGGGCGAGAAGACGCCCACCTCGTTCACCCGATGGCCTCGGAAGCTGCGTCCTCCGACCTCTTCCGGGACGGGAATTCGAAAGTCAATCTCCCGAGGTGCAACCATTGAGCGAATTTCAGCGCAAAAGTTATCGAGAAGGGGGGATGGATTTACGCCCCGTGTTGCAGCGGGCCGATGTCAGTGATCGTTTGCAGCCGGCAAGCAGGAAAGGCTGCCTGATGAAGTGGCTGGCAGCCGGGCAGTCCGGACGCATGGCTGTTCCCGCACCCGAGGGTCATTTCTGCCTGTCCCGACAGGTCAGGTTCGGCGCGGCGTCTTTCTTTTCAGCCGCGGCGCCCCAAAGCGCAGCCAGGCCACGGATACCCACCAAAGCGCCGTGATCGACCAGAGATCGACCGTCAGGCGTCGCAGGACGCCCTGACCTTCCGGGTTCAACTGGAAGGCGTCGCCGATCACCGACAGCAGAACACTGGCGACGAATGCCCAAAGCCCGCCGCGACCGATCTGCTGCATGGCGACACCCGGCACGGTCGCGGCCAGCCACGCCATGGGCCGGGCCAGGGGCACCGCGACCAGCCAGGTCGCGGCGAGAATCGCCAGATAGCGTGTGCCGTCCAGGTCCCATTTGTTGATTTCGCCATAGATCAGCTTCAGCGCGTCGCGGAATTCTTTCGCGGGCTCGCCGATCTTGGCCCCGATCACGATCGCGGTGCCGAACAGGAACATGCCCGCTGCAAGGATCGTCAGAAGCCGCCGATGCGGCATCAGCGTCCGCATGATCCGATCGCGGAACAGCGCCATCGCGATGCCCGAATAGAACAGCATCTGCCAGCCGAACGGGTTGAAAAGCAGGCCCGCGCGGCTGTGGTTCGGGATGATCTGGTTGAGCAGCGGCGCGAACCACCACAGGACCAGCGATCCGATCGCGAAGCTGATGGGCCAGCGCCGCAGCAGCGGCACCAGCAGCGGCGCCGAAACGATCAGGATGACGTACAGCGCCAGCACGTCCAGAAGGTTTGGCTGCAACCACATCGTCGCCAGCACGCCGGAATAGCCCAGCGGGTTCTCGACCACCCATTCGGCATACTGGTTCCAGACCGCGGTATGGGACATGTCCAGCGCCAGCAGCCCGGCCGAAACCAGCGCCATGATCACCCCGCCCAGAACCAGCGCCCGCCAGACCTCGAACGAGCGCCGTGCAAAGCGCCATTGGGCGCTGCGCAATCCGTCCCGCTCCTCGACCGAATGCCAGACCAGGCCGACCAGAAAGCCCGACAGCAGGACGAACAGTTCTGCTGCGTCGAAGACCGAGAAATTGGCAAGCGTGAACCGCCGCAGGATCGAGATTGGCATATGGTCGATCATGATGCAGATCAGCGCGTAACCGCGCAGCATGTCGAGAACGATCAGGCGGTTCATTCAGGCAGCGCGCTCCATCGCCGCAACAGCGCGGCATCGGATATCAACGCTTCGGTTTCTTCCGGGTTCAGAAGATCAAGCGCCTGTTCGCGGCCCGCGGCATTGGCGATCTTTGCCCCGGCGGTGATCTGCGGCAGCCGCTCGGCCACAGGGCGGTCGGGCAGCGAAGTCAGCATGGCCAGGTGATGCGCCATACGGTCGGGATGCTGTGCCAGTTGCATGATCGCCGCACGGCCGGGCAGGGGGCGCGGCAGGGCGCGGATCGCCGCGCTGGCCTCGGTCAGGATCGGGGGATAATCGCGTTCCTCGGGTGTGACCAGCAGGCCGTTCATCCGTGCCCAGCGGCCGAAGACCGGGCTTGCCGACAGCCGGGATGTCAGCGGCGACAGGATCAGGCCGGCAAGAATCGGCGACAGCCAGATCAGTTGCGTCGGCGAGAACTGCGCCAGCACCAGCAGCGTGGCGACGCCCAGCAGCACGTGAATCCAGTGCCGCGCGATCACAACCTCCCAGCCGGGCATCGAGCCGGCCCGTTCTTGTGCGTTCCAGCCGCTGTCGCGGCCGCGCAGGATTTCGAAGATCTGGCGGGTCTGGATCAGCATCTGGACCGGCGCGATCAGGGCCGATAGCAGGATCTCGAACAGCGCGCTGGCAAAGATGCGGACCGGTCCGCCGGAATTGCGCGCCAGCGGCCGCGACCAGGCGCGCAAGGTCGCGATCAGTCTGGGCAGCAGCAGCAGCGCCATCGCCGCGATGAACAGATACAGCATCCGGCGGGCATCGAAGACCGGCCAGTCCGGAAAAAGCTGATAGGCGTTCGGGAAATATTCGGGCGTGGACAGCAGCACCGTGGCCGACAGGACCAGACCGACCAGCAGCAGCGCCAGCCAGATCGGGCTCATCAGAAAACCCAGGATGCCTATGGCGAAATGCACCAGGCTGATGGCCCGGGCGCCCTTGATCCCGAAGAGGCGCGCATGTTGCAGATTGCCCTGCGCCCAGCGGCGTTCGCGCGCGGCCATGTCCAGCAGCGTCGGCGGGCAACCCTCGTAGCTGCCGCGCAGGTCATGGTCCAGCCGCACCTTCCAGCCGGCGCGGCACAGAGCGGCAGCCTCGACGAAATCGTGGCTGAGAATGGTGCCGCCAAAGGGCGGTTTGCCCGACAGGCGCGGCAAGCCGCAGGCTTGGGCAAAGGCCGCCACCCGGATGATCGCGTTGTGGCCCCAGTAATTGCCCGTATCGCCCGACCAGGCCGAAACGCCGCGCGCGATCATCGGGCCATAGACCCGGCCGGCGAACTGGGTCAGCCGGGCAAAGATGGTCTCGCCGCCGACCAGGATCGGCATGGTCTGGATCAGGCCCAGATCGGGATCGGCATTCATGCGCGCGGACAGATCGCGAATGGTTTCTGCGGACAGCACGCTGTCTGCATCCAGCACCACCATCTGATCGTAGCGCCCGCCCCAGCGGCGGATGAATTCGGCCAGGTTGCCGGATTTGCGATCCTCGTTCGTTTCGCGCCGGCGATACCAGATCGGCACCGGCGAGGCGTCGCGGGCAGCCGCGACGATCAGGCTTTCGTTGACCGCAACGGCAGGATCGCGGCTGTCGGACAGAACGAAGATTTCGGCTCGGTTCGCGATGCCGGTCTGCTCCAGCCCCTTGGCCAGGGCTGTCAGCAGGCCCAGGCTTTGGGCGGCATTCTCGTGATAGACGGGCATCACCACGACGATGCGGGCATCATTGGGGCCGTCTGGCGTCGTCAGCCGGGGCGCGAACAGCCCCGCCAGCAGACCGCAGAAGGAAAATCCGACCCAGGCGAAGGTGGGCACGAACAATGCCAAAAGCGCAAGCTGCATCGGCGTCGGCTTGTCGCCGAAGGCCTCCAGCATCTGCATGAAGCCGATGACGGCGATCGCGGCGGTTCCGCCGAAGGTGATCAGCCGGGCCAGCCAGACCCGCGCGGATTCGGTTCGGCGCAGCCGCCGAGTTGCGGGCAGGGTCCGAAAGTCCTGCACCGGCATGGCGATCGGCGATTCGGGTGGAACCGGGCCGCCAGCCTCGGCAGAGGACGGCGCCGCAATCATGCCGACCAGCGCGCCAGCCAGGATTCGCTGAGGGCGACCCCCTGCTTGTCGGTCAGAAGCGCCTGCAGGTCGGCCACGGTGGCGTCGCCCGGCTCGAATTCGAAGGCCAGCCGCAGGACGCCCTGATCGGCAAGCGTCTTCAGGTAGGCATGGACGATCGTCCCGGCCGATGTCGTGACCTTCGATTCCGGCATCTCGCCGCCGAACAGGGACAGGTCGAAATCGACCACGAAGCTGCGCAGATCCTTGTTGTTGATGGATTGTCCGGAACGGACCTGGCGCACCTTGGCCAGCGGCATGTCGTTCGGCGGCAGCGGCGCGAAACTGAGACGATAGCGGAAATCGTGCCGCTTGCCGCGCGCCAGCGGATCCTTGGGCAGCCAGTAGGTGACGATATTGTCGTTGAACTCGTTTTCGACCGGGATTTCGATCAGGCGGACCTCGCCCTCGCCCCAGTCGCTTTCGGGCTGGATCCAGGCCGAGGGGCGCTGGTTATACATCGCCTCGGCGTCCTGATAATCGCCGAAGTCGCGGTTGCGCTGGATCAGGCCGAAGCCGCGCGGAGACTTGTCCACGAAGGACGAAATCTGCAGGTTCTTGTGCGAGGCAAGGCTGCGCCACAATGCCTGGCCGGCGCCGGTATGCATCTGCAAGCCGTCGCTGTCATGCACGGCGGGGCGGTAATCGTCCACCGCGCGCCGGCTGGCCGGGCTGAACCAGAACATCGAAGTCAACGGCGCGATGCCGGTATTTTGCAGATCGACGCGCGGAAACAGCGCAAGCCGCGTCCGAACCATCGTCACCGCGCCGGGATTGATGTCGAACTGATAGGCGCCCGTCACCGACTTGCTGTCCAGAAGCGCGTGAATGCGCACCCATTCGGATCCCTCCGAGGGGCGGTGGATCCAGAAATCGGTGAACAGCGGAAATTCTTCGCCATCCGGGCTGCCGGTCTTGATCGCCAGACCCCGCGCCGACAGGCCATAGAGGGTGCCGCGCGCGACGGCGCGAAAATAGCTTGCGCCCTGGAAAACCGCGAATTCGTCCATCACGTCGGGCCGGTTCAGCCGCGTGCGAAGCCGGAAACCCGACCATCCCATGTCGCCGATATCGTCCAGGTTCGCGCCGTCGGGAAACTGGGCCGGATCGAAATCCAGCAGGCGCGGATCGAATTCGAACTTCTGCGGAACTCCGTCGCGCACGATGTTGATGCCGATCGGCTCATAAAAGATCGCGCCTGGCGGCAGCAGGTCCATGCCGAACTGGTTCTGATCGCTCAGCGGATCGGCGTCGCGCCGGAACCTTATACCGCGATACTGGTCATAATTCAGGTCCGCGAAGCTGCCCACCAGTTTCGCCACCGGCTGCTCATGAACGGCTTCGGCCCGTTTGGCGGCGATCGCGGCCACGTCTTCGAAACCGAAATCCGTCCTTGCGCCTTCGGGCGGCGTGTCGATCGTCGATTCGTCAGAACTCGATTGTGCCTGGGCCGGCGTCGCGGCAAAGACGCTGCCGGCTGCCAGCGCCGTGGCGGCATTGAGGAAATTTCGTCGCTTCATCTTTGGAGGCAGTTCGCAAGAGCCGGTTCAGTATAGGGACTGCGCCGCAGCGCAACAAGTCGCGTCGGTCGCCGGAAAAGCGACCCTGAGTTGTGTGTGGCGTCGCCCGATCGCGCCCAGGGGTGATTCGGGCGATTTTCCGCCTATTGTCGGGCCAGCCATTCGGTCACCGGCCGGCGCAGGTTGTGCATTCCCGATGCCTCGGCCTCGTCGATGACCTGCCGAAGATCGGCGATCGAGACGCGACGGATCAGATGCTTGACCGGGCCGATCGAGGCCGGACGCATCGACAGGCGTCGGATGCCCAGGGCCGCAAAGGTCAATGCCTCGATCGGGCGGCCGGCATCCTCGCCGCAGAAGGACAGCGGCACGCGCGCCTCTTCGCAGCGCAGCACGATCTGGCGCAGCAATGCGAGAAAGGGCACGTTCAGCGTGTCATATCGGCGTCGGACGCGTTCGTTTTCGCGGTCGGCCGCGTAGAAGAACTGCTTCAGGTCGTTGCCGCCGATCGAGACGAAGTCGCACATCTCGAAGAACTTTTTCGGAGCGAAGGCCAGCGAGGGCGTCTCGAGCATCGCGCCCACGCGAATGTCGGTCGGCAGGTCACGGCCCACCCGCTGTTCTCGCGACATTTCCTGCATGAGGATGCGATAGGCGTCCTCGTATTCGCTGATATCGGCGATGAAGGGGAACATGACGTGCAAGGGGCGTCCGGCGGCCGCCCGGATCAGCGCCTGAAGCTGCATCCGCAGAATGCCGCGCTTGTCCAGGCCGACACGGATCGCGCGCCAGCCCATCGCCGGGTTGGGCTCGTCCTGGGGCTTCATGTAGGGCAGCACCTTGTCCGACCCGATGTCCAGCGTCCGGAACATCACCTGCTTGCCCTTGGCGTTGTCCATGACCCGGCGATACAATTCGGCCAGTTCTCCCCGTCGCGGGACGTGGTTGCGGATCAGGAACTGCAATTCGGTCCGGAACAGGCCCACGCCCTCGGCCCCCGACCCTTCCAGCGAGGGCAGGTCGGCCATCAGGCCCGCATTCATGTAAAGCTGGATCGTGGTGCCGCAACTGCCGGTCGCGGGAAGCCGGCGCAGGCTGGCATAGCGGTTCTGAGCCTCGGCCTGCATCGCCATCTTGTCGCGAAAGGCCAGCGCCACCGTGTCCTCGGGGCGCAGATGGACAATGCCCTGATCGCCATCGACGAGGATCGGATCGCCATTCAGCGCCTCGGTCGTGATGCGGGCGGCGTGGATGACCAGCGGAATCGCCAGCGCCCGCGCCACGATCGCCGCGTGAGAGCCGACCGATCCTTCCTCCAGCACCACGCCCTTCAGCCGCCGTCCGTATTCCAGCAATTCGGCGGGGCCGATATTGCGGGCGATCAGGATCGGATCCGCGGGCATCTCGGCGCCTGTATCGACCCCCTGTCCGGTCAGGATCCGCAACAGCCGGTTGGACAGGTCGTCCAGATCATGCAGGCGGTCGCGAAGATAGGGATCGGCCGACATTTCCAGCCGTGCACGGGCAGCGGATTGTTCCTTCTCGACCGCCGCTTCGGCGGAAAGGCCCAGTTGGATGTCTTCTTCCATCCGCTTCAGCCAGGACCGCGAATGGGCGAACATGCGATAGGTTTCCAAAACGGCCGTGTGATCGCCATCGGCCCCCATGTCGGCGGCGGCGACCATCGAATCGACCCGTTCCCGCAGCCGTTCCACGCCCTCGTGCAGCCGCGCCCTTTCGGTTTCGGGATCGTCGCCGACGGGGTTGGCGATGACCACGCGCGGCTCGTGCAGCCAGACATGACCCTCGGCCGCGCCTTCCTGTCCGGTGGTGCCGCGCAGCATCAGCGGAAAGCGGTGGGCCTGCGGCAGGCTGTTGGCCTGGGTGCCCTGGAAGGCGCCCAGCTCGGTCATTTCCGCAAGCACCATTGCCACCACTTCCAGGCCGTAGACCTCGTCATCGCTGAACAGGCGGGCATCGCGCGACTGCACGACCAGAACGCCCAGTTTCTCGCCCACGCGCTGGATCGGCACGCCGAGAAAGCTGGGAAAGACCTCTTCGCCGGTTTCGGGCATGAAGCGGAATCCGGGCATCGCGGGCGCGTCGGCGGTGTTCATGTAGCGGCCGGTCCGTGCGACGCGCCCGACCAGGCCTTCGCCCAGCCTCAGCCTGGTCTGGTGAACGGCCTCGGCGCGCAGACCTTCGGTGGCGCAAAGCTCCAGCGTCTCGGGGTCGCGAAACAGATAGATCGAGCACACATCGGTGCCCATCGAATCGGCAATGTTGTGGGTGATCTGGTCAAGCCTGTCCTGACCGTCGCCGGCGGCGGCCAGAATTTCCTTCAGCCGCCGCAGCAGCTTGCGCGAATCACTGTCCTTGCGGTCCTGCAATGCCTTCCCGCCTTCCGTCGTCGCGTCCGGCCCGAGGGCCTGTCGGTTCGGGATCACCCGAGGGGATCAGGCCGCTTCGAGGCCGAAGGCATCATGCAGCGCCTGAACGGCCAGTTCCATATATTTGCGGTCGATCAGAACGGAAATCTTGATTTCGCTGGTGGCGATGACCTTGATGTTGATGTTTTCCTCGGCAAGGGCCTTGAACATCCGGGCTGCGACGCCGGCATGGCTGCGCATCCCGATGCCCACCACGCTGACCTTGGCGACCTCGGTATCGACGATCAATTCGTCATACGAAACCGTGCCCGCGGCGCGGGCCTGTTCCATGGCGCGCTTGGCGCGATCCACCTGATTGATCGGCACCGAGAAGGTCATGTCCGTGACCGAGCCCTGGTGATGTTCGAAATTCTTCTCGGAGATGTTCTGCACGATCATGTCCACGTTCACGCCCGCATCCGCCAGGGGCGCGAAGATGCCGGCGGAAATGCCGGGACGGTCCTCGACCGTGACAAGGGTGATCTTGGCTTCCTCGCGGGAATAGGCGACGCCATTGACGACTTTCGATTCCATGATTTCTCCCTCATCGCAGACCAGCGTGCCCGAATCTTCGGTCGTGTCCTCGAACGAGGATAACACGCGCAGCCGCACCTTGTAGCGCATCGCCAGCTCGACCGAGCGGGTCTGCAGCACCTTCGCGCCAAGACTGGCCAGTTCCAGCATCTCCTCGAACGCGATCCTGTCCAGCTTGCGCGCTTTCGAGGTGATGCGCGGGTCGGTCGTGTAGATGCCATCGACATCGGTATAGATGTCGCAGCGTTCGGCGTCGAAGGCGGCCGCGAAGGCCACGGCGGTCGTGTCCGATCCGCCCCGGCCCAGCGTGGTGATCCGGCCATCGGGCGCCAGACCCTGGAAACCCGCGACCACCGCGACCCGGAAGCCTTCGGCGAACTTCTGATCCAGATTGCCGCGCGGGATATCGACGAAACGCGCCGCGGAATGTTGCGCGGTGGTGTTGATCGGCACCTGCCAGCCCTGCCAGCTGCGCGCCGGAACGCCCATTTCCTGAAGCGTCAGCGCCATCAATCCGGCGGTGACGTTCTCGCCCGAACTGACCACGGCATCATATTCGCGCGCATCAAACAGCGGCGAGGTCTTCTCGACCCAGCCGACCAGCTCGTTGGTCTTGCCGGACATGGCGCTGACGATGACGATGACGTCATGGCCGCGCTCGACCTCGCGCTGCACCTTCGCGGCGGCATTCCTGATCCGGTCCAGATCGGCGACCGAGGTGCCGCCGAATTTCATCACCAGAAGCGGCATCGCGGGCCTCCAGCCAAGGGTTTCTTTCGGCGCGGCTTGTATGGGCGGGGGGATGAAACCGCAAGAGGCAAGGCGGGTGACGGAAGCGGCAGGGGGCGCTGCCCCCTCGTCGCGTTCCGCGACGACCCCCGAGGTATTTTCCAAGAGTGCGAAGGTGCCGTTTCAGTTGGATTTCTGGCGCGGAAGGAAAGGCAGCGGCGCGATCGGAACTCCGTCCTCGATCAGCTTTTTCGCCTCGTCCGGGCGCGCCTCGCCGTGGATGGCGCGGCCCGGACTGCGGCCTTCATGCATGGCGCGCGCCTCGTCGGCGAATTTCAGTCCGACATAATCGGAATTCTTCTCGACATGGCGGCGCAGTCGGTCCAATGCGGCCTGGGCCGGATTGACGGGCGCGGACAGGGGTCTGGCCGTCTTTGCCGCCACCGAGGGGCTCATCAGGGTCTTTTCAACGCTGGTCGATCCGCATTGCGCGCAGGACAGCCGCGCCGAGTCGCGCATCGTCTCGAACGCATCGGACGAACGAAACCAGCCATCGAAATCATGGCCCTGGTCGCAGCGCAGGCTGTAGCGGATCATCGCGGCTCCGTCTTGCTCATGCGGGCTATATCGTGATCCGCGCGGTCCTGCGCAAGATTGGCGAGCCTGTCGATCAGCGCCGACGGGTCGCGCGCCTCCGCCTCCAGCACTCCGCGTGCGGCCCGGCCCAGAGCGCGGGCACGGGCGCCATCGCCCGCCAGGCCGATGATCTGCGCCGGAAGTGACGTGCTGGTCACCGCCAGTGCCGCGTCCTGAGCATGAAGCGCGCCATAGCTTTCGGTGAAATTCGCGACATGCGGGCCATGCAGAATGGCGCAGCGATGGGCCGCCGGTTCCCAGGGCGTGTGGCCGCCACGATCGGCCAGCGACCCGCCGACGATGCAGATTCCCGCCTGGTCATACCAGCGCGGCATCTCGCCCAACGTGTCGGCCAGCAGCAGCGGCGCTGTCGCGGCGCCCCGCGAAACGCGGGCGACGGGCAGGCCGCGGGCGGCGATCAGCGCCGCGACCTCGTCGCCGCGCCGGGGGTGACGGATGGCCAGGATCAGGCGAAGGTCGGGATGCGCGCGGCGGGCTGCAATCCAGGCGTCGAGGATCGTGGCCTCCTCGCCCTCGTGGGTCGAGGCGGCAAGGATGGTCCGGTCGCGCCGCCGGTTGTCGGGGGGCGGGGTGATCCGCGCCGGTGCCAGCAATTTCAGGTCGAGGCGCGGCAACAGGCACGCGGGGTCGAGCCCCAGGTCGCACAGCCGCGTCTCGCTGGCCGCGTCCTGCGCCGAAAGCGCGGCAAGGCGGGTCAGCATCGGACCAATGATGCCGGGCAGCCGCCGCCATGTCGCCGCCGAACGGGCCGACATCCGTGCGCCGATCATGGCCTGCGCGATCCCCCGTTGCGCCAGCATCCGCGACCGAAGCGGCCAGAATTCGTTTTCCAGCGTCACCAGCAGACCCGGCCGCGCCGCGTCTAGGAAACGCGACAGCGCCGCGGGCGAATCCAGCGGAGCCAGCCGGGCGGAAAGGCCCCAGCCTGCCGCAAGATCCCGGCCGGTTTCGGTATTGGCGGTGACAAGCACCGGCAGGCGCCGGGCCAGTTCCAGGATGATCTCCTGTCCGGACTGCAACTCGCCCACCGAGGCGCCGTGGAACCAGATCCGGCAGCGGGCGGGCGGGGCGCCGATCGCCAGCCGCTGCCGCAAGTCGGCCTGGCCGCCCAACGCGACCCGCAGCCGCAAGGCGGCTTCGACAAGGCGGGTCGTGGCGGCATAGATCATCGGCTTCGTCTCGCGGCGGTTCTCGCGGCCGGTCGCAGTCGGAATGCCGCCATTCCCTCCTAGGCGGCAGGCGGGCGCAAGTAAATGTGCCCCACCCCGGACCGGAAGGTGCAGAAAGGGCCCGGCCACCCTTGCCGGGCGGGAATGCTGCGCGTCGATCAGGGGACTTTCTGGAGGTGGGTACCGGAATCGAACCGGTCTTCACGGATTTGCAATCCGGTGCGTAACCACTCCGCCAACCCACCGATCTTCAGAGTGCGAATGATTTAGTGGATCGGCGCTGACGGCGCAAGACGGGAATGAGCGGCGTTGCCCGCATCCCGGAATCGTGGCAGTAAGCAGACAAAGCAGGTCGCATAAGGGCCCGACATGACCGATTTCGCCGCGCGCCGCACCATGATGGTGGATACCCAGGTTCGTCCCAACGATGTCACGAAATTCCCGGTGATCGAAGCGATGCTGGCTGTTCCCCGCGAGGAATTCGTTCCCGCCGGCCGCCGCGCCGTGGCCTATTCCGGCGAGAATCTGGATATCGGACGCGGCCGTGTCCTGCTGGAGCCGCGGACACTGGCCAAGATGGTGGACGCGCTGGACATCCAGCCGGATGACCTGATTCTGGATCTGGGGTGTGGATATGGGTATTCCGCGGCCGTGATGGCGCGCATGGCCGAGGCGGTCGTCGCCATCGAGGACGACGCCGACATGGCCGCCGAGGCCGAACGCCGGCTGGCCGAGGCCGATGTCTTCAACGTCGCCGTGCTCGAGGGACCGCTATCCGAAGGCGCAGCGCGTCAAGGGCCCTATGACGCCATCCTGATCGAGGGCGCGGTCCAGCAGGTTCCGGCCGCCATTGAAGACCAGTTGAAGGAAGGCGGCCGCATCGCGGCTCTGTTCGACGAGGGACGGCTGGGCGTTGTCCGCATCGGCCATCGCCTGAACGACCGCGTGAACTGGCGCTATGCCTTCAACGCCCATGCCCCGCTCTTGCCGGGCTTTACCCGCGAACGGAGGTTCAGCCTGTGATCTTTCGCACCTGTTTTCGCGCGCTTGTCCTGTCATCGATCCTGGGCGGCGCGATCGCCCTTCCCGCGCGCGCCCAGTCCCTGGCCGACACGATGGTTGCGGCCTATCGCGATTCGGCGCTGATGGATCAGAACCGGGCCGTGCTGCGGGCGGCGGACGAGGATGTCGCCAGCGCGATCGCCCAGCTTCGCCCCGTGGTCCAGTGGATCGCCAGCCATGACGTGCAGCAAAGCGAGGGCGGGCTGACGACGCGATCGACCTCGTTGCAGATCGGGGCTGAAATGACGCTCTACGACTGGGGCAGATCGCAGCTTGCCATCGATTCCGCCAAGGAACAGGTAATGGCCACGCGGCAGGCGCTGGTGAATGTCGAACAGAACGTTCTGCTTGATGCCACAGCCTCCTTTTTCGAGGTTCGCCGCGCCACCGAGCAGGTGGCCTTGCAGCAGAATTCGGTCGGGGTTCTGTCGCGCGAAAGGCAGGCCGCGCAGGATCGCTTTGACGTGGGCGAGATCACCGTGACCGATGTGGCCCTGGCCGATGCGCAACTGGCCGCGACCCAGGCGGCGCTGGCCTCCGCGCAGGGTCAACTTGAAATCGCGCGCGAAGGCTATCTGGCGGCGACCGGGCGGAAACCCACCGGCCTGAGCGCGCCGCCGCCGCTGCCCAAACTGCCGGCATCGGTCAATGCCGCGCGGGCCATTGCGCAGAAGAACCATCCGGCGATCCTTCAGGCCCAGCGTCAGGCCGCCGCCGCCGAACTGGGCGTGGCGGCCGCCGCGGCCGAACGCAATCCCACCTTGTCGGGCAATCTCGGCGTGGGCGTGACCCGCAGTCCCAGCACGTTTTCCGGCGTCTACGACAATCGTGCCACTGCCTCTGTTGGGGTGCAATTGAACCAGACGATCTATTCCGGCGGCCGCCTGCCATCGGCACAGCGCAAGGCGATGGCCGCGCGCGACCAGGCGCGGGCGGCGCTGCTGAACACATCGCGGCAGATCAGCCAGCAGGTCGGCGAAGCCTGGGCCAATATCCAGGTGGCGCGGGCGCAGATCGGTGCCATCGACCAGCAGATCACCGCCGCGCAGCAAGCCTATGAAGGTGTGCGCGAAGAGGCGCTGCTGGGTGCGCGGACGACGCTGGACGTGCTGGATTCGGAACAATCCCTGCTGCAGGCGCGGGCCGACAAGATCACCGCCGAATCCAATCTGCAATTAGCACATTATCAACTTTTGGCTGCTATGGGTCTGTTGACGGTAGAAAACCTGAAACTTGGGATTCCGACCTATGACCCATCACAATACTACAATGCCGTGCGTGATGCGCCCTATACCAGCAAGCAGGGCGAAAGCCTTGATCGCGTCCTGCGCGCCATCGGCCGCAAGCAATGACGCCCGCGCCATGGGGGTGACCCATGGCTGAGCGACAGATCCAGTCCGCAGCGCGGCTGTCCGAGGATATCGGCGATGTGCTGACCGCCATCCGCCGCCTGATCGCGGAGGATGAAGCTTTGTCCGCCGCACGGGATCGCCTGATCGACGATCGAGAAACCGCGTCTCGTGTCATCGACGAGGATTCGGCCGAATTTCTGGCACGACGTCACGGTGGAAACGCCGCTCTTGCCCGACAACTGGCGCGGTCGCGTTTCGGCGACGCGGCGGTCGAGCCCGAGGCGGAGGGTTGGCCGCTGGGTCAGGCCGCGAATGGCGCCGATGCCGCCCGGCCCAGGCCGATCATGCCGGAAACGCCCCCCGAGCCGCCGCAAAGGCCCGATGAAGCCGGTCGCGTTGTTCGCCACGCCGATACCGAGGCTGTGGCGGAATTGCCGGGCAGCGAACTTGCGTGCCACATGTCCGCAACAACCCCGCAGCCCGAGGGCTCGTTCTCGGGACGAATCGGAGCGTCGTTTTCCGCGCCCTCGCCACATCAGCCGGTTCCGCCCGCGCCTCGGCCGCTTCGTCTGGACGTGGCCCGCCGGGTCAATTCGGGTCCGCTGCGTGACTTGCCTAGAGACCGGAACGCCGGGATTGATGCGAAATCGGCTTCGGATGAGGATCCTTTGCCGGACCTGCGCCGGGGCAGTGATGCGGCCGGGCCGACCCCTCTGCACGATTTCGAGGCCATGATGGAGGAAGACGCCTTCGCCGAAGCCTTTGACTGGAAGGCCCGGATGCGCCCCGAACCGGCGGATGGGGGCGCGATGAACGACTCGGCGCCGATCGCGGTAAAATCCCTGCCAGAACGGAAGTCCGCGGCAGAGACTGCCGAAAGCAGCCAGCCACGATCTGCGTCCGATCCGGTCCCGGAACTGGCAGCCAGCGAACCCGTTCCGGAGGCGAGAATCGCGCCGCTTGCCGCCGCCGCGGGGGCCTGCGAGGTCTGGCATCGCCCGACCGCTGAAATCGCATCGATCCCGACCGGGTCGGCGGCGCAGGAAACAGCCGTTTCTCCGGTTCCTGCCGAGGCGCCGGTCGCGGCAGCCAATGAACCCGCCAGCCCGCAACATCAGCCTGAAGTGGAAGAGCAGGGCATCCGCGATCTGCTGCGCGAGATGATCCAGGAGGAATTGCAGGGCGAGATGGGTCAGCGCTTTTCACGCAACCTGCGCGCCGTGATCCGCCGCGAGATCGCGGCCGCCATGGACGATCAGCTGGACCGGATCTGATCGGAGCCGAGGATTCATCGAAAAGGCCGCGCATTCACCGAATCGCGCGGCCTTCTTGTTTTCGTCACTCCGGATTCACCCCGCTCGCGCGGCTTTCAACGCCTTGGTCCACCAGACAAGATCTTCAAGCGTCGCTTTCAGGGACGCCGCCAGATGATCCTCGATCTCGCTCATCGGTGCATCCTCGCCCATGGGAGAAACCTTGAGGAAATCGCCGCCGCCGATATGGACCGCATTGCGCAGCGGCGCCATCTGCAATTCCACGGCGATCATCCGCAGATGCTCCAGCGCCCTCGCGCCCCCCGCGCCGCCATAGGCCAGCGCGGTCATCGGCTTGCGGTTCCATTCCTTGTAGGCCTGATCCATGGCGTTCTTCAGCGCCCCGGGGACCGAGTGGTTGTATTCGGCCAGCACGAACATGAAGCCGTCGAAACCGTCCAGCTTCCTCTGCCAGGCCAGCGCGTTCGGATCCTTGGATTCGACCCACAGATTCGACGCGGCCTCGTTGAAGAAGGGAAGGTTCTGTTCGCGCAGGTCGACCTTCTCGAAGTCCAGATCAGGGTGATCCGCGACCTGCGCCATAAGCCACTCCGCGGGCTTGTCGGCGAAACGGGCGTCGCGCGTGGAACTGACGATGACGGCAATCCGGGGTCTGGCCATGACCTGTCCTTTCTTCGTTGGGCAATATCCCCACCAACGCGATCGCGACCTGACCGGTTGCAAGGGCTTTTGCGCATCCGCGCACAGCGGCGGTGCGGCCCTGCACAGCCTCCTGGCGCCGCGTCTGCCCCTTGCCCCGCGCCTCGGGCGGTGCTCTATGGATGACATGAAGACATCCGACAATCCCGCCGATCCCTTCAAGAAGGCCCTGACCGAGGCCACGCGCGCGCTTGCCGACGAGCATGAGTTGAACGTGACCTTCAGCGCCGATCCGTCCGGTGTCGCCGGCGACACGATGCGCCTGCCGCAGATCAGCCGTCGCATGGGTCGGCAAGAGGTGCTGCTGGCGCGCGGAACCGCCGATGCCCTTGCGATGCGGATGCGCCATCACGACGCGGCGACCCATGCGAAATTCGCGCCAGCAGGTCCGATGGCGCGCGAGATTTACGAAGCCATGGAAACCGCCCGCTGCGAGGCTCTGGGCGCGCGCGACATGCCCGGCGCCCTGTCCAACATCGATGCCAGGATCGGCGCCGAGGCCGACAAGAAGGGTTATGCCCAGATCAAGGCTCCGGCCGATGCGCCACTGTCGGTGGCCGCGGGCTATATCCTTCGGCAGGCCGCGACCGGCCGGGCCCTGCCCGTGGGTGCGCAGCATGTCGCCGATCTGTGGCGGCCCTTCATCGAACAGCAGGCGGGCGAAACGCTGGGCGATCTTCGTGAAACCCTGGCCGATCAGGCGGCCTTCGCGCGACTTGCGCGGCGCGCCATCAGCGATCTGGGTTATGGTGATCAACTGGGCGAGGATCCCGACGAACCCGAGGATGATGCCGCCGAGGAAGACGCCGAACAGGACGAGGAGGCCGGCGACAACCAGGCGCGCGACCAGGATGACAGCGAGGATGGCGAAGGCTCGCCCGAGCGCAGTCAGGAACAGCAGCAGGACGAACGTCAGGCCCAGGTCAGCATGGACGATCAGGCCGATGACGAGTTGACCGACGAGGCCGAGATGCCGGATGCGGAAGCGCCGCCCGACCTTCCGCCGCCGGTCAGCGAGGCCAGCCCCGATTACCGTGTGTTCTCGCAGAACTGGGACGAGGAAATCCGCGCCGACGATCTGGCCGACCCGGCCGAACTGGAGCGTCTGCGCGCCTATCTGGACAAGCAGCTTGAACCGCTGCGCGGTGCGGTCAGCCGGCTGGCCAACAAACTGCAACGCCGCCTTCAGGCGCAGCAGAACCGCAGCTGGGAATTCGACAAGGAGGAAGGCGTTCTGGATGCCGGCCGCCTGGCCCGCGTTGTGGCCAACCCGACCACGCCGCTGAGCTTCAAGGTCGAAAAGGACATGGAGTTCCGCGATACCGTGGTGACGCTGCTGATCGACAATTCCGGCTCCATGCGCGGCCGACCCATCTCGATCGCGGCGATCTGCGCCGACGTGCTGGCCCGGACGCTGGAACGGTGCAGCGTCAAGGTCGAGATCCTGGGCTTTACCACCCGCGCGTGGAAGGGGGGGCAGGCCCGCGAGGAATGGTTGAAACAGGGTCGTCCGTCCCAGCCGGGCCGCCTGAACGATCTGCGCCACATCATCTACAAGCCCGCGGATGCGCCCTGGCGTCGTGTCAGGCCGAATCTGGGCCTGATGATGAAGGAAGGGCTGCTGAAGGAAAACATCGACGGCGAGGCGCTGGAATGGGCGCATCGGCGGCTGGCAAAGCGGGCCGAAGCGCGCAAGATCCTGATGGTCATCTCGGACGGCGCGCCGGTCGATGATTCGACCCTGTCGGTCAATCCGGCCAATTATCTGGAAAAGCACCTGCGCGACGTGATCGCCATGGTCGAGAAGAAACGCGCCGTCGAATTGCTGGCCATCGGCATCGGTCACGATGTGACCCGCTATTACGACCGGGCTGTCACCATCACGGATGCCGAACAGCTGGCCGGTGCGATCACGGAACAACTGGCTGCGCTGTTCGACAGCGACCCGCGCAAGCGCGCGCGCGTTCTGGGCATGGCGGCAATGCGCCGCGCCTGAGGCGCGGGATCCGCCGGCCGATTCCGTCTCAGCTGCGATAATCGCGCAGAACCGCCGCCGCGATGGTGTCGCGGGTCAGCACGCCGATCACGTTTTCCGGCCGTGGCATGGTCTTGTCGGGCAGAATCAGAAGCGCCGCGTGATCGCGGTCGGCCATGTTCGTCATCGCGTTCTGGAGAAAACTGGTTTCCTTGGCATAGCCCACCGGACCGATCAGGGGGCCGTGTCGCCTGGTCGGATCTTCGGGATGGACGCGGACGATGCCGACGACGCTGCGGTTCTCGACCACGACCGCATAGATCCGTTCCGATCCCAGCAATGTGTCCACGCTGCCGCGATCGCCGAGTTCGGCCTTCTCGATCACGCCGACGGCAGGGGACATGATTTCCTTGATCTGACGGATGCCGAACATGTGGGCGCGCGATTCGCGCGGGATGCGATGGCCGCGGCGCGTCAGTTTCAGCGTGTAGATGTCGTCGGGCGACAATTGCTTGCGGACGCCAAGCGCGACCACGACCGCGATGATCGCCGCGACCGTGATGGTGTAGTCGCCGGTCATCTCGAACAGCATGACGATGGCGGTCAGCGCCCCGCCGGTCGAGGCGCCTACGATGCAGGCCATGCCGATCAGCGCGAAAGTGACCGAATGGAAACCCAGATTCGGGAACATGATGTCCAGCACGCCGCCGAACGCCCCGCCAAGTGCTGCGCCCAGAAACAGCGAGGGCGAGAAGATTCCGCCCGAGGCGCCGGCGCCAAGGCTGACCGAGGTGGCAAGGAACTTCAGCACGAAAAGCAGCATCAGGAAGGCCGGCGCGGTCAACTGACCGGTCAGGATCGCCTCGATCGTGGCATAGCCGACGCCCGCCGTGTGATACATGCCGGTGGTCAGCAAAAGCACATACATCAGGATGCCCAGCGACAGCATTCCGGCGGCGTTTTTCAGATAGGCATTGGCCTTCCAGCCGTCGAAAGCGTCCTCGATCATGTAGAGACCGCGCACGAAACCGGCCGCGGCGACCCCCGTGACAAGGCCGAAGATCACGTAGAGAGGCAGCATGTCGACCGAAAGGGGCACGACAAGATCCGGCCTCTCATGCGCGGCGACAAGAAAGGCCGGAGCAATGCCGAAGGCCAGTCGGCCGATATAGGTTGCGGTGCCGGTGGCGATGACGACCGGGATCAGGGTGCGTGCGCTGAATTCCGGCAGCATCAGTTCGACCGCGAACAGCACCGCGCCAAGCGGCGTGTTGAAGGTCGCCGCGATCCCCGCCCCGGCCCCCGCCGCGACCAGTGTGATCACCTGCCAGCTGCGCAATCGCGCCAGCCCGCCCAGGACCGATCCGATCCCCGATCCGATCTGGATGATCGGACCTTCGCGCCCGACCGAGGCGCCCGATCCGATCGACAGCGCCGAGGCCAGCGACTTGATCACGACCACCTGCGGGCGGATCTTGCCGTTGCGGTAATAGATCGCATCCATCACCTCGGGCACGCCGTGCCCCTTGGCCTCGGGCGCGTAGCGGCGCACCAGCCACAGCACGATCGCCCCGCCGATCACCGGGGCCAGGATCACCAGCGGCCCGAAAGGGGCCGGCGGCGTGGCGATGTTGGCATCATATGCGAAAGAGAATTCGCCCAGAAAGAACAGGTTGTGAATGAACGAGATCAGGTAGCGCAGCAGGATCGCGCCCAGGCCCGTGACGATGCCGATGCCGATGGCCAGAAAGGAAAGCGAAATCAACGAGACATTGCGGGTGTCGTTGTTCAGTCCGGGCAGGTCGGTCGTGGCGGTATCGGTCATGGCTCTCGGTGGCGGTTGTGGTCGCGGCCGGCGACCTGTAGGAATGCCGCGGGCCGGGTCCGGGCCATTCGCAGCGCCTTCTCTGCTATGCCTTTGCCTGCCCGGATGCAAACCGTAAGCAGCATCCGGCCCGCGAAGCAGTGGAAGGGACAGGACATGGCCGCGATCAGATTCAGCCGGATGCGCGGACTTGGCCGTGTCCAGTGGATCGCCGCCGCAGCCGCCCTGTCGGCCGTCGCGATCTATCTGCTGGTGCTGCGGCAACTGGATCACCGCGCCGCGGCCTATCTGGAGGGGCTGCGCGAGACCGATCCGACAACCTATCTGACCGATCTTCGCGAGGTTCGGGGATATGACGCCTTTCTGACCGAATATGCGCGTCTGGAAGGGTTCGACGAATTTCGCCCGCAGCCGCCCGGCTTCCTGATCGGTCGCTGGACCATGCGCGACGACATGCTGAGACTGACCCGCGGGCAGGCGCCGAAATCCTGCACCGACCCGGCCACCTTCGAATACGGGCTTTTCATCAGCGCGCGCGCCGAAATCGTATCCCTGCCCGTCGCATATCGCCTGTCGGGAAGCACGGTCGAGATGCGGATGGCCGGGGATCGGACGCTGCCGATCCGGCTGATCGCCTATGGCGCGCGGCTGGACCATCTGGAGTTCACGCCGCCGGGCGAGACCCGGCCGGTTCATGCCTATCTCTGCGGACGCTGACCCTCACGGATCCGCAAGCATGCGCGGCAGGCTCTGGCGCAGCAGCGTCATGCCGCCGGGCCGCCAGCCCATCGCCGCCAGGGCCGCGCAATCCGGCACGTTCAGCAACGACGCATCCGCGCGATGGGGCAGGGGATGGCGGCTGGACGTCAGATCCCGCACCTCGGCCAGCAGATCGCGGCGGTCAAGGACCAGATCGGACGCATTGACGCTGGCGGGTGGGGTCTCTTGTGTCAGAAGCAGCAGCATCGCGCAGGCCAGATCCCGGCCGTGCAATTCGGTCGCGACGCGCGGCGTGATTGCGCGACCTGCCAGATAGTCGCGGATCAGTCCGCGCCATTTCTGCGCCGGGCCGGGCCCATAGATGCCTGTCGCCCGGATCGAGGTCGCCCGAAGCTGCGGTCTCAGCCGGCGCAGATGCGCCTCGGCCAGCGCCTTTACCTCGCCGTAGAGATTGGCCGGACGTGGCGGCAGGTCATCGAACAGCGCAATGCCGGGCGGATGGCCATCATGGACGGCGCGCGACGACAAAAACAGGATCCGGCCCACGCCCGCGGCCGCCGCCGCATCGAACAGCCGGATCGAACCGTCCAGGTTGTCGCGCCGAAATCCCTGTGCATCCGCACCCTCGCCGCCGCGATAGCGGCCCGGGACATGGGCGAAGGCGCAGTGGATCAGGGCGTGGTGGCCGGCAAGGTCGGGCGCGTCGCCCAGGACATAGCCGCTGGCGCGGTCCAGCACCGTCACCTCATGCCCCTGGGCCAACGCGGCCCGCAGCGCGAAGCCGCCGACGATGCCG
>CEVM01027379.1_pt1 | contig 21838 bp, 22 predicted proteins | sample 531481 | NCBI WGS metagenome assembly CEVM01 (sample SAMEA2623649, study PRJEB7988) | marine metagenome | biome: marine biome (ENVO:00000447); feature: mesopelagic zone (ENVO:00000213) & marine oxygen minimum zone (ENVO:01000065); material: "saline water (ENVO:00002010), including plankton...
CTTTATATGTGTCTAGGTCAAAATGATAATATTGATTTTCGAGATATCATACGAATGAAAGATGTTAAACTTATTGATAAAGCAATAGATATCGCCATGAGAATAAAACCTGAAAAACACAATTTCTTAATATCAGAAAAAGATCAAAAACCTGCAGTGAATAGGCATATGTCTGTTACCGGAGGTTAATTCATCCTTTTTACTATTTCATTTTCTATTAACCAAAGCCTGTCCTGACCCCATTTATAATATGGATCGTTCCCATCTTTGTTTGTTAATTTTAATGTCGGGACTCCCCAGGAGTTCCCTGCATACATATTTTTAAGATTTTCATCTAACAAATCTTTCCATCTATCATTATTAAGTTCTGCCTTTACCTCTCTCCATGAAAGATCGAGTTTTATTATTAATTTTTCTAAAAATTTTTCATCTCCAATATTAATTCCATCAAAAAAAGATGCTTTTGTCAGTTCTTCTAGAAAATCAAACCCCTTATTATTTTTATCTATAATTTCAAAAAGAGAATACGCCTTTCTAGCGGGGGCACCTATTGGAGAATATATATTTTTAATCCTTGTGCCATATTTTCTTCCTTCTCTTGCTGCATCAGACAAAACATACTTTCCCTTATTTGGATGAATCTTCATTCCTCTCATAATCATTGGCAAAACAGGTCTTACTTTTAAATTAACAGGATATTTATTAGCTATCTCACGAACTCGTTTAAAGCTTATATAGGTGTAAGGGCTGTTGAGAGAAGGAAAAAATTCTAAATTGAACTTTTCTTTTTCAATACCAGTTGTTGAAAGCATAGGAACTATTTCAATTCTTTTTAGGATGAGATCGGATACATTATTTTTTTTGGTGCCAAGTTCGGTTAACCTCTCTTCGAGATGATCAAGTCTGTCTATTCCCCAGTAATTTTCTCCTTCATAGTGAAAAGAAGAACCAAAATAATAGCCACAATCGGACAACTTTTTATTGCCCTCAGATAAAACATTTAATGTTTGATCAATAGGCAATAAGTTCACAAATTTATTTTTATCAAAATCTTGATCTTCATTATTCCACAACAAGAAGGAAACTTTCTTAGCTGTTTCAAGGAAGATAGGAGTTTTAACAAGCCCTGACAAATATTGATTAGCCTGAATAATATTCTCTGTAGGGGGGTACTCTTGCGAATTAAATTTTAATCCATAATGAGGTGCTATCTCGATTGCATCTTTTAAACAATGTTTTTGATACATGCTTGGCTCCGGTATCGCATCACCAGTAGTATCACCTACCAAAAAAGGTGTCAGGACAACATTGTAATTTTTTTCTAATTTATCAATAATTTGGATGGTTAGATGAGAATAAGGATCATCTATCTTGTGAAAATAAAAAATCTCGTGAGGTCTTCCTTCCTTTTTTCTTAGTTCTTCCTTATCAAATCTTTGATATAAAAAATTTTCTTCACTGGTCCATTCTTTCATCATTTTGTTTCGAATAGGCGCACTGATTGTCAATCTAGAAAAAAAATCACGTATTCTATCTCTTAACAAAACTATCTTCCTTGATTAATTTTTAAAAAAAATTTAAAAATTTATTCTTATATAGAATGCTTTTTGTGATAATCATATAATACTTTATTCATCTGTCTAATTCTTAATTTGGAGAATTTTTATAAAACCCATTAAAAATCGTATCACAGATATGCTTGGAATTAATTATCCAATAGTTCAGGCTCCTATGGGGTGGATTGCAAGATCAAAATTAGCTTCAGCGGTTTCTGAGGCTGGTGGTCTGGGAATTATTGAGACCTCATCAGGTGAGCTAGAAGCAATCCGTGAAGAAATAAAGATCATGAACCAGACTACAAAAAAACCATTTGGCGTAAATATTGCGCAAGCATTTGTAAGAGACCCGGATATAGTAGATTTTGTCATTGATCAAGGAGTCAAATTTGTCACAACATCTGCTGGAGACCCAAACAGGTACTGCTCAGAATTAAAGAGTGCTGGTCTTACAGTTTTTCACGTAGTTCCGTCTCTGACAGCAGCTCTCAAGGCAATAGAAGCGGGTGTAGATGGTTTAGTGGTTGAGGGCTTTGAAGGTGGAGGGTTCAAAAGCCCCAAAGGAGTAGCAACTATGGTCCTTTTGCCGCTGGTTTGTTCTAAAGTTGATGTTCCCGTGATTGCAGCAGGTGGCTTTGTTGACGGAAAAACGATGGCCGCGGCTTTCGCAATGGGAGCAGAGGGAGTTCAGATGGGAACAAGGATGGTTTCTTCTTTAGAATCTCCTGTTCATGAAAACTGGAAGAAAGCTATTATCTCTGCGGACGATCAAGCTACCATATTGTTGAATCGCTTTTCTAGTCCAGCTTTACGCGCCCTTCGAACTAAAAAAACTGAAAAATTAGAAAGACAAGATGACGTCAATGCTATGCAAGAGTTTGGGTCAGCGCTGGATCTTTACTTTGGGGGAGATATGGAAGCATCAATCGCTCTAACTGGTCAGGTAGCAGGAAGAATAGACAAGGTCAAACCAGTAAAAGAAATCATAGCAGAAACGATTGAAGAGTTCTATTTGGCCGTCAAAAATCTGGGCCAACACCTCTAACAAAGAAAGATTATACGGGATTGGCAAGCTTCAAGAGTTGTTTACCAAGATTCTTTCCTTTAAACAAATTTTCTAGGGTTTCAGGACAATTTTCTAATCCCTCCGCTATGTCTTCTCGATAAACAATTTTTCCTTCACCAACCCATCCCCCTAAATCTATGATTGCATCCGGAAAACGTTCGGCATAATCTATCACTATAAAACCTTCCATTCGGGCCCTTTGGATAACAAGATTCATTAATGTTGAAGGCCCTGGAGGTAGCGATTTCATTGAATATCCTGAAGAAATTCCTCCGCAGAGAACTACTCTTGCTTTCTGAGCAATACATGCTAAAGAACTTTCTAAGATTGGTCCACCAACATTGTCAAAGTAGATATTTAAACCTTCTGGTGCAAGTTCTGTAATTTTTTGGCCTACATTTTCGTTCTTATAATCTATGCAATGATCATAACCAGCCTCTTCCACTACCCATTTGCATTTATCTGAACCACCAGCAATACCAATAATTTTACTGGCTCCTTTTATCTTTGCTATTTGACCCGCAACCGAACCAGTGGCTCCAGCGGCGCCGGATACCAATACCGTATCCCCTTCTTGAGGCTTTCCAATATCGATCATACCAAAATAAGCTGTTAATCCTGTAACCCCAAAAACACTAAGGGCCGAGGTTGGAGGAATTCCCTCAGGAATCTTTTGTGCTGGCATAAAATTAGAACTGCCATCTGTCACTACATATTCCTGCCACCCAAAAGAACCTTGTACCAAATCACCTTCACTAAAATTTTTATTTTTTGATTCTACTACTTGTCCTACTGCTCCAGCCCGCATTATCTCGCCAATTTGGACCGGTGGCATATATGAAGGAACATCGTTTAACCAACCACGTTGTGTTGGATCAAAGGATAAATAAAGGACTTTAATTAACATTTGTCCTTCTTCGATATCCTGTACTTCTTCCTCAAACAACTCAAAATTATCAGAAGAAACAGCCTCCATAGGCCTATCTTTTAATTTTAGCATTCTGTTTACAGGTTTATTTCCCATAGGATACTCCTTCAAAAAAAGTTACAGTTCAGGGATTAATAAATCATAAAAAATGTAAAAACTCTATTTCTTTTAAATAATTGTCTTTTATAAATAGATATTGAATTAATGTAAGTTTGCTATGAAAAATTTCCTTTCAAAATTAAATCTAGGTCTATTATTGGGTCTTCTTCTCTTTTCAATAATCTTATTGTCCCCAGTTCCCGAAAATCTCTCTCCTGAAGGATGGAAAGTTGCGGCAATAGGTATTTTAATGGCTGTTTTATGGGCGACAGAAGCTATACCATTATTCGTTACCGCTTTATTTCCATTAGTCTTTTTTCCTTTGTTAGGAATATCCAGTTTTTCCGAAACTGCTCTGCCTTTTGCCGATAAAAATATTTTTCTATTTCTCGGAGGGTTTATACTTGCCTTAAGTATTCAAAAATCTAACCTTCACGAACGTATAGCATTAAATATCTTGAGATTTGCCGGTAAAAGCGGTCCTTCATTGATAGGAGGATTTATGTTGGTAAGTGCCTTTTTATCAATGTGGATGATGAATACATCCACAACATTAATGCTGTTACCCATCGGAATATCAGTTGCCAATCTGATAAATAATCAAAATATCTTAAAGGAAAATAATTCAGGATTTTCAAAAGCATTACTTTTGGGTATTGCTTACGCGGCAAGCATAGGGGGAATGGCTACATTAGTTGGGACAGCACCAAATGCTATTTTTGCAAGCTTCATTGAAGAAAATTATGGTATTGAAGTTGGCTTTAGAGAATGGATGTCTGTTGGTTTACCGGTAACATTCATTATGCTTCCTCTTTCTTGGTTTTCTTTAACCAAGATAGTTTATTCTACTGATTTTTCTGAAGGAATCCAAACTTCTAGCCATCTTGAAGAACAAAAAATGAAACTTGGGTCTATGAGTACTGCCGAAAAAAGGGTAGCAGTAATATTCGCCTTAACGGCTCTTTCTTGGATGCTCAGAGATGTGTTGCAACTTATTCCTTATTTAAAAAATTTAACTGATCATGTTATAGCAATGATAGCTGCAATTACATTATTCTTAATTCCTGATGGATCAAAAAAAGGAAAATTAATGGATTGGGAAACTGCACAAAAAGTACCATGGAATCTTTTAATTTTATTTGGTGGAGGTTTAAGTCTTGCAAATGCAGTTGCAAAAAGTGGTTTAGCTGTCTGGCTTGGCAACGGTTTAGAGCCTTTTGGTGCTATGGGTTTAATTGCGCTTGTCTTTGCGGCGGTCACATTAATTATTTTTCTAACCGAATTAACTTCAAACATCGCAACAACAAGTGTATTTCTTCCAGTGATAGCTGCCCTTGCGATAGGTTTAGGTGAGAGTCCTTTAATTTTTGGAGCTTCTATCACCTTAGCTGCTAGTTGCGCCTTTATGTTACCCGTTGCAACACCGCCAAATCTTATTGTTTATGGTTCGGGATTTATTAATATAAGATCAATGATGATTAGTGGTCTAGTTTTAAATATCATTGGAATTCTAGTGGTTGCCTTAGTTTCAATTTTCTTGATACCTTATATTCTATCGTGAGGAAATATGGATAAAGAAAAGAATAAAAACTTATATTGGAAACTAAACCTTACTATTGTGGGATCTCTTTTGGCCATTTGGTTCATGGTTTCATTTGGAGCTGGCATATTGTTTTCTGAAAACCTTGACCAATTTGAAATAGCAGGTTTCAAGCTTGGTTTTTGGTTTGCACAACAGGGTTCTATAATAATTTTTGTTTTTCTTATTGTCCTTTATTGCTTTCTAATGAACAAACTCGATAAACGATTTAATGTAGAAGAAGAATAGAAATGGATGTCCAAACCTTAACCTATATTATCGTAGGAGCCGCTTTTGCCTTATATATTGGAATAGCCATCTGGTCCAAAGCTTCAACAACAGGAGAATTTTATATAGCCGGAGGGAATGTTCATCCTGTAGCAAATGGAATGGCAACCGCAGCCGATTGGATGTCGGCGGCTTCTTTTATTTCTATGGCCGGTATCATATCCTTTATGGGAAGAGACGGTTCAGTTTATCTTATGGGGTGGACTGGAGGTTATGTACTACTGGCAATGCTTATAGCTCCATATTTAAGAAAATTTGGTAAGTTCACTGTTCCAGACTTTATAGGGGATAGATATTATTCCAGTATTGCAAGATTAGTGGCAGTCTTTTGTCTTATTTTTATATCTTTTACCTATATTGCGGGTCAGATGAGAGGGGTTGGAATAGTTTTTTCCAGATTTCTAGAAGTTGATATAAATACAGGAGTGATAATAGGAATGGGCATAGTTTTTATCTATGCCGTATTAGGAGGAATGAAGGGAATTACATACACCCAAGTTGCTCAATATTGTGTTTTAATATTTGCATATATGGTTCCTGCTATCTTCATATCGATTTTAATGACAGGAAATCCTGTTCCTCAATTAGGTTTCGGTTCACAAATAGTAGGAGAAAATGTATATCTCCTCGAAAAACTCAATAATGTTCTTACGGATTTAGGGTTTAACGCATATACAGACTCTTCCAGGACCAAGATAGATATCTTTTGCATTACCGCGGCCCTAATGGTGGGAACCGCAGGTCTTCCGCATGTTATAGTAAGATTTTTTACAGTACCTAAAGTTCGAGATGCAAGAGCCTCCGCAGGGTGGGCACTTTTATTTATAGCTATTTTGTACACCACGGCTCCTGCCGTTTCTTCATTTTCCCGGTTAAACTTTATTGATACGGTTAATGAAACTCCTTATCAGTCTACTCCCGAATGGTTTAGGAACTGGGAAGATATAGGGTTAATTTCTTGGGCTGATAAAAATCAGGATGGAATCATACAATACAGACCGGGTAACGCCCTTGAGAAAGTCAAACCAAGATTTACCTCTGAAAGAGGAGTAAATGGAGAAAGATTAGTTAGCAACGAAAGAACCTCTAACGAAAATGAAATTTATATCGATAGAGATATTATGGTACTTGCCAACCCAGAAATAGCGCAATTACCCAACTGGGTAATAGCTTTGGTTGCTGCTGGGGCTTTAGCGGCAGCTTTGTCTACTGCAGCAGGACTTTTACTGGTAATTTCTTCAGCCATAAGTCACGATTTGATGAAGAAGACCTTAATGCCCTCGATAAGTGAAAAACAGGAATTAGCATTGGCTAGAATATCTGCAGCAATTGCTATCGGTGTAGCAGGTGTGTTCGGAATATATCCGCCAGCATTCGTGGCACAGGTTGTTGCATTTGCATTTGGGTTAGCTGCTGCTTCTATCTTTCCTGCTATAGTCATGGGAATATTTTCTAAAAGAATGAATTCAGTTGGTGCTATCACAGGTATGATAGCAGGATTAGTTTTCACAGCTTGTTATATAATATTTTTTAAATTTGTTTCACCCGATCTAAATAATCCTAAAAATTGGTTTCTTGGTATTTCTCCAGAAGGTATTGGAGCGATAGGCATGCTCGTTAATTTTTCTGTTTCTATTATTTTTTCTACATTAACTAAAGCGCCACCTATTGAAGTTGTTGAATTAGTAGATAATATTAGACTACCAAGAGGGGAAAGAAATGACTAAATACAAATTTGCTAAAGAGATCGAAGACTTTCTGAATGTTTTAAAGGATGCGGGAGGCTTTGGTATAGAAGATATGGAGCCCATTGAAGCTCGTAAATTAGATCTTATTGAACAAGAACGCCCAGAAGTAAAAGGTGTCGTTGAAATAGGGGCTGACGGACCTTTTGGGCCAATACCCATGTATGATTATACCCCCATTGGTGCCCCTGAAAATAAGGCATTACCTGCAATAATATTTTATCATGGAGGTGGATGGGTTATAGGATCGAGAGACGGTCACGATTCTCTCTGCCGGTATCTCAGCAACACCACTGGGTGTCGAGTTTTTTCTGTGGGATACAGATTGGCTCCAGAATTCAAATTCCCGGTTCCAATTGATGAGTCCTTTACAGCACTAAAATTCATTTCCGATAATAGTGAAGATCTTAATATCGATAAATCAAAAATTATTGTTGCCGGAGATAGTGCTGGAGGTAATATTGCTGCAGTTATGAGTCTTATGGCTCGAGAAGAAAAAGATCTGAACGTCAGCTATCAACTTTTAATTTATCCTGCAACAGATGCTTCTAAAGAAAGAGCTTCGTATGAAGAAAATGCTAAAGGATTTCTTTTAGAGAGAGAAGGAATGAGATGGTTCTACAAGCATTATTTGGCTAATGATAAAGATCGCAAGGATTGGAGGGTATCCCCTATCCTTGCTCCAGATCTTTCCAATCTCCCTCCCTCATATGTTATTACGGTTGCGGCCGACCCACTTAGAGATGAAGGCAGAGATTATGTAGAGGCTTTGCGGAAAGCAGGGAATGAGGTGGAACATATTGAATATGATGATGTAATTCATGCTTTCTTTTCTTGGCCTCTTGCAATGAATTGCGCTAAGAATGCAGCAGACGCAGCAGGTAAAGCTGTTAAAAAGGCAGTCGGTTAGATAAATTTATCGGAAAATTGAGCCATTTTTTTTATAGATTTTTTGGCTTCCGGTATTGCAAGCCAGCCACTGCAAAAAGCCTGAAAAACATGAAATAATCCTTCCCACTCTAAAAATTCGATAGAATGATTCTGATATTCTTTTAGTCGATTAAAAAGACGCAGACTGTCATCATAAATAATTTCCTCACTACCAACTTGAATCTGAATTGGTGGCATACCTTGTAAATCTCCAAAAATCGATGATATTAAGGGGTTTTTTGGATCCTCTCCTGCACAATAGGCATCAACGATAACATTCATACTGGGTCCCGGTTGCAACAAAGGGTCTCTTTCGGCTCTTTCATGTAATGAATTTCCACTTAACGTTAGGTCTGTCCAAGGGGAAATGAGAATTGCACATGCAGGCTTAGGAAGATTTTCCTCTTTAATCTTCTGTAACAAGGCCATGGAAAGACCGCCTCCAGCCGAATCACCTGCAACAAAGATTTCTTCGGATTTTATTCCTTGATCCAACAAATATCGGTAGGAAAGTAATGCATCTTCTATTGCAGCAGGATAAGGGTGCTCGGGTGCGAGTCTATAGATTGGAAAAAAAACATTCGCTTGGGAGTATAAGGATAATTTTGTAATCAGTGGTCCGTGGGTCTCAGGCCCACAGGCTACATATCCACCTCCATGAAGATACAAAAGTGTTTTGTTGTTTTTGGTATTTTTATTATCGAGCCTTAAAATATCAATATTACCAATACTAAGATCGGTAAAAGTAATTTCTTTCTGTTTTTTCCAAGAATTGTTTGTATATATTTCGATATCATTCCCATCACCTTGCCGAATATCTTTGGCATTTTTTATGTCGCCTACCTTATCTCTCCATCTCTTTATTAAAAAAGTCCATAATCTTGCCCTTAAGCTAATCAATTTTTTTCTCCCTGAACAATTTTGTTGTCTATAAGGCTATTAATTTCTTCTTTTGTATATCCATATTCTTCCAGAATTTCTGTTGAATGCTCTCCAAGTAACGGTAAGAATGTTGGTTTGTCGCATTCTGTTCCTAGAAAATTAGCCGGAGCCCTTGGTCCTTGCATAACCTCTTTCCCATTTGAAGAAATTTTTATTATTGAATTGTTGTTTAAGACCTGCGGATCAGTCAAAGCTTCTTCCCTTGTGTTGATTTTTGCAACAGGGACATCATGATCCTCCATTTTCTTCACTATTTCATCTGTTGTAAAATTTAAATAAGCCTGATTCAAAATACTTTGCATTTCAATAATATTTTTTAACCTATTTTCAGTTGTTGAGAATCTTTCGTCTTCCAAAAGATCTTCTTTGCCTAGAGCCTTAATGACCCCTTCGAATTCTCCATCGTTAACTGCAACAATAGTTACATAACCATCTTTAGTTTTTACCGGCTCATAAAAATCTGCAATATTAGGAATAGGAGACCAATCATCTCCTAACCAAGTAAAATTGTACATTGAATCGCACCACATAAAATACAAAGCCGTATCAAGCATTGTTAAAGTTATTCTTTGACCTTCAGAATTCTTCTCTCTTGCATAAAGAGCTGAAGTCACTGCTTGTGCGGCTGTCAAGGATGTTACTTTATCACATAATAGAGTTTTCATAAATTTCGGTTTACCCTCGTGAGCCTGAGCGTCTGTAATTCCTGCTGTAGCTTGAATTAAAGGATCATAAACTCTTCTTCTTGAATAAGGTCCATTCTCACCATATCCAGTTATGGATAATTGAATTATCTGTGAATTGTATTTCTTAAGATTTTGATAATCAAGCCCAAGTCTTTTCAATGTTCCGGGTCTGAAATTGTCGATAATTACATCTGCCTTTTTAACAATTTTATAAATGATTTCTTTCGCTGAATCTTGTTTGAGATCAAGAGCTAGACTTCTTTTAGATCTATTAACCGATGCGAATAGCGCTCCAGTTCCTTCTTTTATTGGTCCATGAACTCTAGCATTCTCCCCTTTAAAAGGGGGTTCTATTTTTATAATTTCTGCACCTTGATCACCCAACATAGATGTAGCAAGGGGCCCTGAAACAATTGTTGATATGTCTATAATCTTAACTCCACTTAATGGTCCCATTTTTTACACTCCTGTATATAATAAGCTAAACATGAATTTTTTTCTGAGCAAGTATTATTAGCCTCTTTCCTCCAGTTGTTTTTGAATTCCTTTGTGTTTTTCTGGGGTAAGTTCGTATCCCCAGCAAGTCATTGCTGCAAAAAAATAAAGGAACATAGGAAAAATAGAGAATGCTAGAAGTATAGAGTTTTTTATCTCTGGACCCACTTCTTGGGAAGAACTAAAACCAACAAATTCAAGGTATAAGTATACCGAGCCAACTGCTACAGCGCTACCAATCTTGTACAAAGTATTTAAAATGGCAAAAAACAAGGCTGGTCTTTTTTCTCCTGATCTTAATTCATCAGCATCAATAATATCTGCCATAAGTGCCCGAGTGAGTGTAAAAGGAGCCCCATACCCAAAACCAAAAAGAGTGGTTAAAATAACAATTGTCCAAAACGCATCATTAGTATCAATAAAAAAATAAATCGATAAGACAGCTGAACAAAATAATGCCGATATAAATAATGTCTTGTGCTTACCAATTGAGTAGGCCATCTTCATCCATAAAGGCATCGCTAATAAACCTGCAAAAAAGTATAAGAAGAGAATGCGACTTGAAACATCGCCTAAATCAAAAACATATTTTGCAAGATAAATATAGGTTGACCCAGCAATCGTCGATGCCGTGCTGCACATAACTTCTGCAGCTAGCGTTCGCTTTAAAGGTCCATTTCCCTTAACAATCGGAATAAAATCTCTAATTTTCGGAAATTCTGTTCCCTTGGATTTTTTATCATCCGGGATAACTAACAATCCTATAAATGAGGCAAGAGGTAGAGAAATTAATAAGAAATATCCCATTCCTGATATCATCGTTCGAAAATCATAATCCAACATTTCAAGAATAGCGGGGAAAGCAAGCACCAACATCATACCAAAAATAGACCCCATTTCGCGCCAACCATATATGGTAGACCTGTCATCATATTTTGAAGTTAGATCAACTCCCCATGCCTGTTGAGTCAAAGATACAAAAGTGTAAGAAAGATATAGAACAAACAACCAAGATAAAAGATAAAGAGATGATTGTTGTCCATCTCCAGGAATAAAAACGTACCATGAGGCTAACATTAAAATAGGAATACCAATAACGATCCAGTGTTTTCTTTTTCCCCATCTGCTAGGAAATCTGTCAACCACAATTCCCATAACTGGATCAGTGAAAATATCCCAAAATCTTGCTGCCATAAAAATTATTCCGACAGTACCCACACTCAACCCTACTGAGCTCTCATAAAAAGGTGGTAAGTAAACCGTTAAAGGCAAGCCTAAGGCGGAAAGAGGGATAGCTAAACTTGCATATGACAATAAAATTGGTTTTGTTAATTTTTGCATCTGCGTGAGTATATATATTTTAATATATAATTATACTTTTCTTCTAACCTCAAAGGTCATACCACCCTTGAGTCGAGAACCTGATATTCCCCTTTGTGATGAAAAATATAAATAAGAACCATCAGGGGAAAAAGCGGGACCCGTAACTTCAGAAAACCAATGACCATCAAGACGCAGCAAGGGTCTTGCAGATCCATCTTTACCTAATAAACATAACTCCATATTATCACTATCTTCAGCAACTAAAATCTGTCCATCTTTTGTGACAGTCATATCATCAGGATCGTTAAGAATTTTATTTTTAGTGTCTTTCTTCCAACTCTTTAACCAATCAATAGCAGTTACTTTTTCTTTTGATCTAAGGCCATCATAAAAAAGCGAAAGTTCATTATTTTTTGTATTATATAACCATACCCTATGATCTTTGGTTGTAGCAAAAAAAACATTGCCTTCAAAAAAAGTCATGCCCTCTCCTCGTTCAAAAGGAGTTGCTTCAGGAAGTTGACCAATAATGGGAGAGTCTTTTGCGTATGGGTCAGGAACATTTATCCAAGAAACAATGTTGTTTTTTTCAACTTTTGCCGCCTGCAAATTTCCTCGACTATAGAAGGATTCTGTTCTGGGTTCTCCGCCAGGAATAAATCTATAAAATAATCCTGCTGGCTCATCATTAGTCATATAAATATAGTTATTTTCTGGATCAACTACTGCGGCTTCGTGAATAAATACACCCAATTCAGGACGCTTTTTGGGATAATTTGTATCTCCTCTCTTTGGAGAAACCTCCCAAATCAAACCCCTTGAGTATTCCTCTCCAGAAAGCCAAGTCCCCCATGGGGTTGTTCCACCAGAACAGTTTCTTTCCGATCCTGTAAGTAATGAATAAGCATCTATTAACTTACCGTTTTTATTAAATTTTAATGCTCCAACTCCACCCTGAGAATTGGGCAATTCACTATTACTGACATAAATCCAACCTCCATCGTCTGAAGAAAAAACTCCTGCCCCATCGGGAGAACCATGCCAGAAGTAACCGTGATTTAATTCTTTACCAGACTTTGCTATTAATCTAGCTTCTAATCCATCTGGTAACATTACTCCATTTTTGTCCGGGGCATTGAGAGGACCAAGGTCAGCCGAACCTATAGCTTCAGGACTTTTATGAATATCTTTATTGTTGGAGTCAGTTGTAGAAGCAAAAATTCTAGAATCTAGACCTATAATATAAGGACTAACAATAAGCGACAAATAGCTAAATGTTAAACCCTTAACAAACTGTCTTCGATTCTTCTTTGTCATAAATTCCATATAACTGTTCTATGCTAAATATGAATATAAAGTGAATTTTAATAATTAGATTTTATTATTTTTATATAACAGAATTCACTAGCCCAAAACTGGATTTTCATCGAAAGTATTTTCTGGGTGCTCAATATTTAACCAACCCGGCTTACTTTTTTTCCAACACCCTAGGTTGGGCTCAATCTTCGGTTGTTCATCTAAAACTCCTGTCTTTATAAGAACTATGCCAGGAGCACTTTCAGCTCTACTAAAAACTTGAGAACCACAGTTCTTACAAAAGGACCTAGTAACGTTAGTCTCACACGTATAACTACCTAGTTCGCCTTCACAGTGAAAATCTGTTTCGGGGATTACAATAATAGAAGCTACTGGACTACCAGTAGCCCTTTGACAATCTGTACAATGGCATATTAAAAATAGACTGGGTTCAGAATCATACTTAAAGTTTATATCTCCACACAGACATTTTCCACTACCAGACATGCTTAATCTCCCACTATTTACCTGAGATACTTATAGCACATAAAAAAAGGGAGGCATCTAATGATGCCCCCCAAAGTCTACTTAACGTTGTAGATTTAACTACGCACGTTGAAGAAGGTATAGAATAATTCCTACAGAAATTAAACCTACAAGACCTCCATCACCTAAGCTACCTATTACACCAGTTAAATTCCCGATAATATCACCGCCCACGAATGGAACAGCTGAACCGAAAATAACTTGTAAAACAACAGCTACAGCAATTAAAAGAAGCCCTAGTTGTACAACTTCACGTAGAAAGTTTTTTGCAGAATTAAGCATGCTAAATCCTCCTTTTGCATTTATGTGCTGATCCTCCCCCGGACCCTCACTATCCCGATTCCATATTTTTCTACTCAATATGTCAACTAAACATTAATATTTTTGTCAAATTTTCGTCACATTTGTTAATTTAGGTGTGGAAAAGCATGGGAAAACTGGGATTTAAAGTTATTCTTATGCAGGTCAGAAGTTATAATACTACATCTTGTATCCGAATAATATTATCAACAATATGCCCTTATCTTATAATTTTGTAATAATATTATACAAAATTTTATAATTCTCTAACAAGAATCAGCGTTAAATAGTTAATTAAAGAACTATCCATCTAACTAATTGATTTTTAGTGTTTTTTCAAGAATAAAAAAAGGGATGATTAATTTTTTAAATATGAACTTAAAATGGTGCCCACGAAGAGAATTGAACTCTTGGCCTCTCCCTTACCAAGGGAGTGCTCTACCCCTGAGCTACGTGGGCACAAAATTTAAAATAGTGTATTAAACTAAAATGCTTTTAAATTATATAATATTTAGATGTTATAGATTAAGACAAAAAATTATAAAGAAATATATTTATGAGAGAAAAAAATAGAAATAGAGAAAAGAATCTATATGAGGCCTTAAGGGATAATCTCAAAAGAAGAAAAGTTCAGAAAAAAAGAAATAAGGAAAAGGAAAAAGTTAATAAATAATGGATTTAATAATTATAGAAGGCGGAAAAAAATTAAATGGAACTATTGATATCTCAGGTTCCAAAAATGCCAGTCTTCCTATGATGATAGCCTCTCTTTTAACTAAACAAACAGTAGAATTAAATAATGTTCCAAATTTATCAGATGTGAAAACTTTAAAATATTTACTAAGAATATTAGGTTCTGAGATAGTTCATAATAATAGATTAATAAAAATCAAAACAGAAAAAATTATTCAAACTTTAGCCCCATATGACTTGGTTAGAAAAATGCGCGCAAGTTTTTGGGTTCTTGCTCCATTAATAGCCAGGTTCGGTAGTGCTGAAGTTTCTTTACCCGGGGGATGCGCAATAGGTATACGACCTATTAATATGTACTTAAAAATAATGGAAAAAATGAATGTTAGTTATGCTGTCGAAAATGGTTATGTGAAAGCAAAATCTAAAGAAGGTTTAAGAGGCTCAAAGATAACACTTGATTTTCAATCTGTAGGGTGTACACATTTTTTTCTCATGCTAGCGGTTCTTGCCAAAGGGGATTCATCATTAGAAAACTCTGCATGCGAACCTGAAGTTGTGGCGTTAGGTAGAATGTTACAAAAAATGGGAGCAAAGATAGAAGGACTCGGAACAAAGAGGATAAACATAACTGGAGTTGAATCTCTTTCTGGATTATCTATCCAAGTACCATCTGATAGAATAGAAGCTGGAACATATGCAATTGCACTTGCTATGACAGGAGGAAAATTAAAACTTAATAACATAAATACTACAGAAATTGACATACTAATTAGAGCATTAGAATCAACTGGAGTTGAGACATATTCTTCTAATAATTCAATTTTATTAGAAAGAAAAAATGGTCCTATCCTTTCGACTAACATAGAAACAGCTCCCTACCCAGGTTTTCCAACAGATCTTCAGGCTCAATTTATGGCCTTAATGACATTATCTAATGGCATATCACGTATAAAAGAAAATATTTTTGAGAATCGGTTTATGCATGTACAAGAGTTAGCAAGATTTGGGGCGAATATAGAACTTGAGGGAGATTTGGCCATTGTGAAAGGGGTAAAATGTTTAATAGCTGCTCCAGTTATGGCAACTGATTTAAGGGCTTCAGCCTCACTTATAATTGCAGCATTAGCTGCAAAAGGAACAACCAGCATTAGAAGAATTTACCACCTTGATAGAGGGTTTGAAGAATTAGAAAAAAAATTAAATGGGTGTGGAGCCGATATAAAACGTATTCAGGACGAATAAATGAGTGGAGGACTTAAATTAAAAGCCTTTGATGAAGAAAGTTTGATTATTTTGTCTAGTCTTACTCAAGACAGTATTATTAAAATAAATGAATTGGGTTATGATAATTCTGCAAAAAGGTTTGCGGTACTAATGAATAGATACTGTCACGAGAAGGAAGGTGCTAAAAGAATAAGATCAGCTATTCATTTTGACTATATTAATAAAGTTAAAACAAAATCGATAAACATAGATACTAAAGATGAAACTCTCTCATTACTCGCAATAAGGTTTGAATCTGAGAAAAAACCGAGCGGTTCAATAATTCTAGAATTTTCTGGAAATAAAGCTATCAATTTAGAGACTGAGAATATAGAAGCATTTCTTACTGATGTAGGAGATCCATGGGAAGTCAAAAATAAACCGGATCATGACAAAGAAAAAAATGCTTAATTACATAAAAGAAGACGAAGATAATTTTGAACATAATATAAAATCCTTAGCGAATAGTAGAATGGATTTAAATGAAGAAATTACTGATAAGGTTTCCGAAATTCTAAAGAACGTAAAAGAGGGAGGTAACGAATCCCTTTTTAAATATATGGAAGAATTAGATGGCATCAAAAATCCATCTAAAAATTTATTCATTTCTCAAACAGATATTAAGGAAGCAAAAGCAAAATGTTCTCAAGAAAGTCTTCAAGCTCTTGGCTTAGCAAAAAAAAGAATTGAAGAATTTCACCTCCAACAAATGCCTAAAGATTCTTTATTTTCTGATGATCAGAAAATTAATATTAAGACAAGATGGATTGCTCTAGAAAGTGTAGGAGTTTATATACCAGGAGGTAAGGCGTCCTACCCAAGTTCGGTTTTAATGACAATTATACCAGCCCAAATAGCCGGTGTTAAAAATATAAAGGCAACTATTCCTTGCCCCAATAATAAAATTGATCCTTTAGTTTTAGCTGCTTTAGATTTATGCAATATAGAAGAAATATATAAAATTGGGGGTTCTCATGCCATAGCTGCGCTCACCTGGGGAACTGAAACAATATCAAAGGTTGATATAATAATTGGACCTGGCAATAAATGGGTAGCTGAAGCGAAAAAACAAGTTATAGGAAACGTCAAGATTGATATGATAGCAGGTCCTAGCGAAATCTTAATTATTTCTGATAATTACTCTAATCCGGAGTGGGTGGCAGCTGATCTTATTGCGCAAGCAGAACATGATGAAACTGCTCAGGCTATTCTTATCACTGATGATATAAGTTTTGCAAAAAAAGTTGACGAGTGCATTAGAAATCAAATAAGTCAATTGAGCCGTTCAATGATAATAAGTGAAAGCTTAAAAAATAATGGTTATGCAATAGTTGTTCATAATTTATCCACATCTGTAGATATTGCTAACACGATTGCTCCTGAACACCTTTCAATTTTGTGTAAAAATTATGAGATCATTGAAAAAGAAATAATTAATGCCGGGGTAATTTTTACGGGAGTATGGACACCTGAAGCTATGGGAGATTATATAATAGGATCAAGCCATGTTTTACCAACAAATGGTATGGCAAAAAATTATTCGGGTCTTTCAGTATTTAATTTTCTTAGAAGACAATCGACTATTATGGGTGAACGAGAAACCATAAAAACTTTAGGACCTCCAGCTGTAATCCTTGCTGAATGTGAAGGTCTTGATGCACACGCGAACTCTATTAAATTGAGACTCAAAGATTAACTTAATGACAAAGAGTAAAGATAATTCTATAAATAAAATTCTCCTAACTAATAAGAATCAACCAGAGATAACTGAGTTCATAAACTATGAAAGACAGGCCGCTATTCATGACTTGGTCAATGAAAATTTTTTTGAGATAAAAGAAGAAAATGTTATTGGACCTTATAATATAAATCTTTCACTGCATGAGAGTGTTTTAATTAAATCAATTTCAAATGAAGACAATTCTTTTAATAAAACATACAGGATACCAGTAAACTCTCTAAAAAAAACAATAAAGTTCTACCATAATGCTTGTACAAGATATTTTGATTCCATTAAAGATGGATCCATTGATGATATTGAAAAAATAGAAAATAATAGAAGAAAGATTCACGATGAAGGAGCTAAAATTTTAAAAAAATTAATGAAAAAAAATTTCAATATTGATCACCAAACTGCAAGAAGACTATTTACATTATTATATTCGCTTTATATATAAAATTTTTTAGCATCTGTAATTGAAAACTTTAATTACTAGATTTTCTTTGCTATAAGAACTGAACAGGAGGTAACTTGGCAAAAGAAGAGCTTTTAGAATTCCCTGGAGTAGTTACAGAACTACTCCCAAATGCAACTTTTAGAGTTAAGCTCGAGAATGACCACGAGATAATAGCTCATACGGCAGGAAAAATGAGGAAGAATAGAATAAGGGTTCTTGCAGGTGATCAAGTAACCGTGGAAATGACTCCATATGATCTAACAAAAGGCCGAATAACTTATAGACATAAATAATCTGGTTGTTTTTATGAAAACAGAAACTTGTCCTATATGTAAAAAAGAGGCTGACTCGAACTATTCACCATTTTGTTCTAAAAGGTGCTCTCAAGTAGATCTTTACAGGTGGCTTGGAGAAAAATACCAAATCGATCTTCAGGAAGATAATGAATAAAAATGATAGTTAAAACTTGTGAATTAAGGGTTTGAAAGTTTATATTGCTAATTTATTAACCTACAAGCCCAGGTAGCTCAGTTGGTAGAGCAGAGGACTGAAAATCCTTGTGTCGGTGGTTCAAATCCGCCCCTGGGCACCACTCACTACCTGAGAGAATATTTTTGAAAATAATCAAAAATCTCCTGAGTCTTACTTTCCCTGGCAGTATACCATCTATCACTTGTTGTAAGGTTTACTGGCATTCCTTTTTTATCAAATATTAAAACTTTTGGAATTCCTTTTTGGCCTTCAAGGCCCAAAATCTCGATTAATGACATATTTATATCATATTTTCCTACATCTATATGTAATATTGAATAATACTTATTAATAAATTCTTTTACTGTAGGTAACATCAACGTTCCTTCTAGGATCCTACAATCAGGGCACCAATTAGCCCCAAAAATAATAATGGATTGTCTTAAATTTCTATTTTTATCTATAAAGTTAAAAAGCTCTTCAGTCGTAACTCTTTTTCCTTCGTACGGATATGGAAGAGGTTGACTTAAGACTTCATCACTAGGGATAATTATTCTTGCTTCTGAAATATTTGATTGAAAATATATTGTTGTTAAAAATACAAAAAATAATAATAATTTCTTCATTCTTTAAATATGACACGATTTACTGAAGCAAACAATAATTCCTATATTACAACGTGAATTAGGTTATTATTGCTAAACACCATCTAAATTGGTATGGAGCATATATGGTCAATCTGTCTTTCGAATTTTTTCCTCCTAAAACAGAGGAATCGGAAAAAAAACTTTGGTCTTCTATAAAACTTTTGGCTCCTCTTAATCCAAAATTCGTATCAGTAACATATGGTTCAGGTGGATCTACTCGTAATAGGACCCATAAGTGTGTTGAAAAGATAATTAATGAAACAAATTTAAAGCCGGCTGCACATTTAACCTGCGTATCTTCGAGTAAAATGGAAGTGGATCAAGTAATAGCGGATTATCATGAGATAGGAGTTAGACATATTGTTGCCTTAAGGGGAGATATGCCAGACATGGGAACATTCAAGCCTCATCCTGAAGGATATTCTGACTCAGTAGAGTTAGTTAAAACTTTACACAATTTTGGTTCCATAGAAATTACTGTAGGAACTTATCCTGAAAAACACCCTGAATCAAAATCGATAGACGATGATATAGAGTTTCTTAAAAGGAAAATAGATGCGGGAGCTAATCAAGCCATAACTCAGTTTGTTTTTGACGTAGAAATTCTTTTCAAATTTAGAGACAAAATAGAAGCAGCAGGAATAAATATACCTATTATTCCCGGAATAATGCCAACTACAAATTTTAAAAATGTAAAGAATATGGCACAAAAATGCGGTGCAACAATTCCTAATTGGTTAGAAAAAAAGTACAAAGGCCTAGATGATGATCATAAAGCAAGAAGGGAAGTAGCAAAAGAAGTAGGCTTAGATTTTTGTAAAAAATTAATTAGTAATGATTATATTAATTTGCATTTTTATACACTGAATCAAGCAGATCTTACATATGATATATGTAGTTCACTCTATTAGTTATAAGAAAGCTTGTTAGGATAATGAACTGGAACCGTGAAAAAAGAATTCGAGAACTACCCAAGCTCTTAGAAAAAAACATACTCCTTTTTGACGGAGCAATGGCTACTATGATTCAAAATCATAACCTTGAAGAAAACGATTATAGGGGAAAAGATTTTAAAAACCATAATTGTGAACTGAAAGGTAATAATGATATCCTTTCAATTACATCTCCAAAGATTATAAAGGATATTCATAAAACCTTCCTCAATGCGGGTAGCGATATAGTCGAAACTAACACTTTTTCGTCGACATCTATATCTCAAAGAGACTACCAATTAGAGAGCATATCTTACGAACTTAATTATCAAGGAGCCTTAATAGCCAGAAAGACCTGTGATAATTTTGAACAAGAAAGACCAGAGTTACCAAAATATGTTGCTGGAGTATTAGGCCCCACTAATAGAACGGCTTCTATTTCTCCAGATGTCAACGACTCAGGTGCAAGAAATATAATGTATGACGATTTATATGAAAGCTATTCATTAGCTGCAAAAGGTTTAATTAATGGGGGTTCGGATATAATAATGATTGAAACTATATTCGATACTCTTAATGCTAAGGCTGCAATCCATGCGGTTAAAGATATCTTTGAAACATTAAATATTGACCTTCCTTTGATGATATCAGGAACAATAACAGATAAATCAGGAAGAACTTTATCGGGACAAACCACTGAAGCCTTTTGGAACTCAATCAAGCATGCAAAACCTTTTGCAGTCGGTTTAAACTGTTCTTTGGGAGCTGAAGAAATGTATCCTTATGTTTCAGAAATTTCAAAAGTTGCTGATACCAATATTTGTATATATCCAAACGCGGGTTTGCCTAATGAGTTTGGAGAATATGATGAAACTCCTGCGAAAATGGCAAGAATCATAAATAAATTCGCCGAAGAGGGGCTATTAAACATAGTTGGTGGTTGCTGCGGAACTACTCCAGAACATATATCAAATATTTCGAAAATTACCAAAAAGCATAAGCCTAGAAAAATTCCTCACATTACCAAAATAATGCGTCTGTCAGGATTAGAGCCTTTTAACTTTTCAGATGAAATGCCTTTCGTTAATGTTGGCGAAAGAACTAATGTTACTGGTTCAGAAAAATTTAAAAAGTTAGTAAAGGAAGAAAATTTAGATCTGGCTTTAGAAATAGCTCGCAACCAAGTTGAGAATGGCGCCCAAATGATTGATATCAATATGGATGAAGGAATGCTTGATACCGAACAGCTGATGAAAAAATTCTTGAACATGGCTGCTACAGAACCAGAAATAGCAAAAGTTCCTTTCATGATAGACAGCTCAAAATGGTCAATAATAGAATCTAGCTTAAAATGTGTTCAGGGAAAATCTGTTGTAAATTCAATATCCCTCAAAGAAGGTGAAGAAATTTTTCTAGAACAAGCCAAAATGTGTATGAAATTTGGAGCTGCAATCATAGTCATGGCATTTGATGAAAAGGGTCAGGCTGATACGGAAGATAGAAAATACGAGATATGCAAAAGATCTTACAATCTTTTGACAGAAAAAATAAACTTTCCTGAAGAGGATATTATCTTTGACCCAAATATTTTTGCAGTAGCCACTGGAATAGAAGAACATAACCGCTACGGAATTGATTATATTAACGCGGTAAAAAGAATAAAAGAAGAATTCAAAAATGTTCATATTTCTGGTGGTGTTTCAAATTTTTCATTTTCTTTTAGAGGAAACAACATCATTCGGGAGGCGATGCACAGTATATTTCTCTATCACGCAATAAAAAGTGGTATGGATATGGGTATAGTTAATTCAGGCCAGCTTAGTATTTACGAAGAAATTGATAAAGATCTTAAAAAAAGAATAGAAGATGTTTTATT
>CEVM01016285.1_pt1 | contig 21805 bp, 15 predicted proteins | sample 531481 | NCBI WGS metagenome assembly CEVM01 (sample SAMEA2623649, study PRJEB7988) | marine metagenome | biome: marine biome (ENVO:00000447); feature: mesopelagic zone (ENVO:00000213) & marine oxygen minimum zone (ENVO:01000065); material: "saline water (ENVO:00002010), including plankton...
ACGTGGGTACTAGTATTTTCAATACCGACGATATTCAGGGTTCCATAAATCCTGAAATCAAGTAGGATGAGTTCCCAGCAGAGCCGAGGATGTGAGTATCGTGAACAGGAGCACCAACACTAGCTAGTATGATACATATAAGAATCCTCAGTTTATCGATGTTTCTCGCTCTATGCCCAGCCAGCAACTCTATGCCGGTGCTGGCTCAGGCTCCACTTAGTGTACAAGACGTCAAACCTCTAGTCCCGACCGCCTTAGCCACAGGAGATTCGCTCTTCTTCTCGATGGAGCCGCTTGCTTCGTTTAGACGTCTCGAAGCACGGGTGGACATAGCTCCAAGTGACTACGAAGCTCGTTGGAGAGCCGCACGCGCTGCTCTTATTCTTGGAGTTATAGAAGAAGACAGGGAACGAACAGGTCGTTGGCTTAGAATTGCTGTCCAGCATGCTTCGGAAGCACGGACCTTGCGACCTGATAATGTAGATGCAATAGCATGGTTGGCAGCAGCGAAGGGACGGCTAGCCCAAGACATCGCAGGGGTCCGAGAACAGGTCCGACTGGCAAAGGAGGTGTGGGCCTTGACCCAAGAGGCTCTGGCAATCGACGGTAACCATGCATTAGCTAACAGTGTCTTCGGTAAACTCAATCAAGAAGTTCGAAGTCTATCAGGCTTCGAACGCTTCATCGCACGAACTTTCATGGGCGGTGGGGACTCAATGAAGTCCAGTTCTTGGGAAGCTGCTGAAGAACACATCCTCAGAGCGCTTGAGAGTGAACCAGGCACTGTACTCTTCTACAAAGACCTGGGAGACACCTACCGTCTTCAGGACAAACTAGACCTGGCTCGGACTACATATCAGGAAGGTCTGGCAGCACCAGACCTGTACCCTTCGGATCCTATGTGGAAAGAGCAAATGATCGACAGGATAAAGCAACTCGGTCGTTAGTGGTCAGCCTCGGGATCCTGAGGCCTCTCTGTAGATACGCTCATGTTCCTCCACAACGAGCGGCCAATCAAATGGAGGGGGATTCCTAATACTCCACTCACATAGCCTCACAAGTAGACCACGATCGCAAGCAAGTTGTGTCAGAGCATCTACCATTCCCTGATCCGTATCGACCAGAAGCCCTGCTAACCCATCTGGCACGATCTCCGGTAAGCTACCAGTCCTAAACGCAACAACAGGCAGACCAACCGCACGAGCCTCTAAAGCGGAGAGTCCAAAAGCCTCCCGGGTACTGGAGAGGATAAATACATCAGAATTACGTAATACTTCCCGAACATCTTTACGGGGTATCGCTCCCAGAAATTTTGCCTCCACACCCAAGCGAGATGCCTGCCTCTCAAGGGCAGGTCGACGTGGGCCATCTCCCACGAATGTGACCCTAAACGTATGCCCATCTGGAATATTATTCTGAGCCGCGGCCACAACTTTAAGCAAAGCTGAGCCTCTTTTTCGGTTCTTGAGACGCTGAACGGTAACCAGATCTATGCAGTTTCTTGCGGGCACCGAGACAGAGCCTCCCTCACTCCACCATCCAATATCTACACCGTTTGCCAACACTGTTGTCGGGCGACCGAGAACCCTAGACACTCCGTCTGCGACCGTTGGGCTAACGCCAGCTACCACCTGTGGCCAGGATCCCCATTTTGTTAGAGCGTGGGACAGCTTATAAACCCATTCATGTCCTCCCAACGTCGAATGGAATGTCACAACGAGTGGCAAGCCCAGTGAGTGTGCGGCCCAGCCACCGGCGAGAGCACCCGCCGAAGCAATCGATGCATGCACATGTACCACATCAGGTGACCACGTAACGAGATCCTCTCGAAGGCGCTTCGGAAGCAGAGGAGATATCGGTACCCCCATCATCGGGACCTTGAAAGAAGGAATCCTGACAGCCCGGAAATTTTCAGCTTGCGAGATCGGCACTGATGGTACGCGAGCCCCTTGTTCGGAGGTACTCTCGGGCGTCATGGTCAAAATCCGAACGTCATGCCGGCGATCAGCAAGCGTACGAGCTAGATCATCGATCAGGTGCTCAACCCCCCCGAGTCTTGGAAGGTAGTATTCAGCCAACAGTGCAATCTTCAGCTAAACCTCCGTGGCCCGTTCACGTTCAACGCTCTCTCAGTGGCTTCTCGTAAATGCGCCATCGTTTGTGTGGAGCAAGTCCAAGTGACCTCAACGGTGAAACTAGTGCCTCATTCTCCTCAAGGATCCATGAGGCTTCTGCTTCTTCAGCTCCTATTTCGACGGCTCGGCGAGCTACCTCGTGCATCAGTAATGAGAAAAAGCCACGGTTCCGGTAGTCACGCCTGAGCCCTAACATAATGATGCGTCCACTGAGTACCCTCGGTAGGGTTAAGAAAAGGCGAGCCATGTTCCATGGCCACAGGCGCCCTGAGGGTATGCGGCGGAGCACGCGATTAATATCTCGAGCAACTACAACGAATCCGACCGCTTCTCCATCGACTTCAGCGATGCACGCGAACCGAGGGTGCAAAACCGAACGAAGATCCTTGGCGAGGTGCCAAAATTCCTGCCAAGAAGGTGGCACGAAGCCCCAATTATCTACCCAAGCATCACAGTACAACTTATGGAAGGTCCTGACTTCCTGTTCGAACCGGCTAAAATCCCATTCGCGAAATACCAACTTCGTCCGGGCAAGCTTCCGCTCAACCACCTTCTTCATGCGATCCGGAAAACCGAACTCCGATCCCTGGATGAGACGGTAGCCCAGTAGGTCTTTAGCGCCCATATAGCCGCTACTCTCAAGCAAGCGCTCATAGTACGGCGGTGTCCACGGTGTCATGATCACGGCTTCGCTATCAAACCCATCTACCAGAAGTCCACATTCATGGTTCATGGAAGGATTTACCGGGCCCCTCGCTACCTCGAGACCTCTTTCTCTCAACCACTGTCCGGCTCTCTCCATGAGCGCACCGGCTGCTTCCTGGTCGTCCCTACACTCAAAAAAACCAAAGAAGCCAACCCGATCTCCGTGATATTCGTTGTGCCAACCATTCCGTATGGCCGCGACCCGACCCACAGGACGACCTTCTCGTTCTGCGATGAATAATCCTCTCTCTGCAGATTGATAAAAAGGGTTCTTTTTCCGATCTAAGACGCCGCGAACTACTGCACGGAGAGGGGGAACCCAGGCAGGGTGGTCCCGATCATGGACCTTCCAGGATACATCGATAAAGCGCGCGGTCCCTCTCCACCCATCCACTTGCTTTATTTGAAGAGTCAAGTCGTCGACCTCAGTACTTCACAACGCTACGAGAGCGATATCGCTGGTCCTAAGCTCGGGCTACCCCTCATCGCTGCGAACAAGGCGCGATGTGCTTCAACAATGCGTTGCCGAGCATTCTCGTCTGGCTCAAGCGACCAATTGCCTTCTTCCGAGGTGCCTCCCAAGGCAATCCCATCACTACGTGGCTGCATGTGGATGAACCCACCAGTCCCCTGAAGGCCACCGAACGTCGCATAGTTCACCTCGGGCTGGGGTACCAGAAGCGTTAATTGCCCTTTCAGGGGTACAAGCTCTGTATCCCCGAACAAGTCATGTGACCCAAGTCCTGTGCAGTTGATAATGATCGACTCATCGAGCGTCATAAGGTCTCTAGGAGTATCGAATTTCCTAATCACAATGCGCCCACCGAATCGCATGACGTCACGCACCAAGGCGTCCAAATAAATGGACGGCTCGATCCGCAACGTGACACGTTGACTTGCGTAACGCGTCGGGAAGGGATGCTCCCCAGGTCCCAGAGCCACCGTTGGGAGCCTCAAATCGGAGGGAAGCAATGGATCCTGATCTTCCTGTGTTGAACGCTCCCTCGGAGCTGAGTCACTCAGAGCGTAACTATCAATCCATGAAATCCCGTATTCCGGTCCACTAAGAAGCTGAAGTTGCCTGTAAGCAATCCTCGCTGCCTGCCTTAGCTGAAGATCCCATGCGGCCGTTCGACGTTCTCGATCGACTAGGCCCGAAGTCGGAGTCCATGCAGCTAAGGACATGTTTGACGTGGTATCTGGAGGAACTGAGAGTGCATAAATTGTCACCGAGAAGCCCCGGCGTTGTAGCTGTCTCGCGGTCGTCAAACCAGCGACCCCACATCCTATAACGGCCACTTCGCGGAGTTCACTTTCTAGTGCAAGGTCTGCAGCCATAGATCCTGTGCCCCAGGATAGCGACATACCTGATCCACCGTGTCCATAATTGTGGATCAGGGTCTTATCACCGAACCGCTCCGCTCTAAGTACAAAGCCCGATGGCCTGTGGGGTCGCAGACCCACAGTGGTGTGTATCACTCGGTTCCAGGCAACGTTGAGTGGGGGGAGTAGCTTGTAAGGCGACAAAGATGATGCTGAACCCCGGAAACAGCCTCCCAGGCCAAGACCCAAGATGCCCATACCGCCAGTTTTTAGGAGTGTGCGCCGGTCCATATCAACTCACTTACGAATATTGCATGTGCATCTTACATGAAGATGGATAAGCAGGATACTAAGTCTTAGATCCACTTTTCAAAGCCATATCACATCTCTGCGACTATCAACGCTTTGTTGATAGTTCGATACCTGCCATGGCAGGTTAATAAAGACTAGCGACCGAGAATCTCTCGAAGCGCCGCAATCAGATAATGGACATGACGCTCCTGGCAGCTGTACCCCATCAGACCAATGCGCCATGCCTTCCCTTTGAGCGAACCAAACCCACCTACGATCTCGATCCGGTACTCGTCTAGGAGCCGTTTTCTTACCACAGCGTCGTCTACGCCATCAGGGATAAGAACGCAGGTCAACATCGGTAGTCGATGCGCTGGATCCCCGAACAATTCAAGACCCATCCCTGTCAATTCTTTCTTGAGCAGGTCACCACACCTTTGATGGCGAGCAAAACGTTCCTGCAACCCTTCTTCCTGAATCATTCGGAGTGCTTCACGAAGTGCGAAAACCATCGGGCCCGGTGCAGTGTGGTGATAGACTCTGTCACCAAACCAGTACTTACAGATGAGGGCCAGATCGAGGTACCAGGTGTCGACAGACTTGGTCCGGCTCTCTATAAGCGACATTGCTCGATCGTTCAGGGTGATGCATGAGATGCCCGCAGGGCCCCCGATACATTTCTGGCCACCGCTATAGCAGATGTCGATGTTGAACTCGTCTACCCGAATGTCGCTGCCCCCAAGGGAGCAGACAGTATCAACTAGGAAGAGTTTATCACGACCACGGACAAGGTTTCCTAGCTCTGATAGCGGCTGTCCTACACCGGAAGATGTTTCTCCGTGTACCACCCCAACCATCTTGGCGTCGGGATGTTGGTCCAAGGCATCCGCGATCTGTGAAACCTGAACTACATCACCGAAGTCCACCTCCACCCGGATCGCAGTACCCCCATGCCGTTCAACGATCTCGGCCATTCTTTGCCCAAAGAAGCCATGAATCCCGACGATCACCTCATCACCGGGCTCAACGACATTACAGATCGACGCCTCCATTCCTGACATCCCAGTACCTGGGAGCGTGATCGCAACCTCATTCTTTGTCTGAAAGAGATGCCTCAGTAACTCCATGCTATCGTCCATGACAGCAAGAAAGTCAGGATCAAGATATCCAAGTATTGGACTAGTCATCGCCTGAAAAACGCGCGGATGGACGTTGCTCGGTCCCGGTCCAAGCAACACCCTCGGCTCGTGGCGAAGCTGTCCGATTGACTGTCCATTCGATGTCATGCTATCTCCGTTCAAAATATGGTTGAAGTGATCTTCTGGGCATGCCAATCAAGCCGTTGCCGCCCGATTCTTACCCAAACGTTCATCTACAAGATCTACAATCTTGTCTACAGTATCGGACTGAAGCCCTTGTTGGCTCGCTATCCTTTGAATCAAGCAGTCGACACGTTCGATATGTTTTGCTCCACTGAATAGGGCCCTCGCAGCGGACGACGGTTTAGCAAGTCCTTCCGCAGCTCTCGCGTACTTTTCGAACGGGACCAGATCAGTCTCCGCAGCTCCGAGATTTGTGCAGAGTTCTCCTGCCCAACCGTATGCGTCTTTAGCCATTTCGATGTCCCCATGCACCGCTTCCCTGATAGAGATCATGCCATCCCGTTGGATACACCGGTAGTTTCCTGCAAGCAACATGGGCCATTTGGCTAACGGCACAAAGATAGAGTCGTGCACCTTAAGCTTTACCGGAATCTCTGTGGCACCGTCTCCGGGATCATATAGGATTGCTTCTATGTCAGCTTGAAGATCCCGCAGTATCCGGGTGTGTTCCTCATCTTCAAAATGCGCAGCCTTGAAATTCGTGGGCAATCCAACCTGAAGCACATTCTTAGGCTCTTCCGGCGGACGAAAAGCCTGAGGGTCTGGACTTGCTAATGAGACAAGGCCCGGCTCGAACCCATCCCAAACACTTGGCTCTACAAAGCAACCCTCAAGTTGATCAGTCGCCAGTCCTGGGATTCGCGCGAGGTACGGCAATGGAGGCATATTCATAATTGCTAGGCTCGGTAAACGAGCAGCTGCAATCCTTGCCATCATTTCCCGAACACCCGCTGAGCTGTATTGCGATTCCTGCATTCCTAGCACAACTAAGTCGAATTCGGTCGGCTCAACTCCCTCAGGGATACTAGCGGACAGCTGACCCGCAAGCTTGTCCGAGTAAATTTCAACGAGGGTATCACGCCCCCGGATCGGAAATCGTACTAGGGTTCCCTCACGGTTGATCAGCTCAGCCGTAGGCGGAGTACAAACCAGCGTGACCGAATGCCCTGCCAACAAGAGCTTAGTACTAAACAAAGAGCCATAAGAAGCACCCAGAATGAGCACGTTATATGTGGGTTTCACACAGTCCTCCTCAACTTTCTTTGAAGCGGAATCCGTTAGATAGCGCCCTGTTCACGCGCCCTTTCTATGTCTTCTGGGTCAAGGCCAACGACGTCTGTAAGGATCTCTTCCGTATGCTCACCTAAGAGGGGCGACCGCTCAACTTCAGCTGGTGAGTCAGACAGCTTAATCGGATTTCCAACCGTCAGGTATTTTCCCCTCTCCGGGTGGTCAACTTCCACCACAGTCCCGGTTTGTCGGAGGGATTCCTCCTGGGCTAGCTCCCCCATGGACAAGATTGGACCACATGGGACATTCAATGGGTTCAGTATCCCCATGGCTTCCATCTTGTCCTTAGTCATCGTCCACTTCTCAATCTCCTCGAACATCTCATCAAGCTTGGGGAGGCGGGCTCCTGGGGTGTTCCATTCTGGATCATCAAGCCAATCGGCACGACCGATGGCTTCAGCTAGCCCAGAAAAGGCCTGGGCCTGAGCAATAACATAGATGTAAGCATCAGGATCAGTCTCCCAGCCCTTGCACTTCACAATCCAACCAGGTTGTCCACCACCAGACGCGTTCCCTGCGCGGGGAACTGCATCACCAAACTCACCGTTAGGGTATTGTGGATACTCCGTGAGCGGGCCATGTGTCAGCCGCTGTTGGTCGCGTAATTTTACACGGCAAAGATTGAGCACAGAGTCCTGCATCGCACAGGTCACACGCTGACCCTTCCCACTCGCCTCACGCTGAAACAGGGCAGCTAAGACACCCGCTACAAGGTGCAGACCCGTACCGGAATCCCCGATTTGAGCACCCGTAACCGTGGGAACGCCCCCAATCTGTCCAGTCGTGGATGCCGCTCCTCCTGTGCACTGTGCTACGTTCTCATAGACCTTGCAATCGTCGTAGGGTCCAGGTCCGAATCCTTTGATTGAGGCATAGATCAAACGCGGATTGATTTCTTGGATTTTCTCCCATGGAAATCCCATTCTGTCGATAGCCCCTGGACCAAAGTTCTCCACCATGACATCGCATTCTTCGATCAATCTGGTGAAGATCTCCTTCCCTGCGTCCGTCTTCGGGTTCAGTGTGATGCTCCGCTTATTGGCGTTTAGCATCGTAAAATAGAGGCTGTCTGCATCAGCAACATCACGTAATTGATTGCGTGTAATATCACCTGATCCCGGCCGCTCTACCTTGATTACATCAGCTCCGAACCAAGCTAGAATCTGGGTGCAGGTTGGTCCTGACTGCACGTGGGTCATATCAAGGATTCGAACACCGTCTAGGGCTTTACCCATAGTAGTTCTCCCTACTTCGATTACTCAGATCTTATGTGGTTCAAGCATACAAATCGGATCGGATTTCACTGGGGGACGAGCCGAAATCACGGCCCAGAATCTAGGGCCTCATCTTTTCCGCGCTACAGGTGGTGGGGCAGTACGCTTAAATCCTCACCCGTATACTCTTCACGAACCAAAAATTGGAAGCCAGAGCGTCCAGTAGATCAAAATCAAGGTCAGAACAGTGAAGACGGTCAGACTGAACCACCCGAACAAGCGCGCGAAATTGGACGGATAGAACGCCTTATCCTCTTTGGGGATTACGATGAGGCAGTAGTAGAGGTTCAAGAAGAAAATCACCGGCGCAACGAAAGCTGCTAGTGCAGATGCTACGAGGACAAGAAAGACGGGCCGCTCAAACCCAGCGATGATGGCCACCGAGGTGATCAAGGAATAAAACATTGTCGCTCGGTAAATGTTGTATTCCGAGTAGAACGTCTTTCGATGAGCATCAGTGAGTTCATTGGGGTCAAGCCCGCTGAGCTCAGCAGTGCCACGGAAAAGATTGCGACAACAGGCCCCGACGATTCGTGGCCACCCGTCGAAATAGTTAAAGGCAGTCGAGAATGTCGCTGCAAAAGCACCCACCATGAACACGCTCATCATGGCGGGTCCCAGGCTGTCGGTGAAAATCGTCGCGATCTCACCCATAACAGCACGGCCCTCGACCGGGCTTGGATACATCCATACTGCTGCCAAGAGCACGAAGATGCATGCGAGTCCAAACGAGATTACATGCCCCACCCGGAAGTCCCACGTTCCAATCTTGAACCAACTCTGGCAGTATTGGACGGCATTGGACGGAAGTCTCGAAGTATACACCGCGAGGTCATTCACATCTGGAGCAAACGGATCGAAACGGTTTGCAAGCCCCATATCTTCGAGCTGATCTCGAATCTTACTCATCCCTTTCTTCTTCGCCTTACCCCACTCAGAAGCTTGAAGAGAAACGTCGATTCCCGTAGGCAGTAGTCCAAGGAAACCAGCGATCACGAGCCAGGAACCATCTGGGATCTCAACCAGGAAAAAATGACCCATCTCGGAAAGGGGGGCAGGTGCCTGGATGTAGACGAAAAGTGCAGAGACGACCAGAATCGCAGCAAGCAGCTTCGCCGAGATCTCCACGGCCTCGTAACTACCACGAAGGATGATCGCCACTGATATCAAGGCGAGTACCAAACCGTACTGGGTCATGGTAAAACCCCAGCCGACCACCTCAGTGAACAGGTAGTAGAGCACAGCCGCTGCCGCGATGAGCCGGCCCGCTTGCCCTATAGCACATTGGATAAGCGTGGTCACAAGCACATACCATAATGGCCATTTCTTCCACGCCGTACTGTATGCTTCGATCAGGCTCTTTCCCGTTGCATTGGTGAACCGGAAAGCCATTTCGAACCCGTAATACTTGAACACATATGCCATCGGTATACACCAGAGCAACGCATATGCGAAGCGACCGCCAGCAACCGGTGCAGTGACTAGGTGACTAGTACCGATCCCGGTCATCATCAAGATGATTCCCGGACCGAAGTGACCGATTAATCCCCTTGGTGTCAGGTCGGGCATCTGAAGGTCGCTAAAGCGGGACTCCACTTCAGGATATTCTTCAGAATCCTGCGGCTGCGATTGTGGATTTTCCATGGATATAAGCTATTCCCGAAATCTCGTCTTGGGTTTAGGTGATTCCTTCGTCCTCACTTCGATTGACGTGCACAACGACCTCATAGAGAACCGTTCCTGCCGTTGCTTGGAATTCATGACCCTTTTCAGTCAAGATCCCATCCTCGGAGCCGCTCAACTTAAATATGATTTCCTCATCGGGAGGACCCTGGATCGGTATCGAAAACTGATGCCCACCAAGATAGTTATCACCCTCAATAACCGAGAGGATGTGCTTCAACGTGAGCACACCGGCGATGATCGAGCCTAGAAAAAGAAACAAAGCGGTTAGCACCCCTGCCAGCCCACCGATCATCAAGGCCATCACCACAGCTGCCGCACCAGACACGTGACCGAACACGATCGCCCTAGCGAGCTGGCCTTCCGGCGAGTGCTCATCAGACCCGTTATCAGCTTCGAAGAAATAGATGGGGCCAGTGATCAAGGCATCTAGGTCACACTCACTCAAGTGGGTTGGGATTGAGGGGTTGGGGTAGAGTACCCGATCTTTTGGATGGAAGCAGACAACGTCCCCTGTGCCCATGCCTAGTGCACGTTCTCGTGTCACATGGAGAAGTGGGCGACGTGAGGTTACCGGAATCAGTTCTGGTAACAAGACACTCTCCGGCCCCAACTCACACCCAACCATACTCATGTAGTAAAACTGGTCAGTCCCAAAATGATCCTCGCTATTGTGACACTTGATGCGATCAAGCGAGATCGCGATGTCCATCTTAGAATGTGGCCAACGCGTTGAACGGGCTCGCGGTTCCGCCCGGTATCCGGGAAATCTGCCAGGAGACCATGAATTGCCAGCGCCGGCGTTCAGCAGCCTCTTTCGCCACATCGAGCAAGTATCCATTGTCGACAAGCGGCAACCCCAGGAAGACCTGTGTAAGGTCATGTATTGGTCGATTCCGCCCACGAACACCTGAGGGTTGAACGTCATTCACAGCATCGCCGACCAAAAGAGCCACGCCTCTTTCTTTCAGCCACGGAAGCACCGAAGCATGCAGCCCTGCACCTACGCGACCATAGGCCCACGGACCATCTGCCTCCCGCTTAGCCCACCGGCCCGTGCGAACCAATAAAACATCACCACTCCCGATAGTGACCCCTGCAAAATCTTCCCACTCCTCTAGGTCAGATACGTAAATAGGTGTGCTTGGCTCAAGCCACTCCACACCTCTCAGCAAGGGCATGTCCACAAGAATCCCTCGGGTGACAAAGCCAGGACCCATGCGATCAATAGCCAAGTCTTTACACCCTTCCATATCCAGGTTCTGGGGATAACCATTGAAAATGATTCGTTCACCGTCCCTTGTGGTCGCGTAGTGGCATAGGGCGTCCAGATGGGACAGTTGTCCGTCATGAAGAGAGAAACTGATCGCATCTAGTGCGGTACGCACTCTTCCGGTATTGGGATCCACCGAGGTCATCCAGTGCTCAGTCGGTGCGAACGTCTGGCTGTCAATCGCGTCTTCTTCACTGACAAAATGCCCCAAAGAAACCGTAACACCCTCTTCCACCAGAGACGCTGCCGCACGCGTCTTCTCAGGTGTAATGAGGTTTAGGGTGCCGCGCTGGTCCGCGGGACCCCAACGCCCCCAGTTCGAGAGCTCAGCCTCCCAGCTACTCATCTGATCCGGTGTCACGAGCACTGCCGGATCTTGAGTCGATGGGTGCGCCGTCGGCCGGACTTGCTGGGGAGCAGTGACAGGTAAATTGGTGAGAGGCGTGATGGCGAAGACGCTCACGCCGAGTATAAGTGTGATGAATTTCATGAAGATCACCTCAGACTACCGAATCTTAGGATCGCACTAGAACTGGAATTCTAGGCGGATGACCCTGACTTCGAAACAGATGCTCGTCGTCCTCTTGGAAATAACTCGCTATTCTGTAGGATGTAACCGTAGAATTAGACTTGATCAGAACACACAGATACTTGGAAGGAGGCAATGTGGGTCAGTTAGTAATGGAATATTGCTCCGTTTACCCTTTCAGGTTCGCAGTTCTTACCACCACTGTATTAATAACGATCAGCTCCTGTAGTAGTGATTGGCGTGACCCACCTACGGTCAGCCAAGAGGAATTCATTACGGAACATGAGGATTGGCGAAGCAACCGGGAACAGGGACTCGTCACACCTCCCGGCGGTCCAGTTCTTTGGTCTGGTCTGTTTAACTTGCCGCAAGGGGAAACAGCATTTGGGTCGGACCCAACGCTCCCTATTGTTCTTCCTGCAGAAGATTCTCCGGCCTTAGCTGGCACACTCGTGCGTCAAGGGCAGGATGTGCACTTAGAGCCAGCTTCGGACGGGAATGTCTACCTTCAGGACGGACCCCCGATTGAAGAGACGACGATTCTGGAAAATGATCGGTCAGGAAACACCACTTACCTTTCCTTGGGATCTCTGGGGATGCGGGTTCATTCAGAGCCCGGAACAGATCGTCTGTGGCTGCGCGTCTGGGATACCGACCTTCCGGAGCGTGAGACATTCCGGCTCCCGGAATACTTTACCTTGAGCACAGAGTGGCGTGTCTCGGCACGACTGGACCGATACCCCGAGCTGAAATCGATTCCACTTGCTGACATCACAGGCGGGATGATAGAGCAGGACGCAATTGGAGAACTCATCTTCAGAAAAGCTGATCGTGAACACCGTCTGATCGCGTTTGGAAATGAACAGAGTCGCTCTTATTTCGTGAGCTTGTGGGACTCAACAGCAATAACAGAAACCTATCAAGCTGGACGTTACATGAGGGTTCCAGCCGCGGATGAGGACGGATGGACGACCATCGACTTCAATAGGTCGTACAATGCACCCTGTGTCTTTACCGCGTTTTCTGTTTGCTCACTTCCACCGCTCGAGAATCGGTTGGATCTAGCAGTGACAGCCGGTGAGAAGCGACCCGAAAAACCAGCTTACTGATCGAGCGGACCCATAATCAGGTAAAGAGCGAACTCATTTGGTCAGTTCCCGAGGTCACCACAAAATCAGCCCCCCAGTGTTTTCCCTCTACGTAGCGTGCTCCGCTCAATCACTTCATCCAATGAGCCTCCGGCCAAAAATTCGGGGTGCAGTAGATCTGAGATGCCTCTCTTTATCGATGTTCTGAACCCCATCTGTCATCCAATCAGGTGCAGGCTCACCTTTGAGATGATGACCAAAAAACTGGCTTAGCCTGTACTGAAAGTCGATCCGGTTTTCCAGCTTCCTGAGGCCATGGCCTTCATCAGGATAAGAAAGCCAGATGACAGGCTTTTCTAGGAAGCGGAGAGCATTATACCACTCTAGGCCCTGCTCCCAATTGACTGTTGGATCTTCTTCCCCGTGGAGATACAAGACTGGAGTATTCATGGTTTTCACACCCGAGATCGGTGACTGGTCCCAGTAAAGGTCAAAGTCATCGTATGGGTTTGTGGCGTATCGGCCTTGGCCGTAGATATCGTAGGAGTGGTTATTCTGTCCGCTACCGACAAAGAGTTGATTGAACTCACTCACGAGATTGATCGGGGCTGCCCCATGTGCTACAGCTGAGAACATCTCCGAGCGTGTAGCAATGTACGCCCCCCCTCCCCCACTGTAGGAGTGCCCGCTCAGACCAACAGCCTCAGGGTCAGCGTATCCCAGTTCAATAACCTTTCGGACTGCAGCTTCAACACACTCCAGCATGTCACTGTGCGAACTGCCAATCCGGAAGTGGACATCGGGTTGCATCAGCAAGTACCCATTACTCACGTAGTCGGCAAAGTTAGGCTGATGTCGATACGCAGGAGTCGGATGTACATGGAGATTCTGCGAGTACTTCTCATAGAACCGCACAATCATCGGGAGCCTCTGTCCTTCCTGATAATCATCCGGGATAGCAAGCGTACCCTGTAGCGGTACTCCATCACTATTCGTGTAGTCGAACAATATTCGGCGGCCCCACTTAAATTCAGCGCTCTGCGGATTGGCGTCACTGACTCGCTCTCGCACATCAAAGTCACCTGCACTCATCCAGAGATCTGGGAAATCCTCCCAAGACTGCACTGTAAACAGATATCGATTAGCGTCTTCTGCTTTTTGGGGTATCGAAAATTTCTTCTCCTCCCACGTGAGCTCTGCGAGGTCTTCTCCGTCGAGGCGAAAGAAGCCTTCCTTCTTAGTCCACTCTCCGTAGGCGTGAAGCAACAAAGGTTCGGAAAGATCAATCGATTGCTCATCTGAGACTTCAGAAACGTACCGGAAACGGATCTCGTCCGCGGTGCCGCGACCACCCGTAAGGACCCTAGCTGTGCCACCGTCAAGGGGCTGTAGCCATAGATCATACCGCCCATAAAGAAGCACGGATTCCCCGTCATCCGACCAACCCGCAAGACCATAAGGAGGCTTCTCACCGAAGCGGTCATACTCTTTGTTTGTAAACTCGACTGGTGCGGAAGCTGTCAGGTTTCGGTGTTGGTTGGCACCGATGACGTAGTCCCAAACATCACCGTCCTTCCAATACAGGAAGTGTTCGCCGTTCGGTGAAAGTCCGAGAGTCCGAAGGTGTCCTTCAAGAATTTGGACGCGATCTCCGGTACCCGTGTCGACCCGATAGTAATCCGCGAGATCAGGCTTCCAATCTGACACGTAATCAGTCTCATCCTGGCCGATACCCCAGCGTCCATCTTGGGTAATTTCAATACTACGTATGGACTCGTCCGCTAGGTGAACGAGTCGTTGTTCCTCCAAATGCACTGCAGCGATGTAAGTCCGGTCCTGATCTTGCGAAGCCTGTCTCTGTTGGGCGGCTTGAATACGGTCGTCAGCCCAGTGCCAGATATTCACATCTGCCAAAGGCAATCCCTCTTCTGGCCAGTCTTCAAGTTCGTCCTTCTGCGTTTTGGTGCCTACAAAGATCATCCCAAGATCTTCACTCCAGCTAAGTCCGTCGTTCTCACTGATGACATTTCCTTCTCTGAGACCCTGGTGGTCAGATGGATCGAAGACGTGCCGCTGCGGACTCACCCCATCCATCTCCACAAACGCGATCAGAGTATTAGCACGCTCGGTCTTCTCTTCCGGCGTCTCACCTCGTAACACGGCAATACCATGCCCGTCTTCCGACCAAGTCAGTCGGGTATACCTCTGCTTGGCATTGTCTAGTACCCTTCGGGAACCTGCGTCCAGATTAACGTAGTAAAGACCATTTCCATCCCTGTTTTCCGCATCAACACTGTACGCGAAGAGTGTCCCTACTTCGTTGAATTCCGCTTCATCCACGCTTCCGATTAATTCCTCATATCCCTCTTCCAAGTTTCGAAGAATCAGGTCTGTTCCGTCATGATCTGAATCCTCATTCACCTGTCTCTTCTTGGCAAAGAAATGACTTGATCCCGAGGAAAATTCGAATGAGGTGACGTCACCCCATGTTAATTTTTCTCCTGACGCAAGATTGATGAGTTCAGCCTCACGCAAGACATCTTCACCGTCCTTGCGAAGCTTCTCTGCTTCTGAAAATGGTAGGTCAACAAAGTAAGCGGCCCATTGTCCGTTATCAGATAGCTGTACGCCTGTCGCCGGAGATAGAACGTGTTCTGACGTACTATCAAGGCTCTTGATATGGACAACATTATCAGAACGCTCTCGAGTATAGGTCCATGCTGCCCAACGCCCGTCTGCTGATATCCGGGATCCCGAGATCGTACGCCACAATTGATAGTCAGCGATTGTGAGTGGTTGTTTATCTCCATCGTCTTGGGCATAGAGCGGTGTTGCCAGTACTCCACTGGCCAATAGAGCCAGTACCAAAACACATGACCTTAAGTATGGTCGGATCGAAAAATTAGATAATCTGAGAAAGAGTGCCGGAGCAGGCATGGATGACCCCCGGAGCGGGAAACTGAGGACGGAACTTAAATTACGAGGATTGACGGAGGTGCGCTTGGGGGCAGAGCAGATTTTATCCACTCTGTGAAAAAGGTACTCCCCAATCAGTAAGACATGCCTTTGAGCCTAAATCAGTGAGTGGGGCTCGGGATTGTCATGATAGCACAGAATCTGGTCAGGTCTTAGGTAACATAAGCGACGCAGAACCCTTCCTATGCTCAGCCTACGTCTTCTGCGTTGGCCTCCACATAGGCTTTAGCAAATTCCTCTAGCTTTACGTCAATGGCTTCACGGAGGGCTTGCTGGGTGTCACCAGAATTAGCAACACCCACAGCCGTGGTGTACCAGGTTACGGCCTCTGCTAGGGTGACTTGTTCATCCCGGACCATCTTAGCCGCCTGGTTCACTCTCACTTCAATGGAGTACGCGATAGCCCCATCTACATCACTCTGATCCCCGACCACGCATTGGAGTGTGATCCTCAATTCAGGCAGTCCGGGATTTTCAAGCATCTCGTCTTCAGTAAGCAAATCCACTTCGGACTCAAGTAGTTTGATCGCTGCATTTGCCTGAACCTCTGAAGATAGTACACCAACACTCTCGCACGTTGGGTTCCCCACAACGCTGACGTGCACGCCTCCAATCTCCTCGAGCGTATAGCGGTTCCACTCGGTGTCCTGGGCATCCAAAATGCCGGGGACGCTAATGAGCATTAATCCGACGATACTGCAAGCCAAGCGTTTCATGGGGATAATCCGTTCAGTGAGCTCGCGGTGATGTGGGCTTCTTTATCCGCCCGTGCCGCATGTCCTGCACTGGTGGTTGTTTTTCGAGCCCAGTTTCTCCAGTAGCACGACTGTCTTCGGATGTGGCTGTGCCCTCTGTTCTGGACTGTTCGCTAGGTCTGCTGTGGTTTGTCCACGGCGGCTAATCAATGTTACGTCTGCACCATTTCTGACGAGATACAGAATCGTCTCATTGTCTCCTCGGGCAGCTGCATGATGGATAGCCGAGAAACCATCCATGTCCCTAAGGTCGGGATCAATACCGTGCTCTTCAATCAGATATCGGATGGCAGGCAACCAACCATCAGGAACACCCCGATGCTGCTGCGCTACCCGGGAAGTTCCGAACCCCACACCTGCTGCTGCATGGAGAGGATGAATCCCTAGGCCACCATCCGGTACCGGGTCCAACCCTGATGGATCGACTGGCTCAGAGTCTTGGTCCGTCGTATCTGGCTCCATCATGGGACCTGTGTAGCGTCTTCTGCTCGGAAGCTTCTGTGTCCAAGTGTTCGGGTCGGCACCATACGCTACTAGGAGTTTCATCGCGTTGACGTCATGAGCGTATGAGGCCCGCCAAAACGGGGTCGCACCAGTGAAATCGACACCCATACGCCCAGCGTTATATGCGGCATACCAGATATGTGTACTAACCCTCTGGTTGGGCTCAGCTCCGGCCTTCATCAGCAACTCTGCGAGCTCCAGATAAGATGTCTCCTGCTGCCGGAACATTGAGGGCTGCGGATACCAGGTCCTCAAGGACCATTCGATGTTCAGAGTGGCGAAGAGCGGACCAGCACCATCATCACTTAATACGTTTGGATCAGCACCCTGCTCTAAGAGCATTCGGGCCAAATCATAGTTGCCATTGATCACGGCCACTAAGAGCGGACTCGATTGATCTCCCTCGGTGACGTGGTCGATCTCCGCTCCACCGTCAACAAGTTGACGAGCTACCTCGATATGTCCTTCTCGCGCAGCAAAATGGAGTGCTGTAAAGCCGCCCTGATTACCAATCTGTTCGTTTCCTGAAAGAGATCTGACCGGCGGAGGTGCAGGCGGATCCGGCTCTGCTTTTTCGTCCTCATCCGGCTCTACTTCTTCGTCCTCATCCGGCTCTGCTTTTTCGTCCTCATCCGGCTCTTTATTATCTGCGGAGTCGGGAGGAGTCGCAGCAGTATTTTGATTTTGGGTCTGCGGTCGAAACGCTCCACCCCTCCCTGATCCAGCGTTGTTCGAATCCGGATCCTTTTCAGCGTCCCGTACGCGATTCCGTCGAGTGCGATCCGCATTTGTCTCTTCAGCGAACTCGACATAGTCCTTCACTCTCGTCACCATCTCAAGGTCTGAACCGAGCTCAACTAGGGCCTCTAAAGCTCTGGTCGCATTTTTCACTGCGGCGAACATCAAAGGTGTTCGCTGGAAAAATCCATCGACCATGTTGAGGTCGCCTCTATGCTCCGCGAGCACTCTTATAGCTTCAGGAGCATCAGACTGAGCAGCGAAATGCATCGCAGTTACGCCAGTCGATGTGAGCTTATTCGGATCAGCTCCAGCATCAAGCATCGCTCTCATGACTTCGGAATAACCACTGCGGCTTGCAAGGTGCAGTGGTGTATAGCCTCCGACCCTTGTCATCGGCTTCACTGTGGCACCCGCATAAAGCAGGAGCTTGGCCATCTCGACGTCATTATTAAGAGCCGCCCAGTGTAGCGCAGTAAGACCGTCTGACTGGGCCGCATTAACGTCTTCACCCTGCTGCAGCAGGGTCCGAACGATCTGGGTATCTCCCTGTTCGGCTGCATCAGCCACTGGTGAGTCGGCGGGCTTAGCAGCGAGAAGCACCAGTAGGCTTAATCCAAGAAGCGAGCTACTAAGCGACAGCCTTTTTCTTCCACCTATTGCCGACATATCCCGCTCCCCTAAGGTATCCACCTTGCGTTCCGGATTGAGCATGTCAGACCGAGAATGTCCCGGTACTGTTCCCAAATGTTTCCAAATCGTCGACTCCAAGGCGATGTAACAGATCCAAAAAGACATTTGCCATCGGTGTACCGAGTGTCGCCCTTACGTGCTTCTCACCTTCCAAAATCCCATTGCCACCACCCGCAAGGAACAAGGGGCACCGAATGTGATTATGCAGGTTACTATCGGCCATCGCTGAGCCGTACATCAGCAGCGTTTTATCTAGAAGGGTGGAGTCACCCTCAGTCACGCTCTGAAGCTTCTCAAGGAAGTACGGGATCATTGAAATGTGATACGAATTGATCTTATGAAAGTCTAGAACACGTTCCTCACGTCCACCGTGATGTGACGAGGAATGGAACGGTGATGTCGAGCCACTCTCTGGATAAACTCGAGGAGAAGCATCTCTACCAAGCTTCAGGGAGAAAATTCGGGTGGTGTCAGACATGAAGGCGAGCACTTGTAGATCGAACATCAATTTGACGTGCTCGTCAAAAGAATCCGGCACGCCTACAGGCGCCTCTGGGATCTCACGCTCTTCTCCACTCGCATTCTGAGCTTCAACGCGCTGAATTCTCTGCTCTAGCTCTCTGATATTTTGGGTATAGAGGTCAACCCTATGGCGGTCAGATGCTCCGAGACTGCGGCGAAGCCCAGCCATCTCCTCCATCACCCAGTCCAAGATACTCCGATTAGCTTTCATACGTTGAGCACGCTGCTCCGGTGTGCCACCGGCTCCGAACATCTGCTCAAAGACCGACCGCGGATCACGGACCATCGGCATTGGGCTATTCGGTGAAGACCAACTAATGGTGTCGGTGTACGCGCATGCATACCCATATGCACACCCACCAGCCTGATCAACGTTTTCAATCGTTAACTGCATCGAAGGAATCGGTGTCTCATGCCCAAATTTATGGGCATAAATTTGATCAAACGAAGTTCCAACATCGACGTCAGAACCTTCAGTCTGTTTCGGATGAGCTTGAGTCAGGAAGACCGCAGTGGTTCTGAAGTGATCACCACCGATTTCCTTAGGTGCAAACGCATCTGCCATCCTGCAATCAGTATCGCTCACGATTGTCAGATGCTTCCGGAACGGCTCTAACGAACTCAAGCTGCTCGGAGTAAGGTCGAAGTTCTTACCCTCTTCCGTAGGAGACCAGAGATTTTGGGTAGCACCCCAGTCGTTACATCCCGCGGCACCATGAACCTGCTCAATGCACACCAACCGAGTGCCATCAGCTGCCTTGCCTGCCTCTGTGGCTGCCCAAAGTTTATTCGCCGGCACCATTGCATCGAGTAACGGCAGCCCAATCGCCGTTCCCATACCGCGTAGCATCGTGCGCCTTGAGATGTGCTTCCCTGTGATGAACTCCATCGTCAAAACCTCGCTCGAGGAATTAAGAGTTACCTAATCTTTGTCTAGTCCTTGCTGGGCGCCTTCAGGGACAGCCGCAATAGCTGGCCTTGGCGCTTTCGCACTCTTGAACGCTGCACTTTTTACTACACCTAAAATGAAAGCTGAGAGCTTATAGCCGTCCTCGCCAGCCTCCTTAACGATCGCTCTAACTGTAGGCATATCGTAGTATTCAACACGCCGACCTAATGCATAGGCCATCAGATTTTCTGTGAATACCCTGTAGAAGACCTCAGGACGGCTCAAGAGAGCATTCCGTAGATCTTCAGGACTGGCCAATGGTGTACCATCGTATAGCTCACTCTCCGGGTCCACCATGTTACCACCATCTCGGATACGCCAAGCCCCCGTTACATCAAAGTTCTCAAGGGCTAACCCGATCGGATCGATGACGACATGGCACGAGCGACAAGCAGGATTCTCGCGATGCTGCTCCATACGCTCTCGAACAGTTAGAAAACGCCCGTCCTCCGCCTCACCAACTTCCTCAAACGCTGGAATGTCAGGTGGAGGTGGGGGGGGTGGAGAACCAAGCAAGACTTCCAGGACCCATTTCCCTCGGAGAACCGGTGAGGTGCGATCAGCGTGTGACGTCATCGTCAGTATACTACCGTGGCCCAGAAGTCCACGGCGTGTCTCGTCGGGATAAGACATCTTCTGGAACTCGGGCCCTATAATCCCAGGAACTCCATAGTGTCTGGCCAGCCGCTCATTAACGAATGTGTAATCTGCCGTGAGCAGCTCAAGGATGGGGCGGTCCTCTTCAACCAGATGTGAGAAGAAGAGTTCCGTCTCACGGTTCATAGCCTCAGAGAGTGTCTCATCAAAGTATGGGTAAGTCAGCGCATCCGGGTGAATATCTTCAAGATCTTGGAGGCGCAACCATTGAGAGGCAAAGCGTGTCGCAAGTGCTTCGGCTCTTGGATCATTCAACATCCTCAGGACCTGCTGCTCAAATTCTTTGGAGTTAGACAGCCTCTCTCTTTCCGCTACTGCTATCAGTTCTGCATCTGGAGGTGCGCCCCACATGAAGTATGAAAGACGAGAAGCCAAGTCGCCCTGGCCGATGTTGTAGATCTCACCGGGAGCTATTCCGTCCGGAACCTCTTCCATCCGGAATATGAAGTGCGGACTCGCCAAGATCGCCTGCAGCGCCATCCGGACCCCACCCTCGAAGCCACCGTCTTGAGCACCTTCATCATAGAAGTCCATCAAGGCGCTAACGTCAGCTTCTTTGATCGGTCTACGATAGGCATCACCGGCCAAATTACCGACAATCATCTCGGCACAAGGGCGGGCCTCAGCAGGAGCGGTCGGCCGGCACGTGAAAACCGCTCGACGTGTCGGGTTATCAGAAACCCCAGTCACTTCGAAGGGGCCAAGTATGGTGAGGCGCTGAAGATGTTGTTGAGTCGTCACGCCATAACCGATGCCAATCTGCCCATCCGCAAGTGTGTGATCGATCGGACGAATCAAATCGTCGACCTCACCTTCAAATTGCTTAATAAATGCGGCAGTAACTCGCTTTGGCCCTGCAGTCACATAGATGGAGTCTGTTCGGATATTCAAGCCACTGGGTTCAGATTCCATCATCCATCGGTCAATCGTAAGGAGTGCTATCCGCTCGCCTTCGATTGAAATCTCAACCTGTTCAGTTCCAAATGTGCGCCCAAAGACCTCACCTTCAACAGCATTGTAGGGCATGATATGGAATACATACTTCCCGTCTGCAGGGAAGTTATGAACACGTGAGAGTCCTCCACGCGTCCCAAAAGGAGCTCCTTCAATGCGGTCCTTCTGTGACTGTATACGAGGCAACCTATAAACAGTGTTTTGGATTTCTGCATCGGGGTCACCGAGCACAATCCGGCTGACATGTTCAGCGGCGCGTAGATAGCCCTCCATGAGGGTAGCAGAAGGCGTTTGAACGTCAGC
>CEVM01261766.1_pt1 | contig 21733 bp, 23 predicted proteins | sample 531481 | NCBI WGS metagenome assembly CEVM01 (sample SAMEA2623649, study PRJEB7988) | marine metagenome | biome: marine biome (ENVO:00000447); feature: mesopelagic zone (ENVO:00000213) & marine oxygen minimum zone (ENVO:01000065); material: "saline water (ENVO:00002010), including plankton...
CTGCGGAAAGAATCTTAGGATGATTTTCTGCTGAAAAGGACGATAACAAAGTTTCAACCAATGACAAGACATCGTCTATGGCTGATGGAGAAACTTCTCCCGGAACCATACCTTCTTGAAGTTCTACCGGAATGTTATCGGCAACCCAAAGATAATTGGCAATCTCAAGTGAGGTTTTTACATAATTAAGTTGCGCAGCTTCCAACGAAAGTTGTCGGTTTTGAAAAGCAATTTTCGCTTCGGTACTGTCAATTGCCGCCAACGCTCCTAATTCTGATTGTTTCTGAACCCCTCGGAAGCGTGTTTCGGCGTTGCTGAGAATGTTTTGATATACCGAACGTTCTTTATACGCTTTAAGCCATTCTATGTATGCTGTTGCCGCTTCATATAAAATCTCGGTGACAAGCAAATCACGCTCCGCCTGGGTTTGTTGTACGAATAAGGTGGCTTTTTTTACAGCGGCCATACGTTTGGTAAGCAGAAATCCTTCCTTCAACGAAAGTTGTACCCCTGCGCTATAGAGTCCGTCTTCCGGAACTGTTTTCTGAGGATTCAAAAACTGTCCTGAATTTTGTTCCCACGATGCCTTGAGTTCGATACCGTACCAAGTAGGGATCTTAAAACTAGAATTTAAATTGTTGTAATACTCGGTATTTTTGAATTCCTTGCTCTCAAAATCTACTTCGATCTTTGGATCAAAACCACCACGCGACTCCAGTAGAGCAGCTTCGCTCATTTCTAGCTGTAATTGCGCCTGCTTCACCACCGGATGAAATGCTTTTACCTGCGCCATGTATTCTTCAAAACTGAGTATTGAAGATTGGGCCAAGGCGCCGGTGGTAGCCATTCCTAGTAATATACATACAAAGAGTGATCTCATGCTGCGCTTATTTTTGGGTGGTTTTAGGAGCATTTGGCGTGTAGAAATTAGGTGGGAATCCGTTCAATTGGCGCCACAGTTCATACCAAATTGGGACATCTTCCAGCAATGCCAGTGTGAACGCTCCGCCTCCAATTCGGAGGTCTTCCGGCCATTCGTGATCCTCTGAATCTGGGGCCAAAAGCACGCGATATTTCCCATTGGTAGAAATATAGTTTTCTATGGCAACTACTTTTCCACCGTAGGTTCCATACGAAAGATTGGGCCAACCACTAAAGACGATGGCTGGCCAACCGTCAAAACGGATCCGCATTTTTTCGCCCAAATGAATCAACGGAACATCAATGGGGTCTACAAAAGTCTCCACGGCTTTTTCATATTGAGACGGCATAATACTTACCAATTGTTCTCCTTCGGTAAAAGTTTCACCTACGCCCGATCGTATGGCTTTGTTGATGTAGCCATTTTGTGGGGCTCGCACGTAGTGCATACTGCTTCGTATTTCATAATTGCTGTAATCATTCTGCAGTTTGCTGACTTGGGCTTCCGTATCGAATTGATTGGACTGGGCCGTAAACTTATCACTTTGGGCCTTTGCAATTTTATCAGCGTATTCAGCTTGAATCCTGCTTAGTTCAACTTGCGCATTGATCACTTCATTTTTGCTGGCGAGAAATTTATTTTCCTGAGAGATCAATTTGGCTGCGGTCTCTTGAAGCTTGAGTCGTTTTTCTTCTACTTCCGTGAGCGATTTGAGTCCATCTTCGTTCAATGTTTGAATTCGTTCAAATTGTCGCTGTGCAATGGTCTCATTGGTTTTCGCAGCTTCCAGATCGATACTGTCGCTTTTCACGGTAAGTTTTGCTTGCGCCAATTTGTTTTTTGCCTGTTCTATCTTTAACTGGCGTTCCTGAGATAAGGCACCAACTTGTAACTCTAGTGCTTTTACCTTGTTCTTGTAGGAGGCAACCGACTGGCTTTTAGAATTGATCTGCTCACCGGTTCGCGAGACTAAATTTGGATCGAAGTATTCGTTTTTTACTTCAGAAATATGAAGAATAGTATCTCCTTTTGCGACAAAATCTCCTTCCCGAACGTACCATTGTTCAATCTTTCCGGGGATGGGTGATTGAATGGTTTGCGGGCGCTGCTCGGGTGTTAAGGTAGTTAAACTACCGGTACCCGTAACGGTCTGTGTCCATGGTAAGAAAATAACCACGAGGGCAATTCCAGCAAACAACAACAGAAATCTATTAAAGTGCTTATAGTGTCTCTTGTGGAATACGATCGCACCCGAACGAAATCGAGTAAGATCTACAGGAGGTCTTTCACTGTTATTTGAAATATTCAACATCGCTATGAGTTTAAGGTTAAACGACCATTGTTCATACTCGCAAAGGCATTACAATGTTTTCTCCAAAGAGGGTTCTGACTCACTACAACAAGGCTCCATGGTCGTTCCGGGGACGTCAAATAAGCGATAATTTCAGCTTGTTCGTCGTGCGGTAATTGTTCTAAAGGTTCATTTAGTAACAACAATTTTGGAGCTGTGACAATACTTCTGGCGAGCACTATTTTCTTTGCAATGGTAAACGGGATCTTTTTTCCTTCCGGATATATAATTGTATCGAGTCCATGGGGCAACTTTTTGATAAAAGCCGTTAACCCCGTGGCCTGAATTACAGTATTGACGGCTTCTTTTGAAATCGTAGGATCTCCAAAAGTGAGGTTTTCAAGCACCGTGCCCTCAAAAGGGGTTTCTTCGGAAAGGGATTGCCCAATTCCGGAGCGATAGGCATTAGGAAGAATTCCTTTCAGCGAAAGCTCATTCACATAAATATTTCCATCAGACGGTTCAAGAATTCCTGAAATAAGTTGGAGCAAAGTGGATTTTCCCGACCCACTGGGGCCCGTAATCAAAAGGCGGGTGTTGTTCGAGATGTTCAGATGTACTTGGTCTAAAAGCAGGTCACCATTATCCTTGGCTCGATACGAAACCCCTTCCAGTTCTAGTGAAAATGGACGTGAGGTTTCAAAAGGATTGGCTCCTTCTTGCGCTTCGAGTTCCTTATCCACCACTTGTCCTAGTTTTTCCAAAGAGGTAAGGAGGTCGTAGAAAGATTCCAGTCTTAGAATTAATTTTTCAACAGCGCTAATGATCAATAGGATGATAATTTCCGCAGCGACAAATTGCCCAATATTCATTTCCTGATTCAATACTAATATTCCGCCTATCAACAACAAACCTGCAGTTACTAAGACCTTAAAGGTGATGAGTTGCGCAAATTGAAGTACCAATACTTTAAAATGACTTTCTCGGGCTCTCAAATAATCGGTGACTAACGCATCGTTCTTGTTCATGGCCAGGGTGGTTTTTCCTGAGAGCTTAAAACTGGTCACCGAGCGCGCAATTTCTTGAAGCCAATGTGCAATTCGGTATTTGTGTGTACTTTCTTCGAGACTGGTGAGCATGCCTCGTTTTCCAGTAAACTTGATGATCAAGTAAATGACCCCGATCAACAGTAGCCCATAGACAATGAAGAACGGGTGATAGAGGGAGAGTAATATGAGTCCGAAAATGATCTGTAACAACGCCGCAGGGAAGTCCAATAAAATTTTGGTGATCTCTTTCTGAACCGTTACGGTATCAAAAAACCGATTGGCCAATTCAGGCGGATAGTATTTCGAGAAGGCACTCATTTTCATCTTCGGAAAGCGATATGCAAATTCAAAAGACGCTCGGGTGAATATTTTCTGTTGTACATTTTCTATGATCCGAAATTGCATGAGTTGTAGGATCCCTACAAACGCAACGCCCAAAGTAACGAGGACTACTAAAATGATCCAAGAGGTGCTGATTTCGGCCCCTTGAATAAGGTTAATGATCGCTTGGATTCCCAAAGGAAGCGAAAGATTTACGAGTCCGGCGAAAATGGCGTAATATATAATTTGGAGAATGTCTTTCCGATCTAATTTTAATAGATTCATCAGACGTTTCCAAGGGGAGACGGCTGGATCACTCATATTCTTTGAGATTTAGCGTTGAAAAGACGAGGTCTGTAAAAAACTGTTGAGGTGCCGTGTGTTTATTACACGTGGTAAGTGACGGAAAATGTTGTTTTAAGAAATGCTGATGAAGTACTCCTTCGATCACGGTACTGGCAAGACTTGCAGCGAAGACATAGTTGGGTTGCGCTTCTTGAATAATGGTTTCGAACCTCCCTACCAAACGCTTATAAATGGCAAAGTATCCTTCTTTGTTTTCGTGATCCACTTCTTTGGTGAGATACGATTTAGAATATTCATTGATGATAATGGCGTTGAGGATTTTCTCATTGACGTGTGAAATATTAGTGTCTTCTTGAATTTCTTCGGAAAGTACTTCAATAGCTTTTTTCAGGCGGACATTCAAGTTAGCAATATTGGCCGTTTGAAAGACCAGTTTATATTCCATCCATCCCCAATACCACGACGTGAGATAGAGAAGCAATTTATGTTTGTTCTCAAAATATCTGTAGATAGAGCTTTCGTTACTGCTAATTCGGGCTCCTAGCTTTTTGAATGTAAAGCTTTCGAACCCAATTTCGTCAATTAATAATATGCTTTCGCCTACAATCTTTTTACCTAATTCTGAAGTCTCCGGGTCTTTGAGATAGAGCTTCTCATGAATGACCACCTTAAAATTTCTAAGTAAATTCTGCATAATTAATATTTATGTTTGCAATAATAATAGTAATACTATTAATTTTAAAATTATTAACGTTTTTTTAGTACCCAGCGGTCAGGGTGCTTCCAACGTTACGAGTACATTTGATACATGAGTATTGATCAATTAATTGCCAGTCGGCGCGCCGTATTTCCGGTTCAGTATAGCGAAGCGCCTATCACGAAAGAAGAAATTTCGCAACTTCTAGAGGCTGCCAATTGGGCGCCTACACACCGCCGTACCGAACCTTGGCGGTTTAAAGTATTTCATTCTGAAGCGTCACGAAAAGGGTTGAGTGATTTTTTGGCACGCACCTTTGAAGAAACAGCGGTTAAATTTTCGAAGATTAAACAGAAAAAAATTGCTGAAAAGCCGTTGCAGTCGGCTTGCGTCATTGCAATTTGTATGCAGCGAGACCCTAATGAATCGGTACCCGAATGGGAAGAGATTGCCGCTACTGCGATGGCCGTTCAAAATATGTGGCTTGCTGCTACTGAAATGGGAATTGGAGCGTATTGGAGTTCTCCCGGCCTTCGTAACCATTTAAATGCACATGTTTCTATGGGCGAAGGAGAGCAATGTTTGGGATTTTTCTATATGGGAAAATACGACGGGCCCCTGGAATCTGGAACCCGACATACCTCTATTGAAGAAAAAACTACCTGGTACTAAATGCTACTGTTACCAACCACCATCGTCGGTAGCGTCTAGCTGTTGCCAATTTTGATTATTTACGGAATTGTCTGTATTCGGATTGTAGTATGCATCATTCGAACCAATGTATTCGTTATTACCATTGCTCCAGTATTGGTTATATCCTTCCTGAACTTTATAGGTGTTCCCTGAATTGGGATCGGTCATGTTCTTTTGTTCCCAAATGCCGTCTACAAATTGAGATTGCATTCGGTCTGAAGATTCATTCTGCGAACGCCATGTACTCATCATAGCATCATTAACGGCATTTGTTGATTCCCGATAGGCTTTTTGTGTGGCATCAAAACTTCGTTGATTCGCGGCCATTCGATTATTATGTGCCGTCCAGCTCGCATTCGATTTCTGGCGTTCACGCTGATTGTATTGTGCAATGTATTGCGGGTTATGCTGAACATTGAGCAGGGCATTCACTAAGTGATTTTTGGCCATTTCAAATTCAGCCTTTGGAGCGTCCAAAATATAGCCGCTGTATCCCCACATCAATAAGCCTTGAGAAAAACTGCTCATCTTTTGAAGGATCAGTAGCGATCCACTTCCGTCTGGCGCGTTGAATTCTGCACCTAATACTTCAAAGCTTTTTTGTGACGGCCCCACTTGGTATAATTGTGCAAAATACTGTTCATCTTTTTTAGCTAATTGTGGAATGGGATAGTTGCGTACAAGTGAATATCCTTGTTTCGTGGTTGATGGAATAATGTCTTGTTGTAGAATTTGCTGTGAATCAAGGTTTGGCCGAAGGTTTGCGCCACTTTGCGCATATATTTGTTGGTAATAAGGGTCTTGGGTGTACATAAACGACTGATACTTCATTTGATATACTTTAATGCCGTTAGGGCCTTCTAAAAACAGGCCTTCATTGTTTGGGCCGGCAAAATTCCACGACTGGGGTAAGGGTACCCGCCCGGTGACCATATTGGTTTTTGGATCGATGGTGTTTTTATAGACTATTTGAGTGTTGTTTTGCGCCATACGTTTGGAGTTAGTTGGAGTTGCTTCGGAAGGAGTATCGGCATACATTTCAGTATCTTCATACGATTGAAATTCTTCAGCGTAGGGTTCTTCTTCCGAAGAAAAATTCATACAACTAGAAAACAGAAATAATACAGATAAGAGGGTGAGTAGATGTTTCATGAGGATTGTTTTACCTTACATCGGAAGCCCTAGAAAATGTCATCAAGAGTGATCCATTAAAAAAGCAAAGCGCGATAGCTCCATACTTGATAGCAGAACAAGCCTAGATAGACCACGGTGGCAAAAAACTTCATAAACGTGGAGGCTAAAAACCCTATAAATGATCCGAAGGCAGCCTTTACCGCTTCGGGACCTTCTGTTTGATTAAATAGTACTTCCCCAATAAACGCACCGGCAAAGGCACCGATCAATATTCCGAAAGGGATCGGAAGGAAAAGTCCTATGATGAGTCCGATGGTAGTTCCCCAAGCCCCGGCCTTGCTACCACCAAATCGTTTCGTGCCTAGCGCGGGAATGATATAATCTAGAATATAAATAGCAATCGCTACGATGCCCGTAACAATGATAAATACCCAATCAAATGGTAAAGAAGGAGCGAGATATAGTACAATGAGTCCCACCCAACTAATAGGCGTTCCGGGAATGATCGGAAGTATGCTTCCCACAATGCCAACAAGCATCAAAACAAATCCTATGGTGATACAAAGTAGATCCAAACTATGCCATTAGTGTATGAAAACAACAATCTGTTACAATTTTATAACTAAAAAATTAGTTTAAACTAAATATTTAGTTATATTTGTTGTGAAAGCGTTGCGCATGCGATTTATTTTTCTTCTTTACGTACTTGGAATGTTGACATCCACCTCCTTGGTAGGGCAGACCTATGTAGGAGAGGTTTTCTATCGTAGTGGTTATGAATATCTTAAAATAGTTGTTACCGATACCAGCGCCCTTGTTTCATTACCGTATTTGGATGGCAGGGCTAGCTATCCCCTTTTAGGTCAGAGGTCAGGTGGCGACTATTTTCTTCGGAAAGGACAACGCTGGGATCTTGATCTTGACAAAAAAACAACTAATTGTGCTGGAACCTTACTGCTAAAAGGACAACGGCAGTCGGTTACCTTATGGAAGCAACAGCCTCCTTTAGAGGAATCAGCATTACCCACTTATGAAGGTGTGTTTCAAGACAGCACAGGCCAACGAACCGTCATCTATGCCGAAAATGGATACCTACATATGATGTCGCCTTATTCTGAAAGGACCATGTCTTTGAAACCAATAGGGGAGCACCGCTTTTGGACGGTTTCCGGAGTGGTTTGGGAATTTCTTCCGAGCGATACCGTCTTTCAAATTGAATTTAGAAATGGATCGCGCCGATCCCTTCAGCGGCTTCCGAAAAGTAATGTAGAAGAACATTGGATTCCCTACCAGCAAGATACGTTATATGCCAAGGTTTTTTATCCGCCTACAACACGGCAGTCGCCAGCATGTTTGGTATTGCCCGGAGGCGGATCTGTTGGCATGAAGAATTATGAATATGAAGCACGGTACTTTGCAGCACAAGGTTTGGTTGCCATGGTGTTTGATAAATCTGGCAATGGTCTCTCTAAAGGGAATGGCGATTTTAGACGTCAAACGTTCACTGAAAAGCTAGATCAATATACCGCCTTGTATCGCTATGTGCAACAACTTCCTCAAGTAGATGCGCAACGAGTGGGAGTACATGGCCCCAGTGAGGGAGGGCGATTGGCATTGATGATGGCGGGAACAATCCCAGAAATGGCCTTTGCCAATGCTACTGCCGCTCCTATTATGACCATGCGAGAAGGGCAATTATATGCCGTGGCACATTATCATCGTCAATTGGGACTTTCCGAAGGAGCCATTAATGACATTGTTTCTTTGTGGAATGATTATTATGAGGGCATTATAGAAGAAGACATTCCTGAAACCGTTATCGAACGAGCCAATAGGTTTCGAAATCTTCATGAGCGCATGTTCTTGCCGCCCAACAGTACACAAGTACCTGCGTCACCTTCCGCAGAAGACCTAAAGAATAATACCGTAGTGACCCACTTGTCTCAAATTAACTGCCCGGTTTTCTTACAATATGGCGAAAATGATGAGCGGGTACATGCTTCAGCAAGTATTCGAAATTTCAAACAGCATATAGCCCCGAACGTGCTTTATCGCATTGAAGAATATCCGCGTGCTAATCACTCTTTTATGACGCCTGAATTTGAAATTAGTCACGGGTACTTGGATGATAAACTGGTATGGCTTCAGCAGATAGGAATTTTAAAACAATCACCATGAAAACAACCCTTTTAATCCTACTACTTGGTCTTTCGTTTGTGGCACAGGGACAAAGCGTCACCGAGGAAATCTTGGCTCAAAATCGTGCTATGGAAACGGCCTATAACAATGGTGAACTCATTGCTATTGCAGATTACTACAGTTCGGAAGCACAGATTATAGGTCCGCGTACCTTGATCGAAGGCAATGATGCGGTGGTCAACTATTGGAAAGGATTGGAAGGCAGGCATGTAAATTGGCGATTGGAGAATACGGAGATCCTGCCGTATGGTGATATCGTGATCCAGCGTGGCGTGTCGTACCTCAAATTTCTCTATGAAGGAAAAGAAGTTGAATCTGTGGTGCGTTTTACCTTGTTATGGATACAGGAAGACGGTTCATGGAAAATAAAAATTGATCATTATTCACCCTTATAAGATGAAAGAATTAACAAAAGCAGAAGAAGACATCATGCAGGTGTTGTGGGATCTCGGCGAAGGAAACGTCGCGGCGATCATTGACGAACTGCCGAAACCAAAACCGGCCTATAATACCGTCTCGACCATCGTTCGGATTTTAGAGAACAAAGAATTTGTAGGGTATCGAAAAGAAGGCCGCGGCCATATTTATTATCCGTTGGTACCCAAAGCCGAATACAGTCACCAGAGCCTGCACAAGTTAATGGACGGTTATTTTCAGGGCTCGTTTAAAAGTCTCGTTTCCTTTTTTGTGAAGAAAAATGATATGAGCCTACAAGAACTGGAGGGCGTGTTGAAAGACATTAAAAAAGATTCCAAATGATACACTATATCCTACAAACCATAGCGTTTCAGTTGCTTTTTTTGCTCGTGTATGATGTGTTTCTGAAAAGGGAAACATTTTATACAGCCAATCGATGGTACCTGTTGCTTACCCCCTTGGCGTCGCTCTTGCTTCCGCTGATTCAAATTGAGGCGATCCGCGAACAAATTCCTGCCGAATATATGATTACTTTGCCAGCAGTCATCGTCGGCACCTCCAATGCTTCGTTGGAACCTACCACTACAGCCCTCGCGGAAGCAACACAGCAATTTTCTTGGAGTTCTGTGTGGGCCGCGGGGAGTGTCGTCGCTTTGTTGATCTTAGGGTTTAAAGTAATGCGGTTACGGCGTATGATTAACAGCGGAAGTATACAAACGTATAAGGACATAACCTACGTGGAATTGCCCCAATCGAATGCAGCGTTCACTTTTTTCAGAAGAATTTATTTGGGAACCGAAGTGGAAGAAACACAAAAAGAAGCCATTTTGCAACATGAGCAGGTACATGTTGCCCAAGGCCATAGTTGGGATCTTTTGTACTTTGAAGGCCTTCGCATTTTATTTTGGTTCAACCCATTTGTGTATTTATTCCAGCACCGTGTAGGCGTGTTACACGAATATACCGCCGATGATCACGTAGCGAAAGCTCATGGAGTTTCCCATTACTATCAAGAATTGCTGTCTCAAGTATTTCAGACACGAAATTTTTCATTCATCAATACATTTTTCAATCAATCATTAATCAAAAAACGAATTCTTATGTTACGTAAAAACAAATCGAAGAACATTGTACAACTAAAGTATTTAGTAGTACTTCCACTTATTGCGGGGATGCTCGTCTATACGGCCTGTTCTCAGGAGCGTGCTTCGGAAGTACCTTCTGAAATTTCTGAAAAGATCGCCGACCTACAGCAGACATTGGAGGCAAAAGGAGAACTTTCTGAAGCGGAAGTTCAACAATTAAAGGCATTGAATCTGAGGGCAGCCGAAATGTCATCAGAAATTGACGGGATTAAGAATAGCCCACTTTTTACTTCTGAAGAATTACATACGGAAGCCGTTCCATTCGCCACCATTGATAAAACACCACTCTATCCGGGGTGTGAAAACTTAGATCAGGATGCTGCTAAAAAGTGCATGACGCAGAAGATTTCCAATTTGGTGGTCGAGAATTTCAATACTGAAGTGATGAAGGGGAATGGCTTAGTTGGACAACAGCGTATTGTAGTTCAGTTTAAAATTGATACTGCCGGGAATATCTTAGATGTAAAAGCACGAGCCCCGCAGCCAGAACTAGAAACAGAAGCCTTACGAGTTATTAATATGTTGCCACAAATGACACCAGGTGAGCATCGCGGAAAAAAAGTCTCGGTAATGTATTCGCTTCCTATAATTTTCAGTATGGATGAATAAAGCGCTCTTCGGAATTTTATTATGTCTATTTTTTAAAGCCGAAGGTCAAACGCCTTCGGCTTTGGCCGATAGTTTGTATGCTGCAGGAAATTACCAAGAGGCCATGGCAGTATATAAAACATTGCCCAACTCGCTGAAACAACAAGCGACGATTTATGAACATTGGGGGCAACTTTCACAGGCTATAGCGTTGTATGAAAAAGAGCTAAAAACAAAGCCGAAAGACGCACGCATTCAGTTTTCGTTAGCGAAATTGTTCTTCCGAAATGGAACCACCAAGCAAGCAGACAGTCTCTTGCAGCAACTGATAGCAACGCATCCCGATCAAGCAACATATTATTATCAACGTGGGTTGGTTTTGGAAAATACGAATGATTCTTTGGCTCAGACGCTTTTTACGCGAACGCTTCAGCTGGAACCCAATCATCAAAATGCCCGATATCAAAGTGCGCGATATGCGCTTACTAAACGTGAATTTGAAACGGCCCATCAGTATATTTCCGAAGCACTAGAACAACAACCCAATAGTCTGCGGTTCCTTACACTTCGTGCCTTGCATGCGTTCTATACGGAAGATTTTCACCAAGCCATACAGGACTATGAGGTCCTTTTAGAAGTGGGAAAAAGCAATGAATCTATTCATGAGCATGTAGCGATCGCGTACCGAAATACCCTTCAATTTGAAAAAGCGTTGGAGCAATACAAGATCTTAATCAACCAATTCAATGATAAAGTTCCTGAATGGCATTCGGGAGTAGCCGCAACCTATAGCGGATTAAAAGAGTATGATAAAGCGGAGCGGCATTATGAGATCGCCATACTTTTGAAACGCCCTGCTGTGGATGATGAATATATGCAGTTGGCCTTGCTGTATGGCGCACAGAAACAATATGGGAAACAATACAAAGCATTGCAACGGGTAGTTGCTGAGAATCCTGAGAGTCAGCGTGGCTGGTACATGTTAGCTACCGCGGTAGAGAATCAGCAGGCGGATGCTTCCAAAGCCATTCCGCATTATGAGAAATACTTAGAGAAATTTGGGGAGAACGCGCTCTACAGCGAATATGCCAAACAACGCATAAAGGATATTACCACACAACTTCATTTCGAGAAAGATTAAGTATGAACTAAAAATTGTACTTTTCAGCACTGATTGTGATTATGAAGTACATTTTTTGGATGGTGTTCCTAGGTTTCAGCCTGAGTTCTTGTCAGTTTTTCGAAACGGAAAAGATCTCTTCGGAAACCTTCTATGAACAGGAAAAAGCACAGATAGATTGGAAAGATATCGATCGGTATCCAACATTTCCCGGCTGTGCTAGTCATACTGAAAAAGAGGACCAAAAGCACTGTTTTGAAAGTACCGTACGCGAGCATTTGAATCGGTCCATTCAGCATCGAAACTTAGAAACTACGCAAGAGCTCAATGATACGATATGGGTTCGTTTTGAAATTTCGAAAGAGGGGAAACTAGTGCTTTCGGAAGCTATTGAAATGGATAGTCTTACCAATGTTTCGTTGCCGTTCTTGTCGCAATGGATTGCCGAAAGTATGGATTCGTTACCCAATCCCGTGCCGGCTTACAAGAGGGGAATCCCTGTGCGATCCCATTTTTCGATTCCGCTTGTGCTCGCTACTGCAGATTGAATTTATACCCAACGGTAATATCTACCGGAAACTCATCACTGCTGTCTAAATTAAGTGCCACGATATCATTATAAGCAAACGTCAGATATCCATTCCCTAAGGCGATATCAGCGCCAATTCCAAATGCAAATGGGGCTTGGAACTCACTTCCTGAATCTCCTATGGATAAAGGCATTCCGGCGGGATCCTCTGTAACAATGTCCTGTGAAATATAGACCAAGTTCGCAAACTTATTGCTGATAAATAGATCGAATCCGCTGGTTTTTATCACCTTGAATCGGTAGTTGAGTGATAATTGGGAGGAAGAAAAATCATAGTCGGATGTCCCAAAAAGCTGTCGGAATTGCACCACCAAGGCATGGCGCCGTAGTTTGACTTCATCAAAAAGCTCCCATTCAATGCCCACTTGTGGAATGATGGTATTGTCGGGATTTACAAAATACACATAATTGGTTCCTCCGGCAAAAGCCCCTAACCGCATTTTTAATGCGATGGAAGGCTCTTCAAAAGCATAGTTTGGATCTACTTTTTTATTATAAGCAACAAAGAACTTTTTCAAGCTGGGTCGTGTAAGTTTTACGTCGGAAACGTCCATAGGGCTGTCTGCTGTTTGCGATTGTAACGTAGCCTTATATTCTTCTTGGTACCGACCGTCGGTTCGGGTATTCTTCAGTTCAACAATCGTAGGTCCTTTTTTCGAAAAATAGCGATATTCTCCATCAATGGTATTCCATAGTAGTGTTATGGGGCCAGACACTTCAGTTTTCAAGGTATAAGAGCGTCCCTCAACGGTAAAGGTTTCTTGTGCAGTACCTGACAAACCGCAACATAAAAGACAAATTAAAAGTAGGTAAAAGGATTTCATAGGGCGAATTTTGATGATTAAATGTAAGAAATTATTAGGTATTAAAGTGGCGGCCTTTCCATTGGTATCCGCTTGTCAAACTTTTGAAGACCACCCAGATAGTGATCCAAGGGTAATAGAACGCACTCCATAAATAGTAGGAAATAGAAAGTCTTTTTTTAAAGAAGGTACCGCAGGTCCACAAAACAATTGGATCTAGAAGTCCTTTCAAAATGACGAAGACCAAGTAGTATTTGAATAATTCCGGAAGAAAAATACTGAAAAGCAAGCCTACAAGGAGCCATAGATTTGAAATAAAAACAATACCCCCAATCAGTTTATTTCGCCAGTTTTGTTGCTTAGATGTTTTACTGGCCCATCGAATTCGCTGCGAGATAATATCCCTCCAGTTGTCTTCTGTATCTGTTTTAACGATCGCATGGGGCGATTTAATATAGGCAGTTTGCCCCGGAAATTGTGCGTGCATCTTTTCCAATAAAAAAACATCATCGCCGCTGGCAATGTGTGTGTTTCCGTGATATCCGGCAACTTGTAAGAATGCATTTTTTGAATAGGCCATATTCGCGCCGTTGCATACGATGGGTGTTTTATTTCCGAAGCCTGCGATGGTAAGGGCTTGCAAACTGATCCCATCCCAAGTCTGAAATTGTTCTTTTCGATTTTGCCTTCCGTCAATGAGTACAGGACCGGCCAAAAGTTGCGCCGAATGCTCTTGCAGATAAGCGTCGTAAACGCTTAGCCAATACTTAGGAAGCACACAATCGGCATCCGTGGTGACGATCCAATCAAATTCGGCCAGTTGGACGGCATAACTAATAGCATCTTTTTTAGGCGAGTCCGTATGAATGGGCGTTTTTTCAATACGCGCTTGGATTGGAATGGACGCCAACATCGCTTCAATCATTTCGGTTGAACCATCGCTGGAGTCGTCATCCATAAAAATAATCTCAAACATATGATTGGGGTAATTCAAATTCTTCAATGAGCCTAATAGCCGGGGAAGATGTTCCACTTCATTCCGATAGGGGACAATCACGGTAAAAAAGGTCACCGGACTAACATGATCGGGAGGCGTCTTCGAAATAATGGCACAACGAAAATAACCCCTTAAAATCCAAAGGAGAAGAAACACATAGGCTACTGTGATACCAATACTAACAGCGATCATATAGGCTGCTTTTTTAGAGTGACGAGATACCAAGTACCAAGGAGGGCAGGGAGAACCACATTGAGGATCCACATCAAAAAAACAGTCCCTAATATAGTGATTTCCTGAATGTTATGGAAACTAAATAGCCAAACGGCGATTCCGGCTCGAATAACAACATCCAGTAATACAAAAGATGGGATGATCGATACCATGAGGTACATGACCAAGATCACCGGATAGGCCTCCATAAAATTGATGGGCGCACCAAAAACACTTAAAATAAGGTAGAAAAGAAAGCTGAAACATCCATAGCGCAGCAAAGAAATACCCATGAGTTTTACCCAGAGACCTGTGGAAATACTTCGGTAGAATCGCCAAACGCGCAACGGACTAGCACCTTTGAGGAACCAATTCTTTTTTCTGAAAAAATAAAGAAGACCCATAAGTACGATTCCCGCCAAGACAAACCAAAAAAGTGTACGAAGATGAAATAATGGTAGCAGTCGGTAGCGCAGCCACCAAATACCGATACTTCCCATGAGCAAGGTAACTGCCATTTGACTTCCTTGGCTCGCAAGATTCAACAACACTATCTTTTTGCGTTGCTTTGCCGGAAAAAATAGCGCTTTCGCACCATATTCTCCTATTCGATTGGGTGTAGTGAGCGAGGAGGTAAGGGCCATCAAGCTCTGTCGCCACGCCATTCCGTATGAAATGGGATGGGTTGTTGCTACTACAGCGTGCCATTTTCGTGCTTCTAATAGCCAATTCACACTCGCCATTCCGAAGAACAACAGAAAAAATGCATAGAAACTGCTTTCCGAAAAACGTTCTTGCAACCAATCGATTTCGCGTTCAGATTGTGATAGTTTGTGGTATAGGTAGTAGGCGGTCACGATCAAGATCATTCCCTTTAGGGCAATCCAACCATATTGTTTAGCTTTGTAGGAAAAGGCGATCATGTTTCGCTAAAGTAAGTAATCTTTTGCAGCAGTATGGCTTCGGAACGCATCATCTTAGGAATTGATCCCGGGACGACAATCATGGGATTTGGCTTGATCAAAGTCATCAATAAAAAGATGATTTTTCTTCAATTGAACGAACTAAAACTATCGAAATTTGATGATCATTATGTGCGTCTGAAACAGATCTTTGAACGTACGGTCGAGCTCATTGATACGCATCATCCTGATGAGATCGCCATTGAAGCGCCTTTCTTCGGAAAAAATGTTCAATCCATGCTCAAGTTAGGCAGGGCACAAGGAGTTGCCATGGCGGCGGGCTTGTCGCGTCAAATTCCGGTAACAGAATACTCTCCAAAAAAGATCAAGATGGCCATCACCGGGAACGGAAACGCCAGTAAAGAACAGGTCGCGAAAATGTTGCAACAAACGTTGGGACTAAAAAAGCTTCCGAAAAATCTCGATAGTACCGATGGATTAGCGGCGGCCGTGTGTCATTTCTATAATGGCAACACGTTGGATACCGGTAAGAAATATTCCGGCTGGGATGCTTTTATAAAACAAAATGAAGATCGTGTGGGGTAAGGTGTAGCCCCCAATTGTGTACCTTTCCGTAGAAATCAAAAATCATGTCCGGCATCTATCTTCACATTCCGTTTTGCAAACAAGCCTGTCATTACTGTGATTTTCATTTTTCTACTTCCTTAAAAAATAAAACGCCCTTGTTGGCTGCGATGGAGCAAGAGCTTGTGCTAAGAAAAGAAGAATTACACACGCCCATAGAAACCATCTATTTTGGTGGCGGTACGCCTAGTTTGCTTACTTCGGAAGAGATGGAGCAATTATTATCGATCATTTCTGAAACCTATTCGGTGCTACCCGATCCCGAAATAACATTGGAAGCCAACCCAGACGACCTTTCCGAAGCAACCCTTCAAGAACTGTCTGAAAGTCCGATTAACCGATTGAGCATTGGCGTACAATCCTTTTTTGACGAGGATCTTCAACTAATGAATCGCGCGCATTCGGCCGAAGAAGCTTGGGAAACGATGAAACTGGCGCAAAGCTATTTTGAGAATGTAAGTATGGACCTGATCTATGGAATCCCAAACATGACGTTAGAGCGCTGGCACAAGAACCTTGAGAAGGCCTTCGAATTGAAAGTTCCACACCTTTCTTGCTATGCGCTTACCGTGGAACCACGAACCGCCTTGAAAAAATTCATTGAAAAGGGCATCATTCCGCCGGTGGAGGATGAGGTGGCTCAAGAACACCATCAGCTGTTGATGGAAGCCACGCACCGCGAAGGATATATAAACTATGAGTTTTCTAATTTTGGGAAACCCGGGTATCAGTCGAAGAACAATCAAGCTTATTGGTTAGGAAAGTCTTATCTGGGTATTGGCCCTTCTGCGCACAGTTATGATGGAAAGCAGCGCAGTTGGAATGTCGCTAACAATGCTCAATACATCAAGGCCATAACTGAAAAGACATTGCCCATAGAACGAGAAACTTTGACCAAAACAGATCGCTACAACGAATACGTGATGACCCGTTTACGGCTTCAAGAAGGTATTGACCTGGATGCGGTTGAACGTACGTTTGGAACTAGATATCGAAACTATGCCACCCAGCAAGCAGCTTCGCATGTAGCGCAAGGGTTTTTACTTGAACAGGGAACGTCCCTAAGGGTTTCTGCTAAAGGAAAGTTCTTAAGTGATGGTATCGCAAGTGATTTATTCTTAGTACATTTAAATTCCACAGAGGGAAGCCAATGAAAGCTACGATTAAGATCAAAGAGCGTCTCGTTACCGTAAATTTACACGCGCCTATCGATATTTCTTTGATACTGCGGGGGAATGATGAGAATCCTGTGGCTTGGTATTTGGATCCTCCGAAGATAGCACCGGTACAATTAGGGGATTGGAAAGGGAGCGTGGCTGAGGGGGCTTCGGTTAACTTCAACAATATCTATTTCAATCCTCATGCACATGGCACCCATACCGAATCGGTAGGCCATATCACCAAGGAAGATCATCCTATTGCCAACCTTTTTGATCGATATTTTTTTCTGGCGGAAGTGATCACTGTCGTTCCCGAAATGGTAGGGGACGACCACATTATTCCTGCGATCGAGATCAAGAAATTGCTGCACGGAAGCACTCCCGAAGCACTCATCATTCGCACCCTGCCCAATACCGATGAAAAACGATCCAAGAAGTATTCACACACCAATTGGCCCTATCTTCATGAAGCGGCAGCAACCTATATTCGAGAACTAGGAATTCAACATTTATTAATCGATCTTCCGTCCGTAGACAAAGAAAAGGATGAGGGTGCATTGTTAGCGCATAAGGCGTTCTGGAATGTCCCGGAAGCACCGCGCTATGACGCGACCATTACCGAAATGATCTACGTTCCGAATACGGTGAAAGACGGAACCTACTTATTAAATTTACAGGTCGCAGCTTTTGACAATGATGCTGCTCCCAGCAGACCGATTTTATACCAAATAGCATGAAAACAATACTTAAGATCGAAGAGTGGGCACAATTTCTAGCCGGAATTTATTTTTTTGCGCAACTTGACGTTGCTTGGTGGTGGTTTTTGGTACTCATCCTAACGCCCGATATTGGGATGCTTGGCTACCTTCACAATACAAAAACAGGAGCGATTACCTACAATATGTTGCACCATAAGGGAATCGCTATTGCGGTCGTAGTGATAGGGTATGCGTCAGCAATTCCATGGCTTTTGCTGGTCGGGATCATCCTTTTTTCTCATGCTGCATTGGATCGGGCGTTGGGATACGGACTCAAATATTCAGATGATTTTAAACACACCCATTTGGGCAATATGGGAACCAACTAATGGAAGTATTATTACTCGGATTGGCCTTAGGCGCTATCGCTGCTTATTTTATCTTCAGCTTTGTAACCAAAGATCGAAAGAAACAACGTGCTCATCGGCAATCGGTGGTGTTGATGCGACAGATACGTTCTGTCTGTAAATTGATTACGGTGGAAGGGGATTTTTCAGAATTGTATCATTATGAAAGTATGAAGCACAAGTGGGTCAATCGCCTGCTGGGAAAGAAAAAAGCACTAGTGCTTATTGAAGCCAAAGCGCATGTGGGGTTCGATCTTACCTCACTTCAGTTAGAGGCAGATGAAAAGAACCGAACGATTATCGTGAGTCACTTTCCCCAACCCGAACTGCTTTCTATTGAAACCGATTTCAAATATTATGATAAGAAAGAAGGATGGGCCAATCCCTTTACCGCTTCTGATCTCACCGATATCAATTCCGAAGCAAAACAGTATATCGTTGATAAAATTCCGGGAAGCGGCTTATTAGAGGAAGCGCACCAACAGGCGTTTGAAACCATGCAATTGCTCGAGAATCTTGCCGCGACGATTCATTGGAAAGTAGATTATTCGCAACTTCCTTCCCATAGCACCTCTTTATTAACACATGAGAACCGTGAAAACGCTTAAGATTGTTGCCTTGCTGTTTTACTTTGGAAGTGCTTCGTTGCTGGCACAAGATTTCGAGCGCGTAGATGCCACGATACAATTATACCCTTCTTCTTTTGATGGGACGGAAGGCTTGGCGCGATTTATTAATCGGGATTTTACTTCGGAAGCAGAAAAAGTACGTGCAATCTACACTTGGATCATTGCGAATGTCGCCTACGATCCTGATGAATATAAAAAATTCAATTTCAATTTTAAGAATTACCGCGAACGGAATGTCAAGGAAGAGAAAACACGTAAAAAGGTTATCGAGCGAACTATTAAAGACGGGATTGCAGTTTGTGAAGGCTACGCCATGCTTTTTGAAAAACTCTGCGAGGAAGTGGGTATTTCCAGTTATTTGGTAAGAGGGGATACCAAAACACATTTTGACGATATCGGTCGGTCCTTCAACACCAACCACATGTGGAACATTGCGCTGATAGAGGGCACCTATTATTTATTTGATACTACTTGGGGTGCCGGGAAATTTGACGGTCAATTTATACCAGCCCCCAGTTACTTATATTTTCAAACCCCGGCAGAAGTATTTATCAATAGCCATTATCCCGAATTAGAAGAAGATCAACTGCTGGAAGCGCCTATTTCGTTTGAAACGTTTAGCAACCGACCGCTCGTGTTGCAAGATCTTTTTTTATTTGAAGACATTCACACTCCGAAACAGGGTATTCTTCGATCTGAAAATTTCCTTGGAAGTGTTTCTTTCTCAATTTCCACCGAAGCACCAAATACCTTGGCTTATCGAATGGGGAATGCTTATCAAGAAATTTCTTTCGAAACACAGGACAACGTATTAAGCTTTGAAGTACCTTTAAGTTTGGGAGCTCGTTTTTTATTGATCTACATGAACGAACAGCCGGTTTTAGGGTATAAAATTGAATAGTCATGCATATTGAAACGTTTCGAGATTATTGTTTACAGAAAAAAGGAGTGACCGAATCATTCCCTTTTGATAATGACACCTTGGTGTTTAAAGTGATGAACAAAATGTTTGCCTTGGCAAGTCTGGAACGACAACCCCTTACCGCAAACCTCAAATGCGATCCTGAACGTTCTTTGGAATTGCGAGCAGAATACGACGGACTCATCATTCCAGGATATCACATGAACAAACAACATTGGAACACCGTCACCTTGGAAGGTCCCATTCCCACCAAATTATTGTACGAGCTTATCGATCATTCCTATCAATTGATTGTGGACAGTTTACCGAAGAAAGTAAAGGAAGAACTCGCTAATTTGTAGGCATGTCAAGAAAAGTCGTCGTCATAGGAGGAGGGATTGTTGGCTTATGCACGGCCTTTTATTTAGAGCAAGAAGGTTATCAGGTGACGCTCTTGGATCAATCAGACATGAATGAAGGAGCGTCCTACGTAAATGCCGGCTTTATCTCTCCCAGTCATTTAATACCGCTGGCTTCTCCCGGCATGGTGCAACAAGGCTTAAAATGGATGTTCCGAAGTACGAGTCCGCTGTACATTAAACCCCGACTTGAAAAAGAATTTCTTCTTTGGGCACGTGCGTTTCAGAAAAGTTGCACCCTCACCAAATCTGAAAAAGCAGTACAAGCAATTAAAGATATTTCAGTACTCAGTGTGCAATTATATCAGGAGATGCGAACGCTGCCCTCATTTCAGTTTCACTTAGAACACAAAGGGCTGCTTACTCTTTGTTTGACCGAAAAGGCCTTGGAGAAAGAACAGCGATTGGCGCAATTGGTCAATCGCGAATCCTTGGGAGCGCAATTACTGTCAAGAAGAGAGCTTAAAACGCTGGAGCCATCAATTTCTGAAGCCGTTATCGGAGGCGTTCATTACCATTGTGATTGGCACAGCACGCCCTATCTCGTGATGCAACAATTAAAGGCGCATCTAAAAAACCAAGGAGTTACGATAATTCCCAAGCAAGCCGTTGTTAGTTTTAAGATGAAAGGAACTGCAATACAGGCCGCTCAAACGGCAACGACAGCTTACGAGGGTGATCAGTTTGTGTTGGCCGCCGGAAGCTGGAGCGGTTCTTTGGTTAAACAATTTGGCCATACATTATTATTGCAAGCAGGAAAGGGATATCGTATTGATGTTTCGCGAAAGCTACCCATTTCCTTGCCGGCAATTTTATCAGAAACTAAAGTTGCCGTAACCCCCATGGAGCATGCCACTCGATTTGCGGGAACCATGGAGCTTTCCGGAATAAACAAAAAAATACGCCCGGAACGTGTGTCCGCAATTGCGAATGCCGTCCCCAACTATTACGAGAATATTTCAGTGTTAGAAGAAGAACAAGCCCAGGCCGCCTGTGGCTTACGTCCCGTAACGCCCGATGGTTTGCCCTATATCGGATTTTCTTCCCAATGTAAGAATTTGGCTATTGCTACCGGACATGCGATGATGGGTTGGAGTATGGCACCTGCCACGGGTAAAGTGATCGCAGCTTTGCTATCAGGCAAAAAGCCGCCGATTTCCGCAACGGCTTTCGATCCCAATCGAAAATTTTAACCGCATGACATATCGCCTACAATTTTCCAGGCGCCGTCAATTTTCTTAAAGATGATCATAAACACACCTTCGGCATTACCCTTGGGTCGCTCTAGGTGGTAGGCACCCATCACCCAATAACTGGTGGTGTCAATTTGTGTAACGTTATTCACGGTAAAGGTGAGCGTTCCCGAATCGGCGGGTGTGGGATAGCCTTTTTTGTAATTGTCCAGTGTTGCTTGCCATCCTTTTGTAAGTCCGCTTGCTCCATAAAAAGTGAGTGAATCACTCTTCCAATAGCCCTCCATAAAACCTT
>CEVM01023216.1_pt1 | contig 21721 bp, 21 predicted proteins | sample 531481 | NCBI WGS metagenome assembly CEVM01 (sample SAMEA2623649, study PRJEB7988) | marine metagenome | biome: marine biome (ENVO:00000447); feature: mesopelagic zone (ENVO:00000213) & marine oxygen minimum zone (ENVO:01000065); material: "saline water (ENVO:00002010), including plankton...
TAACCCAGAAGAACGTGATGCGTTAGATCGTAGAGTGATGTTTAGTCACTTGCCTGAAGAAGGCGCTGCGACAATTCGTATCTTTGCACTAGATGGTACACTAGTAAGAACAATTCACCACAATGATACAGCTTCACAGCATGCAACATGGGACATGAAGAATAACTTCGAGTTACCAGTTGCTAGTGGAATGTATGTGGCACATGTAGAGACTAACCACGGAGATAAAATCCTGAAGTTAGCTGTAATTCAACCAGAACAACGTTTAGACGTTTATTAAGGAAAAGGAGAATATGAAAATGAAAAATACATTTAAAATCTTCCTTGGATGCGCAGTGTTGGTTTCAGCACTAACTGCTGGTACAGTAAGATCACAAGGTACCGCTGGTGCCTCGCAGCTTCTTATTCCGGTAGGTACTGAAACAGTAGCTCTTAGCGGAACGAACGTTGGTACCGTATCTGGAGTAGATGCATTATTTACTAATGTAGCTGGTCTAGCAAGACACAACTCTGGTTTACAAGGAACAGTTTCAACCACATCTTACATTGCTGACATTGATGTCACCTATGCAGGTATGGTTATGAGTATGGGCGAAACAGGAACATTTGGAATGACACTAAAGGCATTAGACTTTGGCGATATCCCAAAAACTACTGCATTTGCTCCAGAGGGAGATGGTCAAACATTTTCCCCTAGCTTTTTCACAGCGACAGCAGGGTTTGCGAGAGCATTCTCTGATCGTGTTAATGTTGGTGTTGCAGCCAAGTTGATTTCTGAGACAATCGAAGAAACATCTGCAACAGGATTTGCATTTGACGTAGGCGTCCAATACAAATTCCCTGACCAACCATTAATCATAGGTGTTGCAATGAAAAATGTTGGGAGTAGAATGCATTACGATGGTATTAACCTTGATCAGAACCTCACACCAGAGGGATCTGAATCAGGTGCATCATCTGAAACTTTTAGAATTGTTGCAGACAACTTTGCTCTGCCAACAAGCCTAGATCTTTCTGTAACCTACTCAGTACTTGATAATTTAGATATGAGCACAACTTTCACTAATCACTCATACCAATCAAATACGTTAGCATTCGGTGCTAAGTATTCGTTAGGTAGTGCTTGGGTGGGCGCAGCTACTACAATGACTGTAGGAGATGACTCACAACCGTCTGACGTTACTGACGCAGACTGGGACGAGTGGAGCGGAACCAATTGGGGAGCTTCAATGGGTGCAGGTGTAACAGTGCCAATAGGCGACTACACAATGCATGTTTCATACGCTATGAGAACAGCAAACGAATACTTTGATGACCATAGCACTATGCAAGTTACCTTTGATTTCTAAACTGTTGAGTTAAGGATTCAAATTGAAAGGGGCTCTTTTTAGAGCCCCTTTTTATTTATAAGATATGTTAGTGTAATACTTTATTTGTTAAATAATAATTCAATATTACTCTGTAAAGAATTAGAGGGAATGTTTTGACCTAAAAAATATCTACCAGCTTGGTCATCAAAGTGCATTTCCCAATGCAAATGAGCCCCTTTGTTATTTTTTAAAGCCCCATCGGAGGTGCCCGTATTCCCAGAAAATCCAATAATTGTTCCTTGCTCTACTCTCGCGCCAGGCACAATACTTTCTGAGATACTAGACAAGTGTGCATATACACTAACAGTTCTAAATTTTTCAGTGATAGTATAGCCATGATCAATTATAATAGACTTCCCAAGCAATATATATTGATAAATGTCATCAGGAGTCTTACTAAGCTTTGCAGAGGTGGCTAGAAAGGCGTTATATGTATCAATATCAACGTCATTATGTTGTGGGTTACTTCTTACCACAATACCATCAGAAACAGCGGTAATAGGCGTATTTAATGGTGCAGAGAAATCAATACCCTCATGAACACCTGATCGATATTCCCTATTAGCATTTGGAAGTAAATTAAGTATGGACGGTACAAGATAATCTTTTGATGGCAGTTGAATTGTAGTTAACAATTCAGAGCGATGCAGGTTAGTGTTTTGATCAATATAGAATAAAAACCCTTCTTTTGATGGCAATTCTGATGCTAAGTCAATAGATGCGGTAGGTGCCGCACAAGCACTTAGTAATAAGACCAATCCTATGTAATGGTTAATTTTCATTCTTGTTGATAATATAAGATATTCCATTATACATAAAACTTAGTTTAATAATAGAACCAGTATTTTTATCAATCCACACTTTTCGCAACGAGCTATCTATTAAGGCGGCATTAATAAGATTGTTGTCATCAGGATTAATATTTATTTTTTTAATATCCATTCTATACAAGAGAGCCATTGTTTTTGCATTGTTCAATAAGATCTCCTCCTCTTCTGCAAATAAAAAACGCACATTAACCGTAATATTGTCTAGAACCGGTACGTCTTCTACCCAAACGGTATCTAGAATATTTATTTTATTACCAGACAATAGTTGAACAATAAGGTTGTCGCTACCGAAACTCTGATTTTTATACTCTATACCTTCTTTTAATAAAAAAGACCCAAAATTAATAGGTTGAATTGATATTTCGCTGTCTTCTAGTGTGATTGTGAAAGCGTTAAAGGCGCCATAAATAGAAATGTTATACTGTTTATCATTTCCAAGGACCGTGGAATGCAATAATAAGCATAAAGAAAGAACGGTTGTTATATATTTATAATTCAATTTTAGATTAGAATCAAAGAGGCAATTATAAAATAAAGCGCAACACCCAATATATCAATTGCTGTTGTTACGAAAGGTCCAGTTGAAATTGCTGGGTCAAAATTTAATTTTTTTAATATTAATGGAACACTAGCCCCTACTGCGGTTGCAATGGTCATAGAGCAGGCTATACTTAAGCCTATAACCATTCCAAGATTTTCTAATTCAGTGCCTGTAATAAATTCAGAAGCAACCCCAACTAATATTCCATAAATAGTTCCTAAAATCCCCCCCACAATAATTTCTTTTGTTATAAGTGGAAGCGTATTACCAACATCAACTCTTCCTGTTGCTAACCCACGTACTATAATAGTAGAAGATTGTGTACCAATATTCCCCCCAATTCCAATAATGACAGGAATAAACGATGCTAACACTATCATTTCTTGAAGAAGGTGGTTAAAGTATCCAATAATAGCTGCTGCACAAATACCTCCAATTAAGCTCGCAAAAATCCACGGAGCTCTTGACCGTGCATTCTCAAGAGGAGATTTTAAAAGAATGTCTCTATCCTTACCCACACCAGCCATTTGTAAAAAATCTTCAGACGCTTCTTCTCGAATAATGTCTACTACGTCATCTATAGTAACAATTCCTAAAAATTTATTTTGGCTATTTACAACGGGTAGAGCCAAATAGTTATATTGTGCTACCGTTTTTGCTACTTCTTCCTGATCTGTCTCTGATGTCGCTGCATGAATATCCGTAATCATAATATCTTTTAGTCTTTGGGCGTTATGGGATGTCACCAAACTTCTTAATGAAATCACCCCAACTAATTTTTCTTGATCATCTAAAACATAAACATAAAAAATTTTATCATTTTCTGGAACCGCTTGTAATTGTTTTATACTTTCTTTGATGGTAGTGTTTTGATTTAGCGTAAAAGTTTCTTTTGTCATAACACTACCAGCACTGTCGTCTGGGTATGCCATAATTTCTTCTATGTCTTCTAAGTCTTCCGCTTCAATTTTTTCTAATATTTCTTTTTGTTTTTCTTCAGAAAACATACTAATAATAGCAGCCTGATCATTGGTATCTAGATATAGAAACATTTTAGAAATATTTGTAGAGCTTTCATCGAGCAACATATTTTCAATCAACGTTTCATCTAACTCTTCCAACACTTTTGCTTTGTGGCTAAAAGAGGGACATAAATTAAAAATATTTTTTTGTTCAACACCACCAAATCCTCTCATAAGAAGGGCTACATCAGCAGGATGCGTCTTGTATAAAATCTTTGTTAAGTTTGTGTTAGCCTTTCTTCTTAAAAGCCTTTGTATTGTTCTTCTTAGCAAAGAAATTTCGGTGGAAAATATTGCTTTTTTCATTGTATTGGATTTTTTATAAATTAACTCTACTTTATAACAAATTAAAGAGTAAGTAAATGGCTAAAATAACTAAACAATCAGAAAGCTTTTCGAAATGGTATACCGACGTCATTTTAGAGGCAGACTTGGCAGACTATGGTCCAGTCAAAGGGACAATGGTTATCAAGCCGTATGGGTACTCACTTTGGAGCAATGTTAAAAACATTTTAAATAAAAAAATTGAAGAGAGCGGGCATAAAAACGCATATTTTCCACTTTTTATTCCAAAAAGCTTTCTTGAAAAAGAGGCAAAACACGTTGAGGGATTTGCCAAAGAATGTGCGGTAGTAACGCACTCAAGGCTTATTTCTGAAGATGGAGTACTAACAGTAGACCCTAGCTCTAAGCTCGAAGAAGAAATTATTGTGCGCCCTACATCTGAAACCGTTATTTGGCATATGTTTAAAAAATGGGTGACCTCTTATAGAGACTTGCCAATAAAAATTAATCAATGGGCCAATGTGGTTCGTTGGGAAATGCGTACAAGATTATTTCTAAGAACATCAGAGTTTTTATGGCAAGAAGGTCATACTGCACACGCCACCAAAGAAGAGGCCATAGAAGAAACACTTATAATTGTCGATATATATAAATCTTTATTTGAAGACCACCTCGCTATTCCAACTATGATTGGAAGAAAATCTAATATGGAAAGATTTGCAGGTGCAGATGAAACATATTCTATTGAAACGATGATGAGAGATAAAAAAGCGTTACAAGCAGGCACATCTCATTATTTAGGTACTAATTTTGGCACGGCATTTGATGTAAAATTTCAGAGCAAAGAAAACAAAGAACAACCAGTCTTTGCAACAAGTTGGGGCGTTAGCACGCGCATGATTGGAGCGCTGGTTATGGTTCATGGTGACGACAAGGGATTGAAGCTTCCACCTAGAGTTGCCCCACATCAAGCGGTAATTATACCAATTAACCCTAAAAATGAAGCAAAAGAAAAATTTGATAATTTTGTTGATACAGTTCATAGTAAACTAAAAGATGACGGCATTAGATGTGATATAGACGATTCAAACAATAGCCCGGGATTTAAGTTTAATAATTGGGAATTACAAGGCGCACCGCTACGTATTGACATTGGATTGAAAGAATTCCAGAATGGAAATGTCACTGTTTGTAGAAGAGATACGGGTGAAAAGGAAGAAATGTTGTTAGATCAATTAAGCGAACTTTCATCAACCCTAGAAGACATTCAAAAAAGTATGTATGATTCTGCAAACTCGTTTCTCAAAGAAAATACATTTGAATTAAATGATTATAGTGAATTTAAAACATTACTATCTAAAGAAAATTGCTTCATTAAAGCATACTGGGATGGCTCTGATGATTCAGAATTAAAAATTAAAAAAGAAACCAAAGCTACTATTCGTTGTATTTTAGAGGATGTAAACGACTCTAAATTAAAGTGTATGTTTTCTGGTAAACCCGCTAAACATCTTGTTGTTTTTGCAAAAGCCTATTAACTATGAATATAAATGAAGTTTATTATTAAGATACTATCCATCTCTGTATTAATTTGCTTATTGTATCTTTTGTTGTGGCCAGTGCCAATAAACCCAGTTGCTTGGGATTCTCCTAATCCTCCATCAATGACAGGCCTTTATGCCAAAAATGATTATTTAAAAAATATAGAAATATTTTGGGCCAACGATGGACACTATGGCCCAGAAGATATCGCAATTTACGATGGTAATTTATATGCTGGTTATCATGATGGAGTAATTATGAGCTCTTCAGGTGAATTTTATAATACCAATGGCCGTCCTCTTGGAATGGTATTTGATTCAGATAGTAATTTAATTGTTGCAGACGCTATTCAGGGCTTAATATCTGTTAATCAAAAAGGTATTGCTACCACCCTTTCCATAAAATCTGACTCAGACGGCATTCCGCTTGGATTTACAGACGATTTAGACATTGCGAGCGATGGAAAAATTTATTTTTCTGATGCATCGGATAAATTTGGATATGGAGAAGATAGGTTATCTGTTATGGAGCATAGCCCGAATGGACGACTGCTAGTTTATGATCCAGCGACTAAAATCACCACCACACTGCTTGATAGTTTATATTTTGCCAATGGGGTTGCAGTGGGCACCGACGAATCCTTTGTTCTTTTAAATGAAACATATATGTATCGTATTCACAAATATTGGCTTAAAGGAGATAAGGCGGGCACATCAGAAATTATTATTGATAACTTACCAGGATTCCCAGACAATATCTCTTCAAATGGAAAAGGTATTTATTGGGTGGCGCTTTTTACGGTAAGAAATGATTTTATTGATAGCACAACAAACAAACCTTTTATTAGAAAAATGGCACTACGATTACCAGAATTTTTACAACCCCAGCCAGAACCCTATGCATTTATTTTAGGAATTGATGATAGTGGTAATGTTTTACATAATCTTCAGTATGGTGCTAGCGATGCTTATTCACCCATAACAAGCGCCAAACAGTATGATGGCTATTTATATTTTGGCAGCCTTACTCATGAAGGTTGGGGTAAAATAGAAGCTCCAAAATGAAAATTTCTACGCCGGGTATTGTCTTAAAAACCAGCTTATTTAAAGAATCGAGCATTATTGTTAGGCTTTTCACTCTAAAACGAGGTAAGTCTTCTTATGTTATTAAAGCAGCAATGCGACAAAAATCTCCCCTTAAAGCCATATATCAACAAATGAATGAAGTAGAAGTCAACTACGTTCACAACAATAAAAGACAATTACAGCCCATATACGACTCTAAAATCATAAATAATTGGGATAATATTAATACCGATCTTAGAAAAACTATTCTTTGTTTATCTATGATAGAAATGATTGATAAGGGATTTGATGAAACTACATCTGACCAGAGCACATACTACTTGATTAAAAATATATTAGAATATTTTAATGTAGCTGATCATGGCTATAACAATGCTTTTTATTTTTTCCTTATACACTTCTTAAGTAATACTGGATATAATATTATTGATGCCGATGAACACCCTATTATTAAAAGATATATTACAAAAGAGCCAAATTTACTAGACCAATTAAAAGAAATATATCATTCAGATTTTGTTGATAAAAAAAATACAAAGATAGAGTTTGCTTATAATAAAAAAACTATGGCTAATTTTATTTCTGATTTAATGAGATATCATTTACCGGACATTAAATCATTTAGCGTTGCAAAAGAAATTTTTAAATCTTCTTAATTATTCAACCTTAAAAACTTTCTCTCCGGGTTTAACCATTCTAAATTTTTCTCTAGCAATTTTTTCAATATATTTTTCATCAAATTCCAATTTCTCCGCTTCTTTTTCAAGAGCAGCAACTTGTTGTCGCAAAGAGTTAATTTCTTGCTGAATTTCAATTTTTTCTTTTTTTAGATTCCAAAGAGTAATAAATCCTCGATCGCTAAATAACAGTAAAAGGATACACCCCATAGTCAAGCAAGCGAATAAGACATTGGTGAGGGATATGGTTTTAAGATTCATAACCTATTATTTAATGAAAGAAAAACTTTTACCAAACTTTGGACTCTTTAATCCTTCTTCAATTCTTAATAACTCATTGTACTTGCTGTTTCGGTCTGATCGACATACAGAGCCCGTTTTAATTTGACCACCACCCATTGCGACTGCAAGATCAGCAATAAAGGTGTCTTCAGTTTCTCCCGATCGATGAGAAATAATAAACTCGTAGTTATTTTGTTTGGCTATATCGATTGCTTGAATTGTTTCTGATACGGTGCCAATTTGGTTAAGCTTGATTAAAACGCTATTAATAGCGTTTTCTTTAATAGCTTTCTCTATTTTTTTTGGGTTGGTCACAGTTAAATCATCCCCAACAATTTGAATTTTCTCCCCTAAAGCACCATTCATTTCTATCCAACCGTTCCAATCGTTTTCATCTAAGCCATCTTCAATGGATATGATAGGATATTGAGTTATTAGGTTATCATAGAATTTTATCATACCATCGGCGTCTAACACTTTATTGTCAATTTTTAGATTGTATTGTCCTGAACTATAAAAGCTTGAGGCTGCAACATCTAAAGCTAAAAAAACATCTTTTCCAGCTTTATAATTAGATTTTTCTATAGCGCTTAGCAACAATTCTATAGCATGTTCATTAGATTGAAGTCGAGGAGCAAATCCTCCTTCATCGCCTACCGTTGTGGATAAACCCAAGTTTTTTAATTTGTTCTTTAGCGTATGAAATATTTCTGATCCCATTCTAAGTGATTCTGAAAAAGATGTTGCTCCATAAGGGAATAACATAATTTCTTGGATATCAGAACCCCTATCAGCATGCATGCCACCATTGAGTACATTAATCATTGGCACAGGCATTCTAAAGCTGTCTTTATTTAAATAACGATAAAGGGGTTGGTTGTAAAATTTTGCTGAAACTACAGCACACGCCATTGATATACCTAGCATGGCATTTGCACCATAATTACTCTTATTTGGCGTACCATCAATTTCCATTAATAAGCTATCTATTGCGCCCTGATCATCAGATTTTTTGTTGATTAGTTCTGGTTGGAAAATATTGATTACATTGTTTATAGCCGTATGCACACCCTTGCCATGAAACCGAGTTTGATCCAAATCTCTTAATTCAAGAGCCTCAAATTTGCCAGTAGACGCCCCAGAAGGGACAGCTGCTTTGCCGGTGATACCATTAGCGCAGACCTCTACTTCTATCGTCGGGTACCCCCTAGAATCAAGTATTTGTCTAGCATGTATTTTTTCTATAATTGGGCAGCTATTCTTTTCCATCTTTAAAGTTACTTCTTATTGTGTTTATATGACATATTTCAATACTAATTCTAATGAATTAATCATTTTTTACATAAATAATATTTTTTTATATACTGAATAAAAATCTTGATTCATCGGGAAAAAGCGTCTATAATTATAAAAAAGATGAATAAAGAGAACTTTTTTAAAAAATTTAATCATATTGACATGATTAATAATGGGGGTAAAAATCCACTCTTTGAGTGTGGCGTTTTACCTTTTTTTAACTAGTTAATAACTAATCAAGGAGGAATAACATGGCTTCATGGGATTCACTAATTACGAGTACGTTAAGTGGTTTAACAGGTGTAGTAAAAGCTGCAATTATATTTTTTATATTTGCAAATATACTATTTTCAACTGGAATGGATCCACTAGGCGGAATTATGAATTTGGTTGATACTTTTCTAAACGGTGGCGTTACAGGATTGCTAGTACTAGTAGTCTTTTTGTCATGGTTATAAAATAGAACCGTATTACACTAACAAAAAATAAAAGCTCCACACACCAGTGCGGAGCTTTTATAAAGAAAAGTTTGGAGGACAAACAATATGAATAATGTAATGAAAACAATCAACGATGCTCTAACTTCATTAACAGGGTTGTTGATTAATGTGATTGTTGCTGGTACTATTATCGGTATTTTATATGACGACCTTTTTGGTGTCATCGCAGGTATTGGTAGTGCAGTTGCTGCAATTGGTGACGGTGGCGTTGCTGGGTTAGTGACAGTAATGATTGTCGCAATGTGGAAAAAATAATTTTTTAATATAACTCTCTACATTGACTTAAAATAAAAAGGGCTCAATTTTTGAGCCCTTTTACATTATATTTATAATAATTTTATGCTATGAAATTATTAATCCTTCCACGCTATATTTTCCCCATATTTTTGTTGTTGTCTGTTCTTGTAGCAAACAATCAACAAACTATTACTATTTTAGGAGAAAATAATAATTTTCTTGGCAAAGCAGATATTCTTAAAACAGAGCAATATTATCTTTCAGTAAACGATTTTGGCAAAATTATTGGTAGTGGGTCGTTTGTAAATCATAAAACAGAAAAAATCGTTATTTATATAGATAACCTAAAAATCAAATTATCAAGCAATATTGCCTTTATTGTCATTGATGACAAGACATATCAAATGGGAAGCAAGTTGATTAAAAGCAATGATGAATATTATGTTCCAATAGATGATTTTTTTAAAATATTATCAATTCACGGTTCAAATAATCACTCTATAGACTATACTACAATGTCTATAGCGCTTAATTCTAAAATAAAAAAGGTAGAAAAATCAGTTCCTACGGTTGATCTAACGAAAGAAAAAAATAAATGGGAATTTAATACCATTATTATTGATCCTGGTCATGGTGGAAAAGACCCAGGTTCAATAGGATATAGAGGCACCAAAGAAAAAGATATTACACTCGACGTAGCAAAACGTTTGGCAAAAAAAATACAAAAAAATTTAAGAGTTAAAACTATTTTAACTAGAGATGAAGATGTGTGGATGAGAATCCAAGATAGAACAAGGCTTGCAAATGACAAGAATGGGAGGTTGTTTATTAGCATTCATGCTAATTCGGTTGAGGATCGTAGAGCAAGTGGTTTTGAAACCTATATGATTGGTACTAACAAAAATGCAGCTGCAGTTAGAATTGCTGCTAGAGAGAATGCTGTGCTTGACCTTGAAGGTGCTAATTCAACAAAATTAACAGATGAAGATTTAATTACAGCTACTATGGCACAGTCTGGTTTTGCAAAGCAGAGCGAACAGTTTGCTGCATTAGTGCAAGAAGAAATGGATAAAAGGTTGCAAAGTAAAAATCGAGGAGTAAAACAAGCTGGATTCTATGTTTTAATGGGCGCTTCAATGCCAAATGTTTTAATTGAACTTGGTTTTATATCAAATCCTAATGAAGAAAAAAAATTGAATAGTTCTAGCTATAGAGACATGCTTGCCACGTCTATTTACTACGCTATTTTGAAATACCAGAAAATATTAAATGATTAATCCGACTTTAGAGTTTTTATATGGACTTCATAATCGTGGAATAAAATTAGGTCTTAAAAACATTGAAAGTTTTTTAAAAATCTGTGGGAACCCACACAAAGAAATTCAAACGATTCATTTAGCAGGGACTAATGGCAAAGGTTCTACTGCATCTATTATTTCAAAAATTTTACAAAAAAATGGGTATAAAGTAGGGCTGTATACTTCTCCCCATTTAATACATTTTAATGAAAGAGTAAGAATTGACGGGGTGCCTATATCAAACGAATCCATTATAGAATTTATTGAAAAACATAAACAGACCTTAATTGATAGTTCGATTACATTTTTTGAAGCAACCACTGCCTTAGCTTTCGAATATTTTGCAAAACAAAAGGTAGATATTGCTATTATTGAAACTGGGCTCGGAGGTAGGCTGGATTCTACTAATGTATTATCCCCCATTCAGACCATTATTACAGAGATCCATTACGATCATACACATATTTTAGGCGATTCTATTGAAGAAATTACTGCTGAAAAATGTGGAATTTTTAAAAACAACACCCCTTCTATCACAACCAACTCAGATAAGCGTGTTATAGATACTATCAAAGAACATGCATCTCTAAAGCGCAGTGAAGTATCATTTATTGAAAAAGAAGACATTATAGTTGAGAATCAAACATCAGAATCAATTAGTTTTCATTATGATAGCCAGCATTTTTCTTTACCTCAGACAGGTTCATATCAAACACAGAACGCTGTGCTGGCAATAAAGACATGCCAAAATAATTTTAATACACTGACAGAGAAAGACATTCAGTTAGGATTAGATCAGTGGTGTTGGCCGGGGAGAATGCAATTAATGAAACCAGATTTTTTCTATGATGTGGCACATAATAAAAATGGTATAGGGAGTCTTGTAAAAGATTTAAAAACAATCTATAATGAAAAGCCCATAGGGGTTTTAGTTTTAAAAAAAGACAAAATTAATCCTGAGCTAATAGACATGGTTTCTAAAGCATTTGATAGGCTTATTATTTCTACTGTTCCTTCTAAAGACATTCTAAATAAAGAAGAAATAACCAATAATTCATTATTACAAAAATTTGAATTTATAGACAATTTACATGAAGCTATGACGATAATAGATAAAGCAGAACATTCTGGTGGAAAAGTTATTTTTGGGAGTCATTACATTGCAAAAGACGTGTATAATTTTTTTGATTTTTCCTTTGACAATGGTATCATATGATGTAATTTGCGATTCAAGGTGTTTTCCCCCTAGAAGTACATTTCACAATTAATAAGAGGAACTAATGAAATTAACCGATTTAAAAGAAAAAAAATTAACCGATTTAAAAGAAATTGCAAAAACAATGGGCATAGAAAAGATTTCTACGCTTTCAAAAGACGAGCTAATGCAGGCTATGGTTAGTGCTGCTCCAGCTGAAAAGAAAGAAGAAGTGCCAAAACCAGAAAAAGTAACTGAAAAAAAAGAATCTCCAAATAATGCGCCTAATCAGAGCCAAGGAAGCGAAAAAAGAGCAGCAGGAGTTTTAGAAGTTTTGCCTGATGGTTATGGATTTTTAAGAAGCGTAAATGATAATTATTTACCTGGACCAGAAGATATTTATGTTAGTCCATCACAAATTAAACGATTCAAATTAAAGACGGGCCATTTTGTTGAGGGCAGCACTAGAGCCCCAAAATCTAAAGAAAGATTCCATGCACTGTTAAAATTGGATAAAGTAAATGATACAGATCCGGAACAAATAAGAAATCAGAGATCTTTTGATAAATATACCCCATTACATCCAAATGAGAAATTTAATCTATCTAATACCAGCGATATGTCCATGAGAATCATGGATTTAGTTTGTCCTATTGGTAAAGGTCAACGTGGATTAATTGTGGCACAACCTAAAACAGGAAAAACCATTCTAATTTCTAAGATTGCGAATGCAATTAGAAGAAATCATCCTGAGACAATTTTACTTATTTTGCTAATTGATGAAAGACCTGAAGAAGTAACAGACATGAAACGTAGTGTAGATGCAGAAGTGATTGCTTCTACGTTTGATGAAGGTCCAGAGAGACATGTTCAAGTTGCAGATATGGCACTTTACAAAGCACAGCGCTTAGTAGAGTGTGGTAAAGATGTGGTTATTTTGCTTGACAGTATCACACGTTTAGGTAGAGCGCATAATGCAGTCATTCCTCATAGTGGAAAAATTCTTTCAGGTGGAGTTGATTCAAACGCGCTAAGAAAACCAAAGAAATTTTTTGGAGCAGCTCGCAATACAGAAGAAGGCGGTAGTTTAACTATTATTGCCACAGCTTTAATTGATACGGGCAGTAAAATGGATGGAGTTATTTTTGAAGAGTTTAAAGGAACGGGTAATATGGAGCTTGTATTAGATCGCGAACTCAGTGATAGACGTATTTATCCAGCATTTAATATTATCAAATCTGGAACCCGAAAAGAAGAACTGCTTTTATCTGATCAGCATTTATCGAGAATGTGGATTTTAAGAAAAATGTTGGGAGAAATGAGCACAGAACAATCAATGAACTTTATGTCAGAAAGAATGAGAAGAACTAAAACAAATCAAGAATTCCTTGATTTAATGAGTCAATAATATGTCCATATCGTTATCAAGATTAGTTGATAAGATCAAACCATCCTTTACATTGCAGATGACAGCTAGAGCTGCCGCCTTAAGAGCTAAAGGTATAGATGTAATCAATTTTGGCGTTGGCGAACCAGACTTTAATACACCCGCACATATTATAGAAGCAGGAAAAAAAGCAATGGATGATGGCTATACTAAATATACGCCAGGTTCTGGGATGCTAGAGTTAAAAGAAGCCATTCAAACTAAAGTGAAGAACGATACTGGTGTTTTATATGATACCAATCAGGTCATTGTATCTAATGGCGGTAAACAATCACTGTCTATAGCATGCCAAGCGCTGTTCGAAGAAGGCGATAAAGTAGTTATTTTTTCACCCTACTGGGTCTCTTTCCCGGAGTTTGTACGATTATCTGGCGCAGAACCTTTATTGGTAGATACTGTTGCATCTAAACAATTTGAACCTGATTTTGATGATTTACACACAAAAATAGTAGGTGGATATGATTTTAAAACAACCGATCGTTCCATTAAAGGAGTAATTATTAATTCTCCTAGCAATCCTACGGGCGGCGTTTGGTCCGATGAGGCAATTATAAAGATGTTAGAGATTAGCAAGGCTAATAATTGGGTTGTGATTTCTGATGAAACATATGAAGAGCTAGTTTATGATAGAAAATTTACCGCTATCGACACTTTAAATAATGTTGGCGCTGAAGTATTAACTATCAGAAGCATGTCAAAAACATATGCTATGACTGGCTGGCGTATTGGTTATGCTATTGCAAATGAAATTATTGTAAAGGCAATGTCTAAAATTCAAGGACAAACAACATCTTGTCCCAACGCAATTGGTCAAAAAGCATCTGTTGCTGCTCTTTTAGGAAATCAACAACCTATCTTAGATATGAAGAATAAATTTCAAGAAAGACGCCAGGTTATGTTTGATGCCCTAAACAGTTTAGATGGTGTAACATGTGATATGCCAGGAGGAGCATTTTATATGTTTCCTGACTTCTCAGCCCACCTTAATAAGGAAACAAAAGATGGTAAAATTTTACGCGACACTTTCGACCTTTCTGATTATATTCTCGACACTGCAAGTGTAGTAACAATTGCAGGAGATGGTTTTGGAGCAAAGGGTTATTTAAGGTTATCTTTTGCAACAAGCAGTGAAATCATCAAAAATGGAATTAAAAGAATAGAAGAAAGTTTAAAAGAATTAAAATGAAAAAAGATACACATTCAGAAGAATATAGGCTCGTTGTCTTCGAGGATAGTTCATGTAACTATTCTTTCTTGACGCGATCTACTGTCAAAACAGATAAAACTGTTAAATGGGAAGACGGAAAAAAATATCCAATGTTTAAATTAGATATTTCTGATCAGTCACATCCATACTATACAGGGCAACGTACATTAGTAGATACTGCTGGAAGAATTGAAAAATTCAACCGTAAGTACAATAAAAAAGCTTCTTAAACATTTTTTATTAATAAATTTTTAATCTATGGACATCTTATCTAAAGCAAACAGTACTATTGTAGAATATGACAATATTATGGAAGAAATAATGGATCCTTCCAATGTTTTAGATCAAGAGAAATTAGCTACCCTTTCAAAGCAAAAAAGTGCGATTCAAGAAGTCTATGATTTAAGCCTTCAATTTGTGACACTGACCAATGAAAATAAAGAATTAGATGCTTTAGATGGCGAAGAAGGTTATGCAGAGTTAATTAAAGAAGAAAAAGTTGCCATAGATAATAAGCTTAACAATATTAAGAATGCTTTAATTAAAATACTGATTACAGATGATCCGAATGATAATAAAAACGCTATTATTGAAGTAAGAGCAGGCACAGGAGGAGATGAAGCTGCATTATTTGCAGCTGATTTATTTAGAATGTATTCAAGGTATGCGGAAAAAAATAACCTCTCTATTAATATTATGGATATTCACGAAACAGGCGTAGGGGGACTAAAATCTGTTATTTTTAGCGCCGAAGGCCATAAAGCTTATGGTATTTATAAGTATGAGGGAGGCGTACATCGTGTGCAAAGAATTCCTAAGACAGAATCTGGAGGGCGTGTACACACATCAGCAGCTACAGTAGCAGTATTGCCCGAAGCAGAGCAAGCAGAGGTGGATATTAACGAAGCTACTGATATTAAGATTGATACTTACCGCGCAAGTGGAGCTGGAGGTCAACATGTTAATAAAACTGAATCTGCTATTAGACTTACACATATTCCTACAGGATTAGTAGTAACCTGCCAGGATGAAAGTTCACAGCATAAGAATAAAGCTTCAGCATTAAAGGTTTTGAGAGCGAGATTATTTGCGCTAGAACAAGAAAAGCTTAATAAGGATAGAGATAAAATGCGTAAGAGCTTAGTGTCCACAGGTGATCGTTCAGCAAAAATTAGAACATATAATTTTCCACAAGGACGTATTACCGATCATAGAATAAATTACACCACCCACAAATTACAAGTCACTCTTGAAGGAGATTTAGATCATATTATAGAGCAATTAAAGCTCGCAGAGGATAATTCCAAGATTAACTAATATGCATTCAAATTATCTATTGATTGATTTTTTTAATGACCAATTAATGGATCTTAAAAAAAAGAAGATAGAGGAATATAGGCAAAAATCAGAAATGATTATTGATGCTATGTTGGGTATATCAAAAGCTGAATTATATATTAGAAATCATTTTATACCCAATAATCAATTAAAAAGTCTAGAACAAGCCTTTTCAATGTTGTTAGAAGATATGCCGGTGCAGCATATTATTGGTAAAACTCATTTTTATGAAGATAGTTTTTTTACCCCTCCTGGTATTTTTATACCAAGACCAGAAACAGAATTAATTATTGATTGTATTCAAAATGATTTTAAAAGTTTATCAGAAAAAACCGTATTAGATATAGGATGTGGTAGCGGGTGTATAGGAATCACGCTTGCTAGTTTATATAAAAATTTTGATGTAACGGGAATTGATATTTCAAATAAAGCGATTAATATTGCTACTAAAAATGCAAAGCAACTTAAAGTGACCAATATAGACATCATAAAGCAGAACATTTTTGATATGAAACCTAAAAAATTTGATATTATCGTAAGCAATCCCCCCTATCTTGGGATTAATGAGATTCCACATTTGGATAATGCAGTTAAAAATTATGATCCATTGCAAGCTTTATCCGATAAAGAGGATGGGTTGAAATTTTATAAGCATTTTATTAATAATATATCTGAATTGTTGAAAATTGATGGTTCTATGTATTTTGAGATACCTAAATCTACAATTACAAATCAAATCATTGATATGATTCATAATAATAGCAATATTGAGAGTATATTTTTTAAAGATTTAGAAGGAAATTACAGAGTAATTAAGGTATTTTTTAAAAAGTAATGAAAAGCGAATTTATACACTTACATAATCATTCAGACCACAGTTTATTAGATGGTGCACAGAATATTAATTCCATATTAGAAACTATGAATGACTTAAGTATGGATTCTGTGGCGCTTACTGAACACGGAAATTTATTTGGTGCTATCTCATTTTATAAACAGGCAAAAAAGAATAATATTAAACCTATTATTGGATGTGAAGTTTATGTTGCCAAAGGTAGTAGCTTAACAAAAGATAAATCTGGCGGGATGGGCAACTATAATCACTTAGTATTAATTGCACAAAATTTAAAAGGCTATCAAAATTTAATGAAGATTGTAACCCATGGCTATCTGGAAGGATTTTATTACAAACCTAGAGTAGATTTAGAGATTTTAAAAAAATATAATGAAGGCATTATATGTATGTCAGCTTGTTTAAAAGGGAGTTTACCAGAAGCGCTTTTATACAGTGGTTATGAGAGAGGAAAAGCTGTTGCAGAAGAGCATTCAAGTATCTTTCCTGGGCGATATTATATTGAATTACAAAATCATGGCATTCCAGAAGAAATACAAAACATACAATTAGCCTCAAAGTTAGCTAAAGATATGGGGCTACCAACTATTGCAACAAATGATGCACACTATGCCAGAAAAGAACACCACGTTGCACATGACGTACACATATGTATTGGAACAGGCAAACAATTGAGTGATACCAAAAGATTAAAATACTTTGGGAATGAATTTTATTTTAAATCACAAGATGAAATGTTTTCTTTGTTTAAAGAATTCCCAGAAGCTTTAGAAAATACACGCGCTATTACAGACAGTATTGATTTAGATATACCAATGGATGATTACCACCTGCCCTGGTATCAAATTCCTAAAGGGTCTGATTTACAAGATGTGGATGAGTACTTAAAGTTGTTGTGTAAAGAAGGTATGAAACAAAAATTTGATGATCACACAGAAGAAATGGAAACAAGATTAAACTATGAACTGTCTGTGATTAAAAAAATGGGATTTGCAAGTTACTTCTTAATTACAGCAGACTTCGTTCAATATGCTAAGAAAAACAAAATTCCAGTAGGACCAGGTAGAGGTTCTGCTCCCGGGAGCCTTGTTTCATATTGCCTAGATATCACCAATATTGATCCCTTAAAACATAATTTAATTTTTGAACGGTTTCTAAATCCTGATAGAATTAGTTTGCCAGATATTGATATTGATTTTTGTGTTGAACGTAGAGGTCAGGTGATTGACTATATTAAAAGTATATATGGTGATAAATCTGTAACACAAATCATTACGTTCGGTAAAATGAATGCGCGTGGAGTGATTAGAGATGTAGGTCGTGTGATGGGCTATCCTTATTCTGATGTAGATAAAATTGCAAAGATGATTCCAGAAGGACCAAATATTACTTTAGATAAAGCGCTTAAAAAAAGTTCAGAATTACGCACTGCATCACAGACTTCCCATAAAGATTTATTAGATAATGCTAAAGTATTAGAGGGAATGACTAGGCATGCATCAATTCATGCTGCTGGAGTGGTAGTCGCGCCAGGTAATTTAACAGATTTTGTACCCTTGTATAAATCTTCTCAAGGAGATGTTACCACACAATACGACATGAAAGAATTAGAGTCTGTCGGGCTTTTAAAAATGGATTTTCTTGGTTTAAGAAATTTGACAGTGATTGATAAAGCTGTAGAATTAATTAAAGAAAGATTAGATAAAGATATTGATATTAATACTATACCGATGGACGATTCTAAAGTATATGATCTGTTTGCAAAAGGATTAACGGTTGGAGTATTTCAATTTGAATCTTCAGGCATGCGAGACTTTCTTAAAAAGTTAAAACCAACAGGAATTGAAGGGTTAATTGCCATGAATGCACTTTATAGGCCTGGTCCGATGCAAAATATTGATCGTTATATTAAAAGATCGCACGGCAAAGAAAAAGTAGAGTATGTTCATCCCCTACTTGAAGAAGCATTGAAAGAGACACATGGAATTATAGTGTATCAAGAGCAAGTTATGCAAATTGCTAATATTATTGCTGGTTTTACGCTTTCAGAAGCGGATGAAATGAGACGAGCTATTGGTAAAAAGATTCGTTCTTTAATGGATAAGATGGCGGAAAAATTTGTTGAAGGAGCTGTCAAAAATGGTTTAACAAAAGCCAAAGCAAAACAAATTTTTGAATTAATTGATAAGTTTGCACAGTACGGGTTTAACAAAAGCCATTCTGTGGCATATTCTTATATTGCATATCAAACCGGTTGGCTGAAAACACATTATACAGTAGAGTTCATGTCTGCAAATTTAACTAGTGAGATGACTAACACTAATAGAGTTGTAGTATTAATCAATGAATGTCGAAAATTAAATATTAAAGTCAACGCACCAGATATCAATAAATCTGATATCAATTTCATTCCATTAAATGATAAAGAAATCTCTTTTGGATTGAACGCTATTAAGAATGTAGGGATTAAGGCGTTGGAGCAATGCATAAAGACCAGAAAAGAGCAAGGAGCTTTCACCTCTATTTTTGATTTTGTAACAAAAGTAGATCAGCGTTTAGTTAATAAGAAAGTATTAGAGAGTCTTATATTAGCAGGGGCATTTGATTCTATATCTCCTAATAGAGCACAATTATTTGAATCCGTAGATAGCGCTATTGGTTATGGACAGCAGGTAGACAAGGCATCAAATAAAAATCAAATTGATTTATTTTCTGATGAAGAGAATTTAGTGAAACAGCCTAATTTACCAAATATAGAGGATTGGGAGAATCAAGAAAAACTAAAGAAAGAAAAAGAAGTTTTAGGTCTATATGTATCAGGAAATCCATTATTAAAATATGCTGATACATTAGAAGAATTAAGTAATTATGATTTTACTGAAAAAAAATATTTAAAAGAAAATAGTCTAATTAGAATTGGTGGAGCAGTATCTAGTTTTAAGCTCCATTATGATAAAAAAAATCAACCAATGGCATTTTTTAATTTGGATTGTTTAGGAGGTCAAGTAGAAGCAATTATTTTTTATGACGCGTTTGAAAAGTATAAAGAAATTATTAGTGAAGGTAATATTGTGTTCTTAGTAGGCAACTCTACATCGCAAAATGATTTTTCTGATTTAAAAATTATAGTCGATGAGGTTGTACCAATTAACCATGCAAAAAAAGTTTTAAAATTAAAAGAAATCAATATAAAAATTGGGAAAAATGTTACCAAAACTACTATAGATGAAGTACATAAACATGCTATGGACAATCCAGGCCAAAGCCTGTTTGTTGTACACATGAGTAATAAAGATGGATCTCCACGTAGAATTATATCTAAGAAAATCAGGGTATCCAGCAGTAATCATTTTCTCATTATATTAAGAGATTTATTAGGGGAATCAAACGTCTGGATTAGTTAAATTCTATCTATTATGAGCTTAAATCCACCAATTAGAATTTTAATGGCAAAGCCAGGTCTTGATGGACATGACAGAGGTATTAAAGTGCTGGCTGCCGCTTATCGTGACGCAGGTATGGATGTCATTTATCTTGGGCTTCGTCAAACCCCAGAAAGTATTGTTAGGGTTGCAATTCAGGAAGGTGCAGATGTTATTGCGTTATCTATTTTGTCTGGTGCGCACATGACTATTTTTACCAAGGTTATGAAATTAATAGAAGAGTCTAAATTAGACAATGTATTAGTAACTGGTGGAGGTATTATACCAGAAGAAGACAGTGAAGCCTTATCTAAGATAGGCGTAGGAAAATTATTTGGGCCCGGAACACCAGTTAAAGTTTCTTTAGAATATATTGAGCAATGGGTTAAAGAACACCGAAGATGATTGCAAACATTCATAATACTTATCTTAAAGGTGAAAAAGCTTTTAATAGCAAACAATTTACAGAAGCAAAAAAACATCTTGTATCAGTAGTTGAACATGATACGAATCATTATGCTGCTTACCTTTTATTGTTTGAGATTCTTAATAATTCCCAGTCTTCTTTATTGAAAATAGTAGTAAAAGAACTAAAAAGATTGAATCCAAAAATTGCTCTCGATTACAAACCTGTTTCTAGATCTAAAAAAACTAAAAAAGATACCAGTATTGTGACCATTTCATATATCAAATTAATGATACAACAAGGTAAAGCTATACAAGCAAAAAGAAGTTTGAATGCTATTATTAATCATGCAAAAACAAAAAAACAAATTTTAGAAGCCGAAACACTATTAAAGACTCTTAATAAAAAAAAGGATCAAAAATGAGTACAGAATATTTTACAAGAAGACAAGATAAGTTGCGTACAGTATTAGCAGAAAAAAATGTAGATGGAATGTTAGTCACCAACCTTACTCATATCAGATACCTGTGTGGATTCACCGGTTCTAGCGGTTCTTTGTTGATGGGTCCTGATAGTTGTGAGTTTATTACAGACGGTAGATATGTTTTTCAATCTAGAAATGAAGTTAAAGGTGCTAACATTACCATTGATAGCATCCCACACTTACAAGTAATAAAGAATAATAATTTTTTATCAAGAGGGTTAAAAATCGGATTTGCTGGCGAATGTGTTTCTCATCAAATGTTTTCAGATATTAGTACGATCTTACCACATGTGACATGGGAAAACATTGTCGGATGCGTAGAAACGCTAGCGATGGAAAAAGATTATAAAGAAATTAAAGCAATTAAAACCGCAGTAGAGATTACTGATACAGCCTTTGCTGAA
>CEVM01065319.1_pt1 | contig 21694 bp, 17 predicted proteins | sample 531481 | NCBI WGS metagenome assembly CEVM01 (sample SAMEA2623649, study PRJEB7988) | marine metagenome | biome: marine biome (ENVO:00000447); feature: mesopelagic zone (ENVO:00000213) & marine oxygen minimum zone (ENVO:01000065); material: "saline water (ENVO:00002010), including plankton...
CTGGTTCAAATCCAGCCGCGCCCACCATTAATTTATTTTTACATCAACTAAATCACTTCTCTTCCAGAGTCATCCACGTGGGACACGACGCCCAGAGGAACTCGACGCCTTGCTCATGACTATTATTACGCGTGTCACCCGCACGCCTCGCCGTACACGCGACCTGAAGTGACGGCCATCACTGCGCCACATAACCGCCATCCACTGGCATGGCGTGCCCGGTGACGAACGAGGCTGCATCCGAACACAACCAAGCGACCGCTTCGGCGACCTCCTCGGGGCGTCCCAGCCGACCGATAGGGTGGCGGGCGACAATCGGACCTTCTATGTCGGGAACGCTTTTAAAGATTTCATCGACCATTGGCGTGGCAATGTATCCCGGGCAGACCGCGTTTACGCGAATTCCCTTAGCCGCATATTCTAGCGCCGCAGTCTTGGTCATACCGACGACGCCATGTTTGGCGGCGTTGTAGGCGATGGCGCCAGGAAGCCAAGCGCCGACCAGGCCCATGACGGACGCTGTATTGACAATGGCGCCGTTGCCCTGTTCGAACATCTGGGCGATTTCGTGCTTCATGCAAAGCCACACGCCGGTGAGGTTGATGTTGATGACTTCCTGCCACCTCTCTTCCGGGAATTCGTGCAGAGCAACGCGTGGGCCTGCCCCGACGCCGGCGTTGTTAATGGCGCAGTCGAGTCGTCCGTAAGCTTCGGTCGTTGTGGTGACCATGGCTTTGACGTCCGCCGATTTGGCGACGTCGACCGGAACAAAGATGGCCTCGCCGCCGTGGTCGGCGATCGCGTCCACGGTCTGTAGAGCGCCGACCTCGTCGCGGTCAGCGACGGCAACCCTGGCGCCGTCGCGCGCGAACGTTAGGGCGATGGTTTGGCCGATACCCGAAGCCGCTCCGGTGACCAGCGCGACCTTTCCGTCAAGTGCCCTTGTCATGCGATGCTCCTTTTGCGTCTGTCAACCATTTGGAGGCCAGTCGTACCGCGCCCTCTAGGGTTTTATGACTGTTGGTGAGGAGCGCTCTGCCTTCACACGGCAGGGGTCACTGGTTCAAATCCAGCCGCGCCCACCATTAATTTAATTTTACATCAACTAAATCACTTCTCTTCCAGAGTCATCCACCCGGTGCCGCAAAATGACCACTGGGTGCGTGCCGCACTTGATCCCTTAGCCATGCCTCATCATTATGCTGTGGGCGAAACCGATTAAGAGAAAAACGACTGACGTCGATTCCAGGATCACTATTCACAATCCATTCGGCCAACGCCAGTGCCATTCCTGCAGAACGCAGTATTCCGGCGGAATTTAGACCGGCAAGAACAAAATAACCTTTCACTGCTTTCACGTGATCTAAGATCGGAAACCCATCGGGCGTAAAACTTTCCGGCCCGTTTACTAAAGTCTTGATACCTGTATTGGCTAACGCTGGTACAAGATGCATACCACGCTCCATGTAAGGCCCGAACTGTTCCCAGTCTTCATTGAGAAGGCTAAACGAAAAGTCATCTGGCAACGTTTCGGGCGACACGGGCTTTGCATTGAGATCAAAACAACCAACCAATAACCCGCCCACTTCTTCGCGCCCGTAAATCAACGCATCAGGGTCTCTAAAAGTCGGCATATCGGGAGTGATGCCATCAATCGGTTCAGTCAACGCATAGAAGTGCTCTACGGGATAAACAGGAATGTCAATCTCATTTTGAAGACCTAGCGGTCGAGACCATAAGCCAGCACAGTTAACAACATACTCACACCTAATATCCCCTTGACTGGTCTCAACCCCCGCAACCCTGCTATCAGTCACAATCACACTTTTCACTTTAGTGTCCTCGAAGAACTGAACGCCTTGGGCTCGCGCTTTTCGTACATATGTACTTATCAGGTCTGTTGGATTTATCCGGCCGTCACTCGGGCTCCATAAAGCTCCTACCAGATCATCCGTGCGGAAATTGGGTAATTTTGCCTGCGCTTCCTGTGGAGACATCAAATAGGCTTCAACATCCGCTCTATTGGCCGAGTTAACCAATGACCTAAATTCGGCCATTCGAGACTCGGTGCGAGCAAGGATTACACGGCCACACCGTCTCCAGCCAATCGATTGTTCTTGCTCAAACCATTCGTACAAATCAGCAGCCAGACGATTGAGTTGTACCATTTCAGGAATTTGGTCCATCAGCGGAATATTTCCTGCGGCATGCCAGCTAGTGCCACAGCCGAGTTGTCCACGTTCAAGCACCGCAATGTCCCGTGAGCCCAGCTCTGCAAGGCGAAACGCAATCGCCGTGCCGATAACGCCGCCTCCAATAACAACGATTTGTGTGTGTTTTGGAAACGATTCAGCCATAGGATCTAGGTTTTCCTGAGAAAAGGCAGCTAGGGCAGATGAACTGGAATTCATACCGACATCCCAGTTTGGATCGGCCGCTACGGGTTACCCGCGAAACAGGCCGCTAATCTTGCAGCTTTGCAACCTCTTCCAACAGAATTGGGATTGCCAAATTACACGAATGAATCCCCATTACAGTCGTGAGCTGTATCACCTCGAGGATTTCTTCTTTGGTCGCACCAGCCTTTAACGCGTTCTGGACATGGCGGCGCACCCCAGGCCCATAAAGATGTGTTGTGGCAGCATTGATCGCAATCAAGATCAGTTCTTTGTATTTCTGCGGCAACGGCCCTTGATCCTGCGGCACACTGCGAAAAGCAAGATAGGCCTCCAGAAAGTCAGGATCAAGTTCGTGGAAGGTGTCCCACAATGGGTTCCAGTCACCTTTTGCCTTGTGCTCGTCGGTTTTAGGGTAAGTTATTTCACTCTGCGACATTGCGTTAACCTCCTCTGTGCTTGAATGAGTCACGGCGGAAGCTGTATAGCGCATCGGGATCAACCGCAACGTCGATGACAGCCGGTTTCCCACACGCGAGCGCTGCTGCCACCGCTTCGCCCAACTCGGACGTACGTTCCACTCGAAAACCCGCCGCTCCGTAGAGTTCAGCTACTTTATCGAACGGTGGACTACTGACATTTGCGCCGATATACCGTTCACCGAAAAAATCGCGTTGGTAGGCTTTCTCAGCCCCCCAGCACTTATTGTTCATGACAATAGTAACTGTGTTGATTCCGTGGTCTACAGCAGTACTCAGCTCGGATAGCGTCATGCCGAATCCTCCATCACCCATAAGGCTGACCACTGCGCGATCCGGCATGGCCGTCTTGACGCCCAGGCCACAGGAAAATGAGAATCCGACCAGACCGAAATCAAGCGGTGTGAACAGGCACGGCGGCTCCCAGTAGTTGAGTGCATCGGTCGCCTGAAGACACAGTGTGCCAGCATCCAAGGTGATGGCCGCATCTCGCGGCAGGACATCACGCAATACTTTGAAAAGCCCTGAAGGCTGGATCGGATACACATCGACATCAGCGTCTGAGTCCTGCTTTTCCAGATAAGCAATCCGCTCGGTCTTGTAGCCCTCGGCCCAGGCCGCGACTTCCGCGTGCTGCTCAAGGTCAACCAATGCTTCTGCGAGCTGCTTGGCTACGGTCGACGCATCAGCCCAGATACCAAGAGCAACCGGGAAATAGCGCCCTATGGACGTCGGGTCCAGCTCAACCTGAATGATTGCTGCACTGTCGCTAATATTATCGTAAGAGTAGAAGGTCGAGTTGAATCCAAGGCGTGTTCCAAGTGCCAGAATGACATCTGCTTCTTTAGCGAGGCGGGATGCCACAGGATTACCGCGCGGGCCCATTTGACCGGCATTCAGTGGATGGCCGAACGGGATGGCATCACCATGCCCGGGAGAGGTGACTACGGGAGCATTTAGCATTTCGGCGAGTGCTAGAACCGGCGCATGTCCGCCACTGTTCTTGATCCCGCCACCCGCCACAATGACAGGCTGCCTGGCGCCCTCTAACAGCGCTGCCGCTTGCGCAATGACATCCGCCGACCCAGCAGGAGCACTTCCAGGTCCTGGTTTTTGAGGTTGGCCAGACAGTGGGAACTCAGCCGTTGCCGCCAGCACATCGCGGGGCAGATTCAACTGCACTGGGCCCCGGCGGTGCGCCATCGCCACACGGAATGCCTCACGGACCATTTCGGGCACACGTTCAGCAGAGGTCACCGTCCAAGTCTTCTTGGTCACTGGTTGGAACAGCGCCTGCTGGTCTACTTCCTGAAAGGCGTCGCGATAGACATGTCCGGAAGACAGAGCCCCCGCGATGGACACCACGGGCGAGAACGCTGCTGCTGCCTGTGCCAGCCCCGTCACCAGGTTGGTCGCACCCGGACCGTTCTGACCAGCGAGGATCACTCCTGGCCCGCCTGAGGCTCGGGCATAACCGTCTGCCATATGGGTACCCGTACGTTCGTCATGAACGCCAATAAAGTCCATGTCGGATTCGTCGTAAAGAGCATCGAACATCTCCATAGTGGCCGAACCGATCAATCCGAAAACGTGCCGGACACTTTCAATCTTGAGGGAATTAACAGCGGCTTGACCGCCAGACAGTTTCTGCATGTTTCTTTTCTCTATTCCAGTGAGTCGAAATATCTTATCAACCTTTCAGGTAATCAGCGATCAGGCTGATAATCTCGAACATTACGGCCGACGCGGTGTGGGCGGTGATCTGGTTGGGTGCATCTTTGGTCGGCATCATGCAGACCACATCGCCACCGATTATGTTCCGACCCCGCACACAACGCAGTAGTTCCAGGACCTCGTCGACCTGAAAACCCTGGACGCCAGCCTCAATGTTGGCGACGCCGGGAGCGACCGTCGGGTCCATGCAGTCCAGGTCAAAAGTGATGTAAAGAGGCACATCACCGATTCTGTCAAGGATGATTTTGATGGTTTCGCTCATTCCCAGTGACCGGTAACGTTCCATGGTTATGACTTCGTAGCCAAGTTCAGTACTGGGCGCCAGCCAGTCCAGCGTTCTCGGGTTGCCCCGCATGCCAATCTGAACACTGCTGTGGGCATCTATCTGCCCCTGGCGGACCAAGAAACTCGCCCAGTGCGCTGCAGATTTGATAGCACCAAGAAAGTGGGGGACTGTTTCATATGCGTCAGTGTGGGCATCGAAGTGTAGAAAGGCTGCTTTCCGCCCACCCGTCAATGATGCGTGCTCGCCGGCAATCGCCTGGATGATTCCACCCGTGACAGAGTGGTCGCCACCGACCGAAACAGGTCGCGTGAGTGACCGATCAATGGCTCGGTAGAAATCGGTGATGCGTTCTATACACCTTTCATTGTCGTTCGCTTCAGGCAAAGGGACATCGCCCATGTCGTTTATACGGCAAGTCTTCCAGGGGTCGATCTGAAAACCCATGTGCACGCGGCGGGCCATCGCCGAAACATTGCGCAGTGCCCGGGGGCCGAGGTGCTGGTCTCTTTCGGTGGTGCCATTTCCGGTAGAGTGGGGAACGCCAACCAGCGCAATATCGGATTTCTCGGGATCCCGCTCAATGGGGCATCGGAAGAGAGTTGGAATATCCCACCAATAAAGAGATTCCAGCATCATAGCGTCTTCTTTTGAGATTTCTTTAGTGTTCATGTCGTTTCCAGGTTGGTTGTTCGATCGATGTACCCGCTCCTATCCAAAGTGTATGTAACCGGGATACCTTTACAGTAATTAACCATTCTATGTCAGGATGAGTGAGGCAGTTGAGCGCAGCAGTTCTCTTGATGAGGCCTACCGTCATGAGGGGATACAGGGATGGGTAACTGAGTCATAAGCACGGTTGGCAAGAATTAGCGGTCGTCCGTAGTCGGCGATGAACGCACTCTGGACTTCGCCCAGTACAAACTAGTGAGATCTGTCACGGATCGTAGAGATTACCTTACAGTCAAACGCAACTAACGGATCAATAACGCGAGGACATCCCTCTGACATTATTCTCTACTCTGCGCAAGAAAAAGGATCCTCGACGGCAATTATTGTCGTCCAGCGAACGCCTCTGAGATAAATACCTGGTCTTCCCTTAACACATTCACAGCGAACACGCGATTCTCGATTATTACCGGCACCGATCTTCCGAGGTGGTGCAAGCACACCTGAATGATGGGTCCATTCACACCGGCTGAAACCGTAACACTCGATCGACGCGCCTGACCGTCAGTGGTGACGACGTTGACAGGGGACGCAACGCGACTCAGTCCTATCAAGAAACTTTTGTCTTAATACCGGGTTGGTCATGGAACGCAATCTGTCTTAATTGAGTCATCGAGGAATCGAACAATCTCGGATATAAACAGCTCCGGTTGTTCGCTCAAACCCATGTGCTGAAGCCTCGGGATTATGACCGTCTGTGCACCGTCGATCTCGCTGCTGATTCCGTATGCCATATCGGGATTACTGCCACTGTCGTTCTCGCAGGTAATTACTAACGTGGGCGTGTCGATTGATTGCTGCGGACGGATTAATTCCGTAACGCCGCTGGCAAGAACCTGCCGAACTTCGGTATATGTGCGGGGATCGTTGGCGAGGACCCATGCCCGTACTTCATCAACAATCGGATTCTTCGACGCGAGAAATTCGGGTGTAAACCATCTCGCCATTGAAGTATCGATTGTCGCTGAAGGGCCACCAGCAGCAGTATTTCTGACGCGCTCTTCCACTAGTTTTTGCGCATTGACGCTGCGCTCATGAGGTGAATTCATGATTACCAGCGCGCTGGTTCGTTCTGGATGGTCCATGGCGAACCGGCGATTGATCATCCCGCCCATCGAAAATCCCACAGCAGCGCAACGTTCTATCTGGAGATCGTCGAGTAAGTCACGGAGCTGTTCAGCGAATAACGATAAAGAAAGCGGCTCCGGCGGTCGACTACTCCCTCCGTGACCGAGTATGTCGTAACTCAGTACCTGATAGTGATTCGACAGTGTATGTTGATAATCCCGCCACAGTTGATGGTTAACACCAATACCGTGGATTAACGTAACTACAGGAGCGTTTTCTGGTCCACTCAGGGAGTACACGGTTCCACGTTGGGTGACGTGCATTAGCGAAACTCCGGAATGACTTCTTGGCAAAACAACTCCAGCGATCGCTTCTGCTCTTTGTGGCTCCAATTCATGCTCGCTAAGTAGGCAAAATGATCCACTCCAAGAGCTTCATAGCGCTTGAGCTTCTCTATCACTGAATCGGGGGAGCCGAACATCAGATTCTCCTCAAGCATTTTCGGGTCGTATTGTTCACGTTCCACTAGCTCATCGAGCGGGATTTGTTTTGGGAACCCGTTGACCACGTCGCCAAAGTTGCGGAATAGGTTTTCAAAACACCCCATACTCGATTGCAATGCGCGGATTGCCGAATCGTGTCCAGCCTTGTTTTCATATAGCGCGGTGTGGCGCATCATGGCAAACAACTGCTGCTTACAGCCTGGGGCCTTGGCAATGGCCTCATCCAATTGTCTTTTATACAGCTCGGCTTCGTCGAATGGCCGGGTCAGCGGCCAGGAAATAATATTGCAGTTGTTGGCGATAGCGTAGTCAAAGGTAACCGGCGAGCGGGCCGCAATCCAGAGAGGTGGGTGCGGTTTTTGCACCGGTTTGGGCACCGAGGTTGCTGTAGGAAACGACCAGTACTCTCCGTTGTGCTCATAGTCCCCGGCCCACAATGCCTTGAGTGCGGGCAACATTTCCTGCATGTATTTGTAGGCGTCAGGTTGCTTTAGACCGGGCTGCATTCGATCAAACTCACGTTGATAAGCACCCGAACCAATCCCAAACTCAAGGCGGCCCCCGCTCAGCAGATCAAAAAATGCTGCTTCGCCGGCAAGCCGTATTGGGTGCCAATAAGCAGCAACTGCCACAGCCGTACCCAGACGAATTTCACTGGTATTATTTGCCCACCAGATCAAAATCTGAAATGGATTTGGCGCCACATTCATTTCAAGCCCGTGGTGTTCTGCTGCCCAGACGATAGCGAAGCCGCCACGATCGGCGATTTGCACCATCTCCAGTGTGTGGCGCATGACTTCATCCATCGGAATGGTGTCATCACTTCTTTCAATATTGATTACAAGTTGAAATTTCATTCTTGTCTTTATCAACTAGCGAGCTACAAACTGATTTCCCAGTGGCTCGCTGGATGTGCTCATCCACGCGGTTTTGGTTCGCGTGTAATCGTAAATCGCCTGAAGGCCGCTCTCGCGACCGTAGCCCGAATATTTCATCCCGCCCGCTTCGGCAATTGGTGAAACTACGCGGTACGTATTCACCCAGACAATACCGGCTTTGATTTTGTTAATCATCCGCAGTGCACGAGCATTGTCCCGGGTAAAAACTCCGGCAGCGAGTCCGTGCTTGGAATTGTTGGCCATTTGCAAGGCGCCTGCTTCGTCCTTAAACCGCAGGACACTTAATACGGGACCAAATAATTCCGTATCGACAATGCGTAAATCCTGGCGCGGGCAATCAATGATCGTTGGTTCGAAATACTGCCCATTTAACCCCTCGGGTTGTTTGCCCCCACACACAACTGTTGCGCCTTCGGTTATTGCATGCGCCACTTCTCGTATCACGTTGTCAAGTTGTCTCTGTGTGCACAGGGGACCCATTTGTGTCGCATCAACCATGGGATCCCCAACGATAATATTTTTTGCCTGTTCGGCCATCTTCTCCAGAAACTCATCGGCGATGGTCTCCTGCAGATAGAGTCGAGAACCAGCAACACAGCTTTGTCCTGTCGCGCCAAAAATCGCACCAAGTGCTCCATTGACTGCACTATCGATGTCAACATCATCGAACACAATCACTGGAGACTTTCCACCGAGCTCCAGTGTCAGTCCAGCAAAGTTATTGGCCGAATTGTGGATTACTTGTTGAGCCGCCATCGGCCCACCGGTAAACGCAATTCGCGCGACCAACGGGTGTGAAGTAAGTGCTTTCCCGCAGGGATCACCGTGGCCGGTAATAATGTTGACAACCCCAGGGGGGATGCCAGCCTGTTCAATCAACTTGCCAAATTCAAGCATCGCTGCAGATGCGTGTTCGGATGCTTTCAAGACTACAGTGTTTCCGGCCGCTAACGCCGGGCCGATTTTTATCGCACTTAAAAAGAGCTGTGAATTCCAGGGCACTACTGCGGCAACTACACCAAGTGGTTCGCGCTGGGTGAAGACAAACATATCAGGTTTGTCGATAGGGAGTGTGTCGCCGTGGACTTTGTCAGCACAGCCCGCGAAAAAATAATAAAACTCGGCAATATAACTGGATTGCCAGCGGGTTTCTTTATAAAGCTTTCCGGTATCGATGCATTCAATGCGACCTAGTTCTTCGCCATGCTCCTTGATGAGATCGCCCAGTCTACGCAGGCAGTGTCCGCGCTGCGTTGGAGACATCTCTGCCCATGGCCCATTGTTGAAGGCTCGGTCTGCAGCACCCACCGCCCGATCAACATCAGCTTCAGTGGCTTCTGCAAAACGCGCCCAAACTTCACCGTTTTTCGGGTTGGTACTATCAAAAAGGTTGCCGCTGGATGCGTCTGACCATTCGCCATCGATCAGCAATTGGTAACGTTTGATATCAGTCACGTCTGATCCATTAGTGTGGCTAGATGGATTAATGCTAATGACGGTGCGGCGTGGCGTCCAATGTTTTTTATTATCGCGCCATATCTCCACTAAACAGATAAGATTAGGGTGATAATAAAAAACATTGGACCTGACCAAAACTTTCTGTTATGAATAAACGGCAGTCGTCCAAGTACAAGATCACACTAAACGGAGGAAAAATGAAGAAACTCTACACATCTGTAGTGTCTGTATGTCTTGCAGCTACCATGTCCATGAGCGCCATGGCTGCTGATATCGTCATAGGTATCCCGAACTGGGTGTCTGTAAACGCAATGGGCCATGTGGTTCAACGCGTACTTGAAGACAACCTCGGGCTCGATGTCGAGATACAGAATGCGACCAACCCGATTGTCTTTGAAGCTATGGACAAAGGCACCATGCATGTCCATCCTGAAGTCTGGATACCCAACCAGGACAACCTGCACAACACCTATGTCAAGGATAAAGGTACCGTTACCAGAAACCCCAACGCAGTTATCGCGTTCCAGGGTATGTGTGTACCGACAGCCTCTTCCGAAAAACATGGCATAACATCGGTCACCCAGTTAACCGATCCGAACATTGCGAAACTTTTTGATTCTGACGGCGATGGCAAGGGTGAGATATGGATCGGTGCAACAGGCTGGGCATCGACCAACGTTGAATACATCAGGGCCAAAAGCTATGGCTATGACCAGACTCTGGATCTCATCGAGATGGATGAGACCCTCGCATTGGCCAAGGCCCAGACTCTGATCACGCAGGGTAAACCAGTCGTGTTTATGTGCTATACCCCGCACCACATGTTCGGTTCGATGGATTTGACCGTGCTCAAAGAACCGGCACACGATCGAGCTAAATGGGTTATTGTCCAGCCGACCGATGACCCCGACTGGCTAGAAAAGTCCAGCGCCCCAGTCGCCTGGGGGGATACGTACCTGCATATCTACTACGCAAAAGCGCTCGAGCAGAGCCATCCTCAAGCCGCCCAGATCCTTTCAAACATCAAGGTTGATGCCGTAACTGTCAGTGGTTGGGTATATGAGATTGCTAAGAACAAAGTAGACCCTGCCGAAGTTGCCAAGAAGTGGGTAGAGGAAAACGCCGACCTGGTAGACACCTGGCTGTAGAAGTCTGCCGACCTAAAATCAAGGTCATATCAGGGCGCGACTCCCGCAGTTCGTGGGAGTCGCGCTCCGTTTTATTTGTTTATGACACCATCACAAAGTGCGTCCGCCAACCCTTGCTGAACCACATTCCTGGCTAGACAAAGAACTGGAGAAGATCGCAGCATGGACGACCTGGCGATTGAACTAGATGGAGTATGGAAGATCTTCGGCGATCGGCCCGCCGAGATCGTAGAAAATATCCGCCGGGACGGATTGAGCAAAGCCGAAGTGCTCGAAAAGTTCAATGCAGTCGTGGGCATCTCCGACGTCTCCTTTCAGGTCAATGCTGGTGAGATTTTCTGCATCATGGGCCTGTCCGGCAGTGGAAAGTCGACGCTGGTTCGCCATATCAATCGCCTGATTGAGCCAACGGCCGGTAAAATTACTCTGCTCGGCCAGCAAATTCTTGAACTATCAGAGTCCCAGCTGCGAGAGATCCGTGCCAAAAAGGTCGGCATGGTATTCCAGCACATGGCACTGTTTCCCCACCGATCGGTCCGGGACAACGTGGCCTACCCGCTCGAGATCCGTAAAGAACCGAAACTTCGCCGCTGGGATGTATCACAGCGCATGCTGTCGATGGTCGGCCTTGATGGATTTGAGGACCGATTTCCAACTGAGCTTTCCGGCGGCATGCAGCAGCGGGTGGGTCTCGCCCGGGCACTGGCCTCGGACCCTGATGTCCTCCTCATGGACGAGCCATTCAGCGCTCTCGATCCCCTGATCCGGCGCCAACTCCAGGATCAGTTCCTCGATCTTTCTGCTCAACTGAACAAAACAACGCTGTTCATCACTCATGACCTCGATGAAGCTATCCGCCTGGGCACGCGTATTGCAATCATGAACGACGGCAAAATCGTTCAGATTGGCACCCCTGAACAGATCGTCACCAATCCGGCAGACGACTACGTGCGGGATTTTGTCAAGGACATCTCAAAGCTCAAACTGGTGTCTGCACGTACGATACTCGTACCCATAAATGACTACACGACCAGGCCGGGAGAGGACCTGAGTCAGTCACCCCGCACGAGCGCGGACACAGACCTCGACGGGCTTGTCGACCTGTCAATCACGACCAGCCACCCGATTGTAATTACTGATCCAGAAGGTAATGACATCGGGGTCGTCTCCAAAGACCGGTTACTACAGGGTATCCAGGGGGGTCAGTAACGTGACGTCCGACACGCGGTCGGCGCTGGAACTGGATCTGTCGGCGTCGATCCGCCGCTTTGCACAGACCAACAGCGACTATTACGTTGCGCAGTTCTTGAAAATCCAGACCAGCACACACCATAGCTGGTCTTTCAACAAAGCCGCTGCACTATTCGGGCCATTGTGGGCTGGCGCACGGGGCGCGTGGGGCTTCTTCTGGTTGTTTGCGATTGTCGAACTCACAGCACTTGTGCAGTTCGGCAGAGGGCTCTGGGGCGATCTGGGTGCAGACAAGATGGCTGAAGTCTACAAGCTCGAACAAAGAGCCTCTGAAATGCTAGCCCAAGCCGAAACCGCGCGTGCTGCCGGTGACGCCACTGGAGCAACGGCTCTACAGGAAATTGGAGGAAACCTAGGACTGGCGGCGCAGGCTACCGTTCTGGAAGCCGAACAGGCAACGGCTGGAGCGACGACTTTCCTGATCGTCGGCCTAGTCCTTTTCGTCGTGATCAGGATCGCCATGGGCTTTCTGGCAAATACCGTCTACGAGAAGCAGTACACCCGCTGGCGTACTGACCATACCATTCAGACTGGCCGTAGACGCAGTAACACGTTGTTCGGCGCGCTGATGGTCGTGATCATGTACCCGCTGACACTCTACCGGTTCACTGCCTCAAAACCGGATCCTCGACTGGTTGAGTTTCCTGTAGGCAGCGAGTATTACGTCAAAGCCGCCAAAGCCTTAGAAAGCTGGTTCGACCGCACAGCCGTGGCCGGCCAGGGGGTGTTTGATGGAATCACTGGGGCAGTTCAGACTTTTCTCGATCTGCTGGAATTGATTCTGGTTGACACCCCCTGGCCGGTGGTCGTTACGTTCGTGATTATCGTGGCCTGGCGGGTAGCAGGTGCACGAGTCGCCATTTTTGTCAGTGCGGCACTCGCCTACCTGGGCCTCCTCGGGTTCTGGGAGACGAGCATGATCACTTTTGCACTCGTGGGTACAGCGGCCCTTATCTGTCTCGTGGTCGGCATCCCGCTCGGCGTATGGTTCTCAAAGAGTGCCCGGGCCTATGCCATCGCCCGGCCCGTCCTGGACCTGATGCAGACCCTGCCGCCTTTCGTCTACCTGATCCCGATCATCGCATTCTTCGGCACTGGCAAGGTTCCGGGCGTATTGGCCACAATCATCGTCGGCATGCCGCCCTGCATCCGATTAACTGCGCTCGGCCTGATGCAGGTCGATGGTCGTCTAAAAGAGGCCGCGCGCGCTTTCGGTGCCACCAACCGGCAGCTGCTTACCGGGCTGGAACTTCCACTGGCGATGCCAAGCATCATGACGGGTATCAATCAGACAATTCTGTTGTGCCTCGCCATGGTCGTCATTGCATCTCTTATCGGCGCCAAAGGCCTGGGTCAGGATGTATTGGTTGCCCTGATGTATGTTGCCAAGGGCCAGGGACTGCTCGCAGGCCTGGCGATTTTGTTCTCCGCCATGATCCTGGATCGGATCGTCCAGGGTCGATTCAAGCAAAGGGGCGACTCCGGATGACCACACCTGCTATCGGAGAAACGCTGGATCTGAGTGACTCGATCCAGCGTTTCGCAGGTAGAAATGGCGCTTATTACGTACACCAGTTCACCAAGATCCAATCGAGTAGTCGGTTCAGCCTGTCCTTTAACTGGAGCGGCGCCCTCGCCGGCCCGGTCTGGGCCGGTGCCCGAGGACTGTGGGGCCTATTCTGCTGCCTCGCCATCCTGGAACTCCTCGTGCTGGTGCCGCTCGGACAAGGCCTTTGGAGCGACCTCGGTGCCGAGGAACGCACACGGGTAGAAAAACTTGAACACAACTATGACCGAATGCTGGGCAAGGTCCAAAAGGCCAAGGACAAAGGGAAAACAGCAAAAGCCGCCAAACTTCAGAAGAACGCTGACAATCTCAACAACGCGATAGTTAAGACCAAGCTGAAAGTCGTAAAAGCAGAAAACACGGCGACCGTGCTGATCATAGCCGGCCTGATCGGCCTGCTGCTGGTCAAACTCTTTGAGGGCGCCTGGGCGAATGCCATTTATGAAAAACACTACTCGCGTTGGCGAACACAGCGGGGTGCGAAGTCCGGACTGAGCTGGACTACAGCTGTCATCGCGGCAATTCTGGTCGCGGTGGTCTATGCCACGACCCTGTACCGGTTCACAGTGACCGTACCACCGGAGTTCCTCGTCGATTTTCCGGTGGAAAAAGCAACCTATCAGGAACCCGCTACCCAATGGATCGATGCCAAGTTTGACGCTGCAGCGATAAAATTTGGTGACTTCTTTCAAAGTATCGCGAAAGGCATTCGAATCGTCCTGGAAGCACTCGAGACCATGCTGGTCGACACCCCGTGGCCGGTCGTCATGTCCGTGATCGTAATCACCGCTTGGAGGCTGGCGGGTCCACGAGTCGCGATCTTTACCATCGCGGCACTTGCCTACCTGGCGGTGCTTGGTTATTGGGAGAAGAGTATGTCGACCGTCGCGCTCCTGGGGACAGCAGCACTCATCTGCATTCTGATCGGTGTTCCACTGGGTGTGTGGTTTTCCCGCAGTGAGCGCGCATACAGTGTCGGAAGACCAGCACTGGATTTCATGCAGAGCATGCCCGCGTTCGTTTATCTGATCCCCGTCATCGTGTTCTTCGGAACTGGTAAACCGCCAGGGGTCATCGCCTCAATTGTTTTTGGTCTACCACCAATTGTTCGACTGACCAACCTGGGACTTCGCCAGGTCCCCCATGATATCAAGGAAGCCGCGGAGGCCTTCGGCGCGACAAAATGGAAAATCCTCACTGGGGTTGAGATACCACTGGCTCTTCCCAGCATCATGACCGGGATTAATCAGACAATTCTATTTTGCCTTTCTGCTGTTGTGATTGCTGCCCTCATCGGCGCAAAAGGACTCGGTTTCGATGTGTTGGTTGCCCTTCAGTATGCGGCCAAGGGCCAAGGCGTGCTCGCCGGACTGGCCATTCTGTTCTGTGCAATGGTTATCGATCGAATAGTGCAAGGCAGCTTCCGGAAATCGCAAGATGCCAAGGCCCGCGGCATGGTGTCGTAACTCCTAAGAACGTGTTTCCGGCATTAAAAGTGGTGTTCTACCGTCTGTTCCTTTGAGTGCCATACCGGACGTGCTCCAACCAGAATCGAGCGGAGCATGACACGACGAAATCCCAGCCCACTGCACATCGCGTCAAAGTCGTCATACGCCGCATGATGCAGGGTCATTCGATTATCCCAGATCACCAGCGACCCTTCACGCTAATCGAGCTGGCAGATGAATTCGCGGCGCTCCCTGCGATCACAAAACATCTTTCAGTACAACGCCGCAGCAGCGGTTGGCTGCGAGAACTATAATCTATCGAAACTTCAATGGCCCGAAACAGAATTATCGAGGGAACTCCAATGCGTACGCAGATGCCAGAACTGGGGCAGAGCTGGGACACCCTGCAAGCCCGACTGCACCAGCTGAGTGCAGAAGACGCTGATTGGAGAGCCAATCGACTTGGGGTCTTTGTCTTTGACCCCGGACCTGAAGTTCTGCAGGTGGCTCAAGACGCCTATGGTATTTTCATATCTGAGAACGGTCTGGGTGCGACAAGCGCTTTTCCAAGTTTGGAACAAATGGAAAATGATGTTGTCTCGATGGGGTTAAATCTTCTAAATGCGCCGGAGAGCGCCTGCGGAAACATGACCTCCGGCGGAACAGAAAGCATTTTCCTCGCGGTAAAGACCTGCCGGGAACAAGCCCGTGCCCAGGGAAAAGATACTCGAGATGCCGAAATTCTGATGCCCCGCTCGGCTCATCTAGCGTTTGACAAGGCGGCACACTATCTCGACCTGAAAGTTGTTCGAATTCCAGTTAGATCTGATTTTCTGGCAGATATCAGTGCGATACAAAACGCCATTACGAACCGAACCCTTATGCTGATCGGCTCGGCACCTTGTTTTCCTTACGGAATGATCGACCCACTTCCAGAGTTGAATGACCTAGCCCTTTCGAACAACATCTGGCTGCACGTCGACGCCTGTGTCGGAGGTTACTTTGCCCCATTTGCCCGGATGAATGGCGCCGATCTGACGACTTTTGATTTTGAACTGGAAGGCGTGAGATCAATCTCTGCCGACCTGCATAAATATGGTTACTCTGCCAAAGGAGCATCGACCCTGTTCCATCGAACCGAGGAACAACGTAAACACCAGCTATTCAGTTCCAGTGACTGGGCGTGCGGCGAGTTCGGCACGCCGACGCTGGCGGGCACACGCCCGGGGGGCGCGATAGCATCAGCCTGGGCTGTGATGAATTTTCTAGGAACACAAGGTTACAGAAAAAAAACCGAAACAGTCATCCGGACGAGACTTAGGCTTCAACACGGTATTGAATCCATCGACGGCATGGAGATCCTGGGAGACCCGCAACTCGGGCTTCTGATCTATCGCTCGGTTGATTTGGACACCCGGGCGATCCATCACGAGATGATGCAACGTGGCTGGTTCAGTCCACTGCTCTGTGAACCCGATGCGATTCACCTGATGCTATCGCCGGGTCACCAGAACGTCGTGGACGAGTATCTTCAGGACCTGAAAATCTCAATTGAGTCGGTGCACCTGAATCCTAACGCCGATCGACAGTCGGTATCCCGCTACAACTGACCGCACCCTCGAGCAGAATGCCTCACTTGCGACACTTTCACCCCTTCAGAGGGACACTCTGGTGAGCCCGGATCAGGCCAAAGTTGCCTTGCCAGATTCACTGTGGGCGGCAACCGCCGAACCGGCAGTAGAAAGTCACCCACTCAAATCCCAGATCGACTGTGATGTCGCCATTGTGGGTTGCGGTTTCACTGGCTTGCGGGCCGGTCTTGCACTGGCCGAAGCCGGGAAAATGGTCGTTCTGCTGGATGCCGGAGAACCCGGTTGGGGTGCCTCTGGCAGAAATGGCGGCAGCGTCAACCCCCTGCTGCCCTTTCACTCCCCGGAGCAGGCCAACCGACTGATCGGACCCGTGTTCGGACCGAGACTCTCCCGTCTGTCACTGACATCAGCAGACGAGGTTTTCGACTTGATCGAGAAATTCCAGATTAACTGCCAACCGGTTCGAACCGGTTGGATCAGAACAGCGCATTGCCGGAGTGCACGAAGGCTCTTTGAGGCACAATGCCGGCAGTGGACCGATGTCGGTGCAGAGATCGAAATACTGGAGAAACCAGAACTGGACACGATGCTCGGATCAGCCGCATTTTCCATGGGCGCCATCATTCCCCGCGGCGGAAATATTCAACCGCTCTCCTTCGCCAGGGGATTGGCGCAGGCGGCCATCAATGCTGGTGCTCAGATTTACAGCCAGACGCGCATAGTGAATCTCTTTAGAGAAAAATCCGAATGGGTGCTGAAATCATCTCAGGGCATAGTTAAGGCACAAAAGGTCATTCTGGGTACCGACGGCTATACCGATAATCTTTTCCCGGGGCTCGCCCAATCCGTCGTTCCCGTGATCAGTGTTCAAGTCGCGACAAAACCTCTGGCCGATGATATCGGTGCGTCGATACTCCCTGGCGGGCATACCTTCTCCGATACCCGCCGAACTATCTTCTATGGAAGACGGGACCACATGGGGCGCTTTCTGCTCGGCAGCCACGGGACCACAGAGACGAGTGACGACCATCGGGATTTCGATCGCATTAAGAAAGAGGCCAGGCGCCTGTTTCCGCAACTCGGTGATCCCGACTGGGAGTTTCAATGGGGGGGGCGGATTGCCGTGACGCAAGATCGCCTCCCACACTTTCATGAACCGGCAGAAAATCTGTATGCGGGTCTTGGCTATCAGGGCCGCGGCATTGCTATGTCAAACGTCATGGGCCGCATTCTGGCCGAACGAGCCCTTGGCAAGCCAGCGGAAGAATTGGAGATCCCCTCAACAGCCATATCGGCATATCCTTTTCATCGTTTTCACCGAACTGGTGTAAAGCTCGTCACAAGCTGGTTCAAGTGCCGTGACGAAGTTGAGCGGCTCCTGGGCTGAAACAGCGAATCTACAAGGAATCGAGGACCTCAAACCATGAACGACGGCAATTCTTTAAACCCAGAAGGGAAAAACGGCGCCCTGCACTCTGCCACCCAAGGCCAACATCGGCACTGGGGCATCAACAACGACTACACAACCCTCCGGGACGTTCTCCTCGGCAGGCCGGACTATTATCGCTGGGTCGAGGCGGGGCCGATTATCGGCCGGACCCTCGCAAATGCAGACAAAACCGGTGCACGCTTTGATCATCCACTCGCAATGCAGCAGCACCAGACCATGGTGACGGTCTACGAGGATGCCGGGGTCACGTGCCACTATCTCGCCGCAGATCCTGTACTGCACCGGAATTTCTTCGCTCGCGACTCAAGCGCCATGACGCCCTGGGGTGCGCTGATCTGTCATATGCAACTCAAGTGCCGGCGTGCCGACTACGTTACCGCGATCGATTTCTATCAAGGCAACGATATTCCCATCTGGAAGATGGCTACAGCGGGACACTTCGAAGGCGGCGATTTCGTCATCCTTGAACCCGGGCTGGTGCTGGTAGGCTACTGCGGTGAAAGGTCTGAAAAAGAAGGCTCCGAACAAGTGGCAGGCTGGATAAAGGAGGAGGGCTGGGAATCCATACTAGTGCCAATATCAAGAGAATTTGTCCATATGGACGGCCTCGTCGTACCCATCGCGCACAAATTGGTGGTGACCTGCCTAGATGCTCTTGAAGATTGGCTGATCGATCGACTCAAATCGGAGGGTTATCAGTTTGTCGACGTGGGATACAGTGAAGCCCGAAACCTCGGAGTCAATCTGGTTGCGCTTGGAGACGAGAGAATCCTTTCAATGGCCGGTAGCCAGTCTCTCAATGAACAACTCAGGTCAATGGGGTTCGAGGTCCACGACCCCGACATGTCCATGTTCACCCTGGGCGGCGGAGGTGTCCACTGCCTTAGCCAGGCACTCTATCGAGACCCAGTCGTTTAAGAGGCCGGGCCCGACTGGCGCCGCGTCGCGACGGCATCGGCGACCACGCAAAGGATCTCGAACATCATGGTCGCCCCGGTCAGTGCGGTCGTTCCACTGGGGTCGAAGGGTGGAGCAACCTCAACCACATCGCCGCCGATCAGATTAAGACCTCTCGTGCCGCGAATCATAAGCTGCGCCTCAACCGTACTGAAGCCACCGACTTCCGGTGTTCCAGTACCTGGCGCGTACACCGGATCCAGACCATCGACATCGAAGGTGAGATAGCAGGGCCCTTCACCGACGACACGATGGATCTCGCTGACGACCGCCTTGACACCCATCTCGTAGAACTCTTCCATGTAAATCACGCGCATACCTGAGTCGTGGCTGAACTTCCAGATGTCCAGGTCATTGAGCGAGCCACGGATGCCGATCTGGATTGTGCGTTTGGGATCGATCAGGCCTTCTTCTGCGGCGCGCCTGAACGGCGCCCCGTGGTGGAACTTTGATCCGAGATAATCGTCACCGGTATCACAATGCGCATCGAAGTGGATTAGACCCACCGGGTTCGCAGCTGCAATTCCGCGAAGAATTGGCAAGGTAACGGAGTGATCACCACCTGCTGAAACAGGGACTACACCGGCCGTGTGAAGATGGCGGTAAAAGGTCGCGATTTCGTCCAAGCTGCTTTCGAGGTTGAACGGCGACTGGACCCACGCATCGCCCACATCAGCCACCGCACAGATATCGTGGGGACTGATACCACTGGCCTGGTTGAGCCGGCGGATGAGACTCGACTGGTTTCGAATCTCACGCGGCCCGTGACGGGCGCCTGGCCGATTCGTCACGCCCCCGTCGAACGGCACACCAACAAGGCCGACCTCAACACCGTCGACGTCTTCCCGATACGGTGACCGCATAAAGGTCGCCAACCCGGTATATCGAGGACGCTGCATGGGGTCGTTGAACGATTCGTACTTGAGCATCTCAATAAACCCTCTGGCGACAAAAGCAGCTGGACTGGCTGTCTGGAACAGCCCCTACAAAGAAGTTGTGGAACCGCGAACCATAGCACATCGATATGATGATCTATGATAAAGGTCGCCACAGGCGTCGGTTACAATCTGAACACGCGTCATTTCCCTGAGTCTCGATCGAACACTGCGGCACTGGCATCCAACGGACAGCTCTGGCAGCATAATCACCTGGCAGGAAATATTACTCGTTGGCCAGGCAAGAATCCCGTGGAACCGAATGCCAGAGGCCGCCAGTCCTGGTGATCCGCCTCAAATTAAACCCGGAAAATGGAGATAGCATCTTGGAAAAAACCCATGCCTGGCCCGACGACTGCTGGAACTGGCCCATAGACATCAGCCACAAGCACGCGGTTCGATGCGGTGAGATGATCTGGGTCGGTGGCCAGGTTGACCTCACACCTGCTGGTGTAGTCTGCAACCCCGGTGATCGCCAATTGCAGACCCACCATGCCATGGCTCACTTTGCCAGAGCCTTAGAAACCTTAGAATGCGACCTCGAGGATCTGGTTTTCCTGCTCTGCTTCTACGTCAACGATGGTTCAGTCGACGAACGTGCCTTTCTTGACGAGGTTGCATCCTGCCTGCCCGATAGTGCTGTTCCAGCGGTCAACGCTGTGCCGGTGCCCTACCTGGCCTACGAGGGCCTGATGGTCGAGATCGAAGGGTATGCCATGCGCCGCGAGGACGGCCGGCGAATCGAGAAAACCATTGCACCCTCGGAGTCGCTCTGTGCTTTGCCCGCCCCGTTCAGTCAGGCCGTCCGCAGTGGAAAGATGATCTTTGTGTCCGGACAGTACCCTCGATTGACCGATGGGACGGTCTGCCACCCGGGCGACAGTGTCGTACAGACCCGCCAGCTAATGGCACAGGTCACCGAATTACTCGGCCAGTTCGGTGCCACCTGCCAGGATGTGGTCAAACTCAATCGCTGGTATGCGGGCAATGTCGGGATCAAAGACTTTGAGCCGGCTGCGCTGGCCTGCGCCGGGTTTTTTGATGAGCCAGGTCCCGCAGCGACTGGCATTCCCCTGCCCCGCCATGCAGATCCAGATGTCACGATAAAGATCAGCGTAGTCGCGATGCTCGGCGAAGACGGAGCCCATCTGCCCCGGCGCCACGTCTGGCCCGAATCTCTCTGGGACTGGCATATCCACCTGCCGTACAAACATGGTCTTGCCTGTGAAGAGATGATCTTTCTGGGAGGCCAGGTTTCCCTGGACAAGCGGGGGCGAGCACTCTATCCCGATGACCTGTCGGCTCAGACACACCAGGCGATGCAGCACATTGGTACAATTCTGGGTGCACTCGGTGCCGACTACGACGACGTCTGTAAAATCATGACGATCTACCAGGGCGACTGTGGTGGGGAATCCCTGCATGGAAACCTTGGCATTCGTGCCGGCTATTTCCGTGATCCGGGCCCCGCCACGACGGGCGTCCCGCTGCCAGCCCTGGCTTATGAATCCATGGTGATCGAGATTGACGCCTTTGCGATGGCAAAGGCTAAAGATGACTGACCAATTGCTGTCCCCAGCAACCCGACGGTCAGCGCTTTGTAAGATCAGGGGGGTAGATCCCTGTGGGCTGAGGGTTCTTTTGAAGGTCTAACTCTGACGACCGGCAGGCACGGAACGAATGAAACGCGGTTGAATGATTTTTCGAGCTAGAGTACCGGCGTTTCAAACGAACGACCTTGATGGTCAGGGGGCGTTTCTCGAAGCCAGCGAATGATCCTGCGCTGTCCGCGCAGGT
>CEVM01127949.1_pt1 | contig 21460 bp, 15 predicted proteins | sample 531481 | NCBI WGS metagenome assembly CEVM01 (sample SAMEA2623649, study PRJEB7988) | marine metagenome | biome: marine biome (ENVO:00000447); feature: mesopelagic zone (ENVO:00000213) & marine oxygen minimum zone (ENVO:01000065); material: "saline water (ENVO:00002010), including plankton...
CTATTCCGGTAGAAAAAGACGATGCTGATGAAGCTTTCAATTCAGCCACCTGTATAGGATGTGGTGCCTGTGTGGCGGCATGTAAGAATGCCAGTGCCATGTTGTTCACTTCCGCGAAGGTGAGTCAGTTTGCCTTGTTGCCACAAGGAGAGGTAGAAGCCTCACGCCGCGTGTTGAATATGGTGAATCAAATGGACAAAGAAGGGTTTGGTGCCTGTAGTAATACCGGCGCTTGTTATATTGAATGTCCAAAAGATATTTCGTTAGAAAACATCGCGCGGATCAATCGCGAGTACCTAAAAGCAAGCGTAGAAGGGTAATTCTTGATTCCATGAAACTTTATCCCGTTGGCTAAAAAAGTCATCGGGATTTTTTTTGTTTCTGCGGAAATAGAATTAATAGACGGTTTGCCTTGTTAGTTGAGGGAGCTTTTCTATATTACTTTCTATGAAATTACCACAAAAACTGCCCGAAGTAGGCACCTCGATATTTTCTGTAATGAGTTCAATGGCGCAAGAATACGGCGCTTTGAATCTCTCGCAAGGATTCCCCAATTTTGAAAGCGACCCAGCGCTGATCGCGTTGGTTTCTGAAGCGATGAATGCCGGTCATAATCAGTATGCCCCAATGCCGGGGGATGCTTCATTACGACAGCAGATTGCCAAAAGTATCCAGCAATTACACGGAAAAGAATACCATTGGGAGCACGAAATTACCATCACTTCAGGCGCGACAGAAGCCTTATTTGTTGCTTTTGCAACGACCTTAGAAAAAGGAGATGAGGCAATTATTTTTACACCCGCATACGATAGTTATGCGCCAAGCATCTCGTTGTTTGGAGCCAAACCAGTACCGGTTCAATTAAAAGCGCCTTTATTTCAGCCCGACTGGAACGAAGTAAAGGAGGCGTTGACATCTCGAACGAAAATGATCGTGATCAACTCTCCCCATAACCCAACAGGGATGGTTTTTTCAAAGGAAGATATGGAATTACTACAAGAACTTGCAGTAACTAATGATCTATTAGTAGTGAGCGATGAGGTGTACGAACATATTATTTTCGACGAAAACGAGCACCAGAGTGCTGCCCGTTTTGAAGGCTTGGCAGATCGCACGTTTATTACAGCATCCTTCGGAAAAACTTTTCACAACACAGGTTGGAAAATAGGGTATTGTGCGGCTCCTAAACAATTGATGGACGCCTTTAGAAAGATCCATCAATTTACGGTTTTCAGTGTGCATCATCCCACCCAAAATGCCTTTGCAGCTTATTTGGAGCATGGAGAGCGGTATGCAACGCTAGGAAAATTCTATCAACAAAAACGCGATCTGCTGTTGCAAGAAATTGCATCTTCAAGATTTAAGAGCATACCTTCGGCCGGGACCTACTACCAGCTATTGGATTTTTCAGAAATAACAGACGAATCCGATATCAATTTCGCTGAAAGACTTACCAAAGAACACCAGATCGCAACCATCCCTACGTCAGTGTTCAATGCAGATGGCGCTGACTTCAAGTTGTTGCGCGTGTGCTTTGCAAAAACAGAAGAAACCCTTAAAAAAGCAGGATCAATCTTACGATCCATTTAAGATTTGTTTCGACTCGTTTATAGATAATCCGTAACGAAATAGCTATCTTTATCACATGAAGGACGCACTATTTAATGCCATACGCGCCGGGGAATTGGCGCAGGTACAACACCTATTGAGCGAAAATCCGGAACTCGTGAAAGAAACCGATGCGCGAGGTTCAACACCCTTGCTTCTGGCAACCTACTACGGTCATGAAGGGATCACCGCAGCGATCATTGAAAAAGATGACAATCTAGACCGTCAAGACGCCTCCGGCAATACTGCGTTGATGGGCGTTTGCTTTAAAGGATATCACAATATCGCAAGCATGTTGCTTGAAAAAGGCGCACAAGTGAATATCACAAATTTTAATGGCGCTACCGCGCTTATTTTTGCTGCTACCTTCGGCAAGGCAGATATTGTTGCTTTATTGGTGGAGCACGGGGCAAACCCCACGATTGCTGATGATAAAGGGAATACCGCCATGGATCATGCTAAAATGCAAGGGCGTACCGATATTCAAAAACTTTTAGCGTCTGCATAATGCAACAAGAACTCCAAGTTACCATCGTTCAAACAGAACTTCACTGGGAGGCTCCTGAACAGAACAGAGAACGCTTCAGCAACCTCCTGTCAGGTATAGAGGCTACCAATTTGATCGTGTTACCGGAAATGTTCACCACAGGGTTCACTATGAATGCAAAAGCAGTAGCGGAACCTCCAAAAGGTGCTACGCTTCAATGGATGCAACAACAAGCTAAAAAACATCAAGCTGCAATTACAGGGAGTATTGTGGTAAGTGAAAATGAACATTTTTACAACCGACTTTATTTTGTGAAACCGGACGGCACTTTCTTCAAATACGACAAAAAGCATACGTTTACCCTTGCTAAAGAACACCAAACCTATACCGCCGGGACAGATCGATTAGTTGTTGAATATTTAGGTTGGAAAATCTGTCCGCTGATTTGTTATGATCTACGATTTCCTGTATGGTCTCGCAATACGGTAGACTACGATGTGTTGCTTTATGTGGCGAATTGGCCTGAAAAACGAGTGCAGGCATGGGATGCTTTGCTTAGGGCAAGGGCTATTGAAAATATGGCGTATTGTGTGGGCGTAAATCGTGTTGGGATGGACGGAAACGATCACCCTTATGTGGGGCACTCGGCTTTCTATGATGTTTTAGGGAATAAGTGTTCAAAAGGGTTTGAAGGAACTTTTGTGGAAACCATCGCCCTTCAAAAAGACTCGATAACTACTCTTCGGGATCAGCTTCAATTTTTACGGGACCGGGATTCGTTTCAGTTAACGTAAATGTTTCACTGCGGGTCCAATTGGCACGCACTTCAATTTGTTTTGGATAAAAAACAACCCGTTCGGGCTGGCGGCGCTCCAAGAAGGAACCGGCATCCCAAACCTTATTGTTGTTCGCATCAAAAGTGAGTCGAATAAAATAGTTGCCGGGTGGAATATAATCAAAAGTGATTTCACGGTTTTCGATGAGGTATCGTGACGTTTGGACCTTATAATTTGTGTTCAGTAGCTCGACGATGACCGGCAGTTCCTCTATATTTTTTATGCTGAATAGAATGGTGCCGTAATCTGATTCTGCCATGGTTCTCACACCGAAGCTTAGCGTGTCATTCGTCGCATCGAAAAAATCTTCAAAGGCTCCGGGAAGGAGATCTATGGTATAACGTTGTTCGTGCACTTTATCAAAAATAACTTGAGCGGTATTGTCCATTTTATTGATACGGATATCATGGGCAATGACCACAGAATCTCTGTTCGTTACCTTTATTTTTTCAGCATCAAAACCTGTCAAAGGCGTATTGGCAGCAAGTTTTACTGTGTCCCTTGGAAGGATGCTCGAAGTGCCCAAACGCTCTAAGGAAAGGGAGTCACGGTAAAGATCTTTCATTCGCACGGTTAGGGTGTCCAACCGTTCTCTGTTCTTCGCCAAAAAATATAAGGTGTCCTGTTGTTCAATATCAATTGCCGGTTTAAACCAATAATGCAATGTATCTTTTTCGCGATCGCGGTATGCAACAGACGTAAAATTGTCGGGCAGTTCTGAAATAGGAGAAATGGAAAGCGAATCCCCATCTCCTGTATAGCCAAAAACGATATGATACTTACTTTCATGAGACGGGCGCGCGGGCTCGTAGTCGATGCTCTCTTTGAACAAAGTAAGGTCGTAAGAGCTGTCTGTAGGAAGCGTTATCAATGATTTTTCAAAGGCAATTTCATCTAGTTCTGGTTGGAAGGTATAATTGGCAGAGCCCTCCCGAAGCGCAACCAGTAGATACGTACCTTCTTTTAAATTTGTAAGTTCATAGGTATACGTGCTGTCTTTGGTTGCGGCAATGTACGTTGGTTTTTCCTTGTAAATAATAGAATCGGTAAAGTCTTCTTTCACTTCATATAATAATACTGTTGCAGCACTTTGCGGCGTTATTCTGCGTGCATCCCGTACCGAACCGGCAAGCCGTAGGCTGTCAATATAGTCTCCCGTTGAAAATACATATTTGAAGTATTCAAATTCATTGCCCTCATTATTGTCAACAATGCTTTTTCCAAAATTGATACTGTACGTAGTGTTCTCTCGTAGAGTGTCTGAAATTTTTATTCGCAATTGCTTGGAAGTACTTATAGGAGTGATTTCAGGATCGTATTTTAAAGGAGGAGAAATGATTAGGTTCTGCTGAAGTTTTTGCAGTTTTATGTATTCATCAAACCTGATAATAATCTCATCTTCATCAAATTGGGTGCTGAAATTTTCGGGACTACTACGCACGATTATAGGTGGAATAGTATCTTTAGCTCCGCCGGATGGAGTTCCTTTTTTGGCACAATGGGTCATGGTCATAAGGAGCACGAAAACCCATATAAAATCACGATAAAATCCTTTCATCGTAGCAAAATTACACAATCTTTCTTAGGCAATTGCTATGGTTGCGATGCTAAGTGTTGCGTTTGTATCTTCTAGTAAACAATTGCCACAGCGTTCTAAGGTGGCCCCCGTTGTTACAATATCATCCACCAACAATATGTGTTTTCCAAGAACCTTTTCTTTCTGTTTGAGGGTAAAAACCTCAGTTCCGCCAAAGCGCGATAATCTACCTTTGAATACTTGAGAGTGTGCAGCGGTAATTTTTAACAGGATGTTTTCTTCGAAAGGAACTTGCAAAGCACTCGCAATTGCATTTCCAAAGCCTGTCACTTGGTTGTAACCACGTTTACGCAATCGTTTCTTGTGCAGCGGAACAGGGATTACAAGATCAACGGTTTGAAATTCGGGCGTTTCTCTTAATTCGTTGCCTAACCAATGTCCAAAAAAAGCACTTAAAGAGTCTTGTCCACGATATTTCAGATTGTGAAGGACCTGTTGCGTGATGCCGTATTTTTCGAACTTCAATAATGCGGTTGCATGTTCAACAAGCAACCGCCCAAACCACAATTTTTTAAGAGCATCATCCTGATTTCGGTGATGGCAAGCCAGGGGTAATGCGTGTCGGCAACTTACACAGAGCACTTCTTTCGGCTTGGTTAATAGCGCCTTACAGCCACTACATTCCGCCGGAAAGAGCAGATTTAACATAATTTTTGTTTTTTTATTATTTCCTAAACGTTCTGGGAGAGTTGCTCTTAGTACTTTTGATGACTATCACTAATCGAAATGTTATGACCGCTGAAAATAGCACTAACAAATTTAAGATTTTAATTGGAGTCTTATCGGCATTGCTAATTGCCTTAGCTGTGTACACGGTGTTCTTATACAATGATAAGGAGACCAATATTGCCAGCTTAGAGCTCCAAAAGGCAGAGATTGAAGATGAATTGGAGGGCTTGATCGCAAATTATGATGAAGTAATTCAAGATAACGAATTGAAGGACAAAGATCTTTTGGCAGCAAGAGAGCGAATTGAGGTCCTATTAGATTCTGTGAAAGATGCAGAAGCAAATGTTGCCCTTATCAAACGGTATAAGAGTGAAGTAGGCCGACTCAAACAAGAACGAAAGTTGTTGTTTCAAAAAGCAGATAGCTTGATAAAAGCCAATCAAATGCTAGCTGTAGAGCGCGATAGCGCCAATACGATGCTCAACGAGACGATCAAAGTGGTTGACAGCGTAAGTTTGTCTAATGAAGAACTTTCCGAAACGGTAAAGAAAGCAGCGGTTGTGAATGCCGTTGATCTACGAGGGGAGGGGGTCATTATTAGAAATAGCGGTCGTGTGGTAGATACGCGACGCTCTAGTAGAGCAGATAAAGTACGGGCTTGCTTCACGTTGGCACCGAATCCGGTGGCAACTGCCGGAGAAAGAATCTTGTATGTGCAGGTGATCAACCCGAAAAACAATCTATTGGGGCAAAAAGGTATTTTAGAGTTTGAGAATGGAATTCTTAACTACAGCAAGAGTACCAATGTTTTTTATGAGAATGAAGAACTCGATGTTTGTGTACTGGTAGATGCTGTGGAAGACGATCTGGTGGAAGGCGTCTATCGAATCAATGTTTTTGATGGATCTAATCAGATTGCAACGACCACCATGGAGCTTCGATAGAATTCCCTTTAAAAAAGTATAAAAACCGTTACCATGGATGGTAGCGGTTTTTTTATTTTTGTTCCATGGCAAACAACGACGACCAATTTAAGAAAGTAGTATCTCATGCGAAAGAGTATGGGTACATCTTTGCTTCCAGCGAAATCTATGACGGGCTTAGTGCCGTGTATGACTACGCACAGAATGGAGCAGAACTCAAGAAAAATATCAGAGAATACTGGTGGCGAAGTATGGTATACATGCACCAGAATATTGTTGGAATAGATGCAGCGATCTTGATGCATCCTACCACATGGAAAGCGTCCGGACATGTGGACGCCTTCAACGATCCGCTGATTGATAATAAGGATTCTAAAAAGCGCTATCGGGCGGATGTCCTAGTAGAAGATTATGCCGAAAAATTAGAACAGAAGGCGCTAAAGGAAATTGAAAAAGCCAAAAAACGTTTTGGAGATGCCTTTGATGAACCGCAGTTTGTGAGTACTAATGCTCGCGTGCTTCGGTATCGTGGAGAGGCGAAAGCAGCTGTAGAGCGCTTAGCGCGATCTTTGGAAAAGGAAGATTTGGCAGATGTAAAAGCGTTGATTGAAGAATTAGACATTGCAGACCCTGAAACGGGAAGTAAGAACTGGACCGAAGTGCGCCAATTCAATTTAATGTTCGGGACAAAATTAGGAGCTTCCGCAGAAAGCGCAACCGATCTTTATTTGCGCCCGGAAACTGCTCAAGGAATCTTTGTAAACTTTCTGAATGTTCAAAAAACGGGTCGGATGAAGATTCCCTTCGGAATTGCCCAAACGGGAAAAGCCTTCCGAAACGAAATAGTAGCGCGTCAATTTATCTTCAGAATGCGTGAATTTGAACAAATGGAAATGCAATTCTTTGTTCGTCCTGGCGAAGAATTGAAGTGGTATGAGTACTGGAAAGAAACCCGACTAAAGTGGCACCTGTCTCTGGGAATGGGAGAAGAGAACTATCGTTTCCACGACCATGAAAAATTAGCACACTACGCCAATGCCGCAGCAGATATCGAGTTTAATTTTCCTTTCGGATTTAAAGAATTAGAAGGGATACACTCCCGAACCGATTTTGATCTGAAAGCGCATGAGGAACACAGTGGTAAAAAGCTGCAATTCTATGACCCCGAACTCAAAGAGAACTACGTACCTTATGTGGTAGAAACCTCTATCGGGTTGGACCGAATGTTCTTAGCTGTCCTCAGTCATTCGCTGGAAGAAGAAACCCTAGAAGACGGAAATACCAGAACCGTACTAAAACTTCCTGCTATATTAGCACCTGTAAAAGCTGCAGTCTTGCCACTAGTTAAGAAAGATGGGCTTCCCGAAATCGCACAAGAGATTATTGATGAGCTTCAGTGGGATCACAATGTCATCTATGACGAAAAGGATGCGGTGGGAAGACGTTACCGACGTCAGGATGCTGCAGGAACGCCATTCTGTATTACCGTAGATCATCAAACAAAAGAAGACCGTACCGTTACCTTGCGAAATCGCGATACTATGGAACAAGAACGACTTCCTATATCAGCGTTAGCTAGCAAAATTTCGGAAGCAGTCTCCTACAAAACTTGGTTGGCATAAATTGCACGCTACCAAAAATTTAGTGTCGCTGCGTTAAAGACGGTTCAAAACTAGTCTAGGTTAAAGAATTAATGTATTTTTAACACGAATTAATAACTCTTTAACTAAAAAACTATCGAAATGAAAATTACTAATTATGCAGTGGCGATGCTATTCCTATTCTCTTTTGGAATGGTTTCAGCTCAGGATGCTGAAGGGCCATCTGACTTCGGATATATTGAAGGTCCGATTGTGGTACCAAGTATTGCAGAGCAGATGCGAAACGGAACTTTTCAGGAGGCAGACAACTCCCTACGAGCAGGACATCCTAAACGCCGACACGGAAATACAGTGGTACCCGGAAAAGGGAAGCCAACAGGAAATGATCCTTTAATGGGAACTCAAGCAAGAGCTCCTCAGCGTGATCCAGGAACAATTATCTTAGAATTTTTAGCGGACGTTTCACAAGCAACACCTTCTGATCCAACAGGTGCTGCCGGTCCTAACCATTATGTAGCAGCCTGGAACTCGGCGTTCCGAATTTTTGACAAGGATGGAAATCCATTAACATCAGAAGCTTCCCTAGCAACAATTTTTCCAGGGAATGCTATCGGAGACCCTATTATATTCTATGATGCTGTTGTAGATCGATTTGTTATCACCGAATTTGATAACAACCCGAACGGATTTAACGTAGCCGTATGTCAAGGACCTGACCCCGTGAACGATGGTTGGTACGTATATACTACTGGTTTTGGTACTGGAGCATTCCCTGACTATACGAAATTTGCCTCTTTCGGTGATGTGTACATGGTAACTGCGAATATTAGTAGTGGTAATCGCGTTTTTGCGGTTGAAAGAGACGAAATGATCCAAGGAAATCCAGCGCAATTTATTGCTTTTCCACTTCCTGGAATCAGCACTTTTGGTTTCTATAGCCCACACGCTTTCCACACCACTGACGACGAACAAGCGCCTCCAGGAACACCTGTTCCTATCGTCTATATGCAAGATGATGCATGGGGTGGCGTTGCAGATGATCACCTAAAGATTTGGAGTGCGACTGTAGATTGGGATACCCCTGCCAATTCTTCCATCTCAACAGCGCAAGAAATTACCGTAGCTGACTTTACAGGAGTTTTTGACGGTGGATCTTTCTCTAACCGTCCGCAAGGAGGTGGTGTTGATATCGATGTGCTGCAAGCAACAATGATGAATCAAGTTCAATATCGCCGTTTTCCTGGCTATAACTCTGCTGTGATGAATTTCGTAGTAGACGTTGTTGCAGGAGGTGGTGAGAAGGCTGCGATTCGTTGGTATGAGCTTCGTCAAGATGCTGATGGTGACCCATGGACGATCTTCCAAGAAGGAACCTATGAGGCTCCTGATGGTAAAGATGCCTATTCTGGAACCATGGCGATGAACGGTGACGGTGATATTGCAATTGGATACTATACGTCTTCATCGACAGACAGAATTCAAATGAATTTCACAGGACGCTTTGCTGAAGATGCTTTAAATGTAATGACAGTTGATGAAACACCATTAATTCTAAGTACAAACTCGAACCCAAGTAACCGTTTGGCTGATTATACGCACTTAACTGTAGATCCTTCAGATGATACTACATTCTGGTATATTGGCGAAACTTTCAATCCGGTTCGTCGCGACCAAGCATTTCACTTTAGCTTAGAACCTGAATTTAGCGTATCAGATGTTGCCATCTCAAATGCAGATATGCAAGTATTGACGCTTCCGAATAACAAGTTTGAAGTTATCTTAAACACAAGTTACGACGGAACGGTAGCAATGAGCGTTATCGATATTCAAGGAAGAACAGTGATTTTCAATAACCTTAGCAAAGAAGGTTCTGCTTACAAGCATACGATAGATATGTCATATGCTGCTGCTGGAGTCTATTTGGTAAAGATTGGTAGTGAAGAGTTGAACTCTTTCCAAACCGCAAAGATCATTGTGAAGTAAGCATAGCAACGTTTTACTAAAACGAATAAAAGAGAGGAGTTTTTACTCCTCTCTTTTTTGTATAGCAACTACATTCACAGGATTTGCTTTCTCACATCGGTTCATCATGCGCATACCTGCATATTGCACCCAAATTTTCATGCCATCCTTTTTATAGGCTTCTTCTAGATTAACAGGATCTAGAAAGTAAGAAGGTTCTTCATTTTCAATTTGAATGGTATACGGGCAATCGTTTTCTGCTTCAGAATAAACAATTGTTCCGGCCTTGAAGCCTTCTTCCATCATTTTTTTTGCAGTGGCATTCACAGTCATTTGATTTTCTTCTTTTGGGGTATCGGATGTATTTTTGGTGGCATCACATTGTGCCAAAAAGAAAACGGATACGAGTAGAAAGGATGTTTTTAAAAAAGTTGTCATAATATTAGATGGTTTGGTTTTCCGCTAAGTAATTTACAAATAATGTGCCAGCCAATTGCGATGAATTCCGAAGCAACCATCATAGAATTCCAATTAAAATTAAAAAAATGAATTTAAAATGTTGAAATACAGATCATTGTGTCGAAAGTTAAAAGAAATACAAAAATTGACAATCTATGGTCGGTGTTGTATTTTAGGAAACTCGTAAATGTTAATATAAACTAAAATCGAATGAAATTTAATTACTTAGTAGCATTGCTTTGCTTTTTTACGCTATCAGCAGTGTACGCACAACAAAATGAAGGCCCCATCTATGTAGGCACCGTTGGAGACATGGAATATGTTCCTTCGATTGCTTCTCGTGGAAATTTAACACCTGCCGTTACGGTAGACAAAGAAGCCCAAGATGGTCGTTCATCTCGCCCGGAAGTAGTGCCCGGAAAAGATCCCCAAGTAGAAGATGATTTCTTCGCTCGTAATGCCCACAGATTGGCAAGTAAAATTCCTGCGAAAGCACCAATTTTAGTGTTTGATGCTGCGCAATCCAGTTCGCAACCTACCGACCCATCTTTAGCGGTTGGACCCGATCACGTCTTTGTGGTATTCAATACCGGGTTTATTATCTATGATAAAGACGGAAACGCGCTTACCGGACAGATATCACCAAACCCAACCATTTTTCCAAATGGAGGCTGTTGCGACCTTACGGTATCTTATGACAGTGCCGTAGACCGCTGGGTGCTTTCCTTCCTTGGAGGAGGAGCGCAGATCGCAGTTTCTGACGGTCCAGACCCTATCAATGATGGATGGTTTACATATACGATTCCTCAGATCAATGATTATCAAAAACTATCCGTTTGGAGTGACGGTTATTACATCACAGATAATACCAGTTCTACCAATAAAGTATGGGCTTTGGAGCGGGATGAGATGTTGGTAGGAAATCCCTCTGCTCAGATCCTTGGGTTTAACCTTCCCGGTATCGTAACCAGTGGTTTCTTTAGTCCGCAAGCCTTGAACGTTACCGATGACACCATGCCTGCTGCCGGTGGTGCTACAATTATCTACCTTCAGGATGACGCTTGGAGTGGTGTTACTGAAGATCACGTAAAATTATGGACGATCGATGTAGATTGGGACACGCCTGCTAATTCAACGGTATCAACGCCTACAGAGCTTACAGCAACGCCTTTTATCTCTGTATTTGATGGAGGAAGCTTTTCTAACCTAACACAACCGGGCGGAGGAGTTCCCATTGATGCGTTACAGGCTACCATCATGAACCAAGCACAATTCCGAAAGTTTGGAACACATAACTCGGCGTTATTCAATTTCGTCATTGATGTAGATGCTTCAAGTGGTGAAAAAGCCGCCGTTCGCTGGTATGAATTGCGCCAAGATGATGACAACCAACCATGGACAGTCTATCAAGAAGGTACTTACGTGGCACCAGACACCCCAACAGGTGGTGAAAAACACGCTTGGCACGCCAGTATGATGATGGACCTCTTCGGAAATATTGGAATGGGATATTCTGGTATGACCGTAGATCCTAATGATCCAAATGAAGTTCGTGTAAGCTCATATTACACCGGTCGTTTTGCCGGAGATCCTTTAGGAACGATGACCGTTGCTGAAGAATTGATCGCCAATGGAAACCAGAATATTCCAGGGCTTCGTTACGGAGATTATAGTAAGATCGATATCGACCCAAGTAACGATAAGACCTTTTGGTTTATCAACGAGTATATGAATAGCGGTCGTAAAGATGTAGTAGGGGTGTTTCAAATTGCTCCCGACTTCAATAACGATACGGGTGCTATAAACATTGATGAGCCGAATGACGGACTTTTAACCGCAATGGAAGAAGTAACAGTAACCATCTTTAACTTCGGATTGGATTCACAATCAAATATTCCATTGACCTTAACAGTAGATGGATCTACGATTGCAACGGAGACCTTTACGGGTACTATCCCTTCTGCTACTTCAGCACAGTATACCTTCACGGCTACGGTTGATCTTTCTACGGAAGGAGAAACCTATGAGATCTCGGTAGAGACCGGGTTACCAACCGATGAAGATAATTCTAACGACTCAGTAACAAAAGAAGTGACGCACATCTTCGCCAATGATCTAGGTGTAACAGAAATTACCGCACCGGAAAGTGGAGAAGGACTAGGGGTAGAACCAGTGACCGTGACGATTGAAAACTTTGGTGGAGCTGTACAATCTGATTTTGACGTTTCCTACAGTATTGATGGGGGAACGCTTGTAACCGAAACAGTAGCAGGACCTATCAATCCTGGAAGTACGCTTTCGTATACCTTCACACAAGATGCTGATATTTCAGGAGTAGGATCCTATGAATTTACAGCTTCAACAGACCTTACAGGGGATGCCGTTGCAGCAAATGACAGCAGTACGAAAACCGTTGAAAATATTGCTTGTCTTTCTGGAGAGAACGACACGAATTTCCCAATTGGCCCTAATGCAGGGACGGTTACAGAGTCTGTCATTACGTATGACAATGATTTCTTAATCAATGATGTTAATGTAACGTTGAATCTAACACATACCTTCACTGGAGATCTTGATATTTTCTTGGAAGGTCCAGATGGAACGATTGTAGAACTTTCTACAGACAATGGCGGTAGTGGTGACAACATGATCAATACTACTTTTGATGATGATGCAGCCGATCCTATCACAGGAGGAACTGCACCGTTTACCGGTTCTTTCCGTCCGGAAGGAAGTTTATCCGACTTTAACGGCTTGCAGTCTGCAGGAGATTGGACGCTCCGTATTACCGATGATGCGAATCAAGATGGAGGACAATTGCAAGATTGGACCCTACAGATTTGTAGCGACGAGTTATTTGATATTGTTACGCCAGGATTCACTGATGGTTCTGAATTGATCATCATTAATCAAGGAAATGATCAGTATCAATTACAGTTACTTACTACGCAAGTAACAGAGCGTTTGGAACTTACTGTAATGAACATGTTAGGACAAACCTTGTTGAGCCGTCGCGTTGATAACGAAAACGGAACCGGATACGAGTACAACCTCGACATGTCTTATGTGGCATCAGGAATATATATCGTACGTCTTGGAAACAAGGATTTTGGTAGTATCAAACGAATTATCGTTCAATAGATCATCTATCATTTTAAGAAGAAAAGGCGCTTCTTGTGAGCGCCTTTTTTTATTAGAAAAATGCTCGAAGTTGAACACTTCCCGTATGAATGGTTTTGGTATTTTCACTTTTTCTTCCGAAGTACGAAAGGTTCGCATCCAAGTATTTTGTGATCCGCTTCTGAAACAAAACGTTCCACGTATAATTCGTGCCGGGTTGCAACCCTTCTAACATTTGATACGCTACCGGCGAAAAGGCACTTCCGTCAAAGGCATTGTCGATATACTTGAACTCTCCATTGATGGAGATCTTCTCCACATTATTGTAGGCAAAAGATACTCCTAAGTTCTGTTGTAGCAATTCCTCCCTTAGCCCTAAAAGATTCTCCTTTTGCACCCATTGGTAAAAAACATCAAAACGGGTCTGCTGGCTCGCTAAAAATGAGAGCTTCGGAAAGACATCTCGTGTGTCTAACTCATAATTTCGGTTTGAAAAATTCTCACTGATACTCTCGTTCGTACTCAATGCGCCTTTTAGCGTCAGCAACCACTGCTCCCAAAATTTATGATTGATGTTAAGCTGATGACTTTCGAGTTGTTGCGTCTGAAGCCCGAGCGATAATAAATTACTGTTGGAGGAACTTAAATAAGTATAACTCGTGGTATAGCGCTGCTTCCCGCGATTAAAGAACAACGCATTCCTAAAATTGAGACTCAACCCCAATGGTTCTTCATCTCCTTCATCAAAGGGATTGATGTTGAAGTTATCGCCTCGCCTTCGAATTTGTCGATCCACAATGTAAGAGGTCTGATTGTAAAAATGGGAAAGCACTTTTTTCACACCGGAAGCATTCGACCATGCCTGTGGATTCAATGTAAGTGTCTGACTAAATGAGTTGTTCCTGATCTTTACAAACACTTGATTGGGTAACAATACACGAACATATTCTGCTTGATCTTGAAATTGAGCGACTTCAAACTCATCTAGTTCCTGTACGCCATTGTCATTGTAATCTTGCCAGGCATACACCCCTTGCCCCGGCTCGGTCTTTACGTAAGTGAATTCTTGCTGCGGAAGCACTCCATTACTAGATTCTAATGTGGTGTTCAACCGAATACCTCCTTGTAATAAACGCTGATTGTAGAGCAGACGGGTATTCAAGGTCTTTTCATCAGGAAGGCTGTCGACACTATAATTTAATTCCCGATAATTTGCGAACAAGGAAAGCCGCGTATTTTCGGTGTTTAGAAGTCGCGATTTTAGGTAAATATTGTTCGATCTATTAACTTCTTGTAAACGATTGTTCTGAACACTGTCATTTTCACGATAGATATAGCCTACTTCGGCAAATACTTGGGTGCTGTCACCAATACCTGTAAAGACTTCGAATTCTTGGAAACGCTGACTTACAGGCGTTAAGCTGTCATTGGTCATGATGCGTACTTGATTGTCTTCACCGCTCACTTTGCCCCCTACCCAAGCCTTCTTTAATTGATAGCGAAGCACCGCATGCGCTCTCGTGAATTTTGAATCCAAGGAATCTCCGGTGCTATTCAAATGACTCCCGTTCGCGACCAGATCGAGGTTACCAAATTTCCAACGTCCGTTCACCACATGTCGGGTTCCTTGAAAGTTATCAGAAAAGCGCAAATGTTGTAGTTCGTATTGCGCCGCACCACTTTTTAGCTGTAGCGCTTCGAGTCCGGCTTTTACAAAAGTCTGATCTCCCATAGGGCTCACAAGGTTCCAATCTCGGGTAAACTCAATATTGTACAGCCGCTCGATAGTTCTAAAATCTCTGGCGATGTAATCTACAGAACCGGTAGCATTCACTTGTAACGAGTCTTCGGTCGTAAAGAGACGCTGATTTCCGGCCACGCGCCCTGCAAAACCATCATTATTTCCATCGTCTATGTCTGAAAATAGGTTGAGGTCATTCTGACTTCCAGCCAGCTCAAAACCAATGTTGGTCTTTGGAGAAGGATGATAGTTACCGTGCACCCCACCAATCTGTAATTTTACCGGAGCTTGGAGTCGGATGATCGGGGCATAATTTCCTTGTGGAATTCCATTGATAGGCGCCACATATTCGAAAACACGGCTAATGGTACTTTCATTGCTCAGCACATAATCACCTTGGTTAGGTCCTACTAACGAAAAGCGAACCGAAAACAACTCATCTTCGGGATTGGTTGAAAATACAAAGACTTCTTCCCCATTGATGATCTCTTTTCGATATAGGATTTTATTTTCTGAAAACGTATCGGGTATTGCAGAAGGAGCCGTCATTAAATCCGGATCGTCACCGGCATTTTGTAAGATGGCGACTTGTTCTTCGGAAAGATTTTGCTGTAACGGTTGATTTTTAGCATCATTTTCGGTGTACACATAGACGCCAAGGTCAAGTTTTTCACTGCGATGATTTCCGCCCCCGTAGCCAATGAAACGTGTGTAACTACGATCAGTATATTGATATTCTACCGTAATTCGCATGTTTGCCGTGATAGGATAGGTGGGGTTAAACCGAATTTCTCCCGCGTTGTAATCAATGACATAATCTTCATTTTCACCGCGATTCAGCAATAAGCCGTTTACATACACGCGCTCGCTTCCGGATACGATGAGGATGAATAACTCTCCGTTGGGTCCCACCAATTTATACGGACCCTGATTCCCTTCTTCTCCCACAAACTGACTCCGCTGAAAGATACCACGCACCAGGGCACCCGAAGCAAAAGCAGAGGTTTGGCTTCCGTTTTCGTGCAATACTGTTCCGCCCAGCGAAATTCCTTGGACTTTTTTGGTAAACCTTCCGAAGTAACTATTGCTATTCTGAAGATCTACATCTCCGGCACGAATGTTCCACCGTTCACTGAAGAGCTCGATAAAAATTTCATCAAATTCATCTAGGCTTTGCGAATAACCGCCTTCTTGTGTAGGAATGTTGGCATCTTGAATAGAGGCGCGAATCGAAACTTTTTCATTGAGTTTTCCTGTGATCTGAAGATCTAATTGTGAATTGACCACTGCGTTCTGATTGTTTCCAATGGTGACCCCTCGTGTGATGCTTCCCACCGAATTGAGTCCGTCAAAAGGGGTGTAATTTCGTTGTGTATTGTCAGTTTGAAGGCTGTAGAGCTTGTCGAGAGCGCCCGTATTTTCTACGATAATATTTCGGTCGAGCTCAAAATATCGTTTTCTGAGGTATTCCGGATACGGCAAATACGTCACCACCAAAGAATCGTAATTGGCTTTTGTGCGTTCCGAAACATAAACCTGTCCTTTTTTGAAGTCAACGGCATACCCTAAAGAATCGATCCGGTTTCCCTGCTTATCGGTAATAGAGAAGGCCGTTGGATTGATGCCAACGCTATCTAAAACCAAGGTGTCTTGTACCGCAAGGGTACTTTTCTGAAGGGAAGGAGAGACCTCCTGCGACCAACCCAGAAACACGGTACAGCATAGTACAAAAAACAGGAAGTACTTCATTATCTATAGAACTAGCGGAAAGGCTTTTTATTTTGTTGATTCTTTCTTGAAAACCTTTCAGCCATTTCACTCGGTAAAAATACGATGTTATTTAATTTAGCCACAGCACCAAAAAAGCAATTCATGAAAGTAGTTTCATATAACGTAAACGGTATTCGCGCCGCCATGCGAAAAGGTTTTTTAGATTGGTTACGGGCCACGAATCCGGATGTGGTTTGTATACAGGAGACCAAAGCTATGGAAGATCAAGTAGATATTGAAGCGATCGAAGCGGCCGGCTATCCCTATCACTATTGGTTTAGTGCCAAGAAAAAGGGGTATAGCGGAGTAGCGATTCTTTCTAAAAAAGAGCCGAACCATGTAGAATACGGTACCGGGATTGACTATATGGATGACGAGGGTCGCAATGTTCGTGTGGATTTTGATGAGCTTTCCATTATGAGCCTTTACCTGCCCAGCGGCACTAACATGGCGCGGTTGGAACATAAATTAACCTATATGGATGATTTTCAGCAGTACATAGATCAGCTTCGGGAAACCCACCCTAATCTTTTGGTCTGTGGTGATTATAATATTTGTCACGAAGCGATCGATATTCACGATCCTGTACGCAATAAAAACGTGTCAGGCTTTTTGCCGGTGGAGCGCAAATGGATCGGTAGCTTTATAGAGAGTGGATTTATTGACAGTTTTAGACACTTCAACAAAGACCCACACCATTATACGTGGTGGAGTTATCGTGCCAATGCAAGAAACAACAACAAAGGTTGGAGAATTGATTATCATATGGTTGCCGAACCCTTACAAGAAAATCTGAAACGCTCCGTTATACTACCCGAAGCCAAACACAGTGATCATTGTCCGTTGTTGGTTGAATTTGAATTTTAATCGTTTACCCATGAATCGTTTACAACATATCCTCTTGCTCCTCGTACTAACAAGTTTGAGTGTTTCTTGTGTCTCGTCCCAACTGTATGAAGACTTGAAAGCACAGAATGATCGATTAAAAGCTGAAAATGAATCGCTGATGTCACAATTGGATGGCACTTCCGGGAAAGGAGAAGGCTATCGAGTGCAATCGTTGGAAGATAAGATTGAAAATTTAAAAGCGGAAAACACACAGCTTTCCATGGAGTTGGCGGCCGTAAAGGGTAATTTGAAGCGATTACAAGAATCCTATGATGCCTTGGAAGCCAACAGCTCATCTGCACTTTCTGAAAACTTAGCACGCAACCGAAACTTGCTCACCGAACTTGAAGCTAAAGAAAAAGCGCTGGCCTTAGAGGAACAGCGACTTCAAAAATTACAAAAAGAGTTAGAACAGCGTTCCCAACGTGTGGAAGAATTAGAAGGGATCATTGCGGCCAAAGATGCTAAGATGCGGGCTTTAAAAGATGCCATCTCGGCCGCGCTCACTCAGTTTGAAGGAAAAGGACTCACCGTAGAGCAACGCGATGGGAAAGTATATGTTTCTATGGAAAATAAACTGCTTTTTGAAAGTGGAAGTTGGGCCGTAAATACACGAGGTCGAGAAGCTGTAGTCGCACTCGGTAACGTCTTGGCAGACAATCCCGAGATCGCTGTTTTGATCGAAGGTCATACCGACAATGTGCCGTATTCTGGCAATGGAAACATTCAAGACAATTGGGACCTTTCTACCAAACGTGCAACAGCTATTGTAAACATACTCACTAATAATAACCGTATTTCTAAAGATAACTTAACCGCGGCAGGACGTGGAGAATATGCACCAATCGCTCCAAATACAACTTCCGAAGGAAGAGCAAAAAACAGACGCATTGAAGTGATCTTAGCCCCAAAATTGGATGAGATCAATCAGTTGTTGAGCGATATCTAACTCACAAACGCACTATATCCTGTAATGGCACGCCCTACAATAAGGGTGTTGATTTCTTTAGTGCCCTCATAGCTGTAAATGGCTTCGGCATCGGCCACAAATCGAGCTACGTCGTGGTCTAAAAGAATTCCGTTTCCGCCCATCACTTCGCGCGCCTGACTTACTACATCGCGGGTTCTCATGCTACAAAAGACTTTCGCTAAGGAAGCGTGTTCGTCGGTTAACAAGTTAGCGTCTTGCAATTCTGAAAGTCGGAAACACAAGGTTTGCATGGCGGTAAGGTTGGAAAGCATTTCCACCAAGTGATTTTGAATTAACTGGAAGGAGGCAATAGGTCGCCCAAATTGTTCACGTTTTTTCGTGTATTTCAAGGCGCTTTCATATGCGCCTCGTGCACACCCGACTGCTTGCCATGCCACAGCAGCGCGCGTCATTTTCAACACTTTTGCAGTGTCTTTGAAAGAATCACATTTTTGTAGGCGATCGCTTTCCGGAACGCGGCAATCGGTCATGGTGATCAATGCATTTTGAACCGTACGTAGCGCCATTTTATCCTCCATCTTTTCGGCGACAAAACCGGGATTACCTTTACGCACTAAAAATCCTTTTACGCGACCACTGTCTTCGTCACGTGCCCAAATAATGGTCACATCGGCGAAGGTGGCGTTTCCAATCCACTTTTTCTGGCCATTGAGGACCCATTCTTCACCCTCTTTTCGGCAGGTTGTGCCTAACCCTCCTGCGACTCCAGATCCTACGTCGGGTTCGGTCAATCCAAAAGCACCAATTTGTTCCATTTTTTGCATCTTCGGAAGCCATTCTTGCTTTTGCTCTTCACTTCCGCAGAGATAAATAGAACCCATGGCCAAGCCACTGTGTACCCCAAAAAATGTAGAAATGGAAACGTCAATGCGTGCGAGTTCCATCGCAATGATCCCTTCCATCAAAAAGGTTTGTTCGTCAGGGCCAATCCCATCGTAGGCAATTCCGCAGATATCCAATTCGGCCATCTTCGGAATGATCTCATGGGGAAATTCAGCACGATTCCAGTAATAATTAGCAATGGGTTTTACCTCTTTCTCCATAAATTGACGCACCTTTAACTGAATATCACGTTGTCTGGGTGTCAGTTTCCTACTCAAATCATAGAAATCACCATCAATAGGGGGAAGTTGATGCTGTCCTTTCTTTCCTTGACTTTTCAACATTTTCATCAATCCTTTCAATTGTCGATCATCAAGTTCTCCTACGGCGCTCATCACTTCGGAAAGATCTACCTTTTGAGATAATTTGCCTAAGGCGTCAAGGTCTACCGACTTCATTAATTGAAAGGTTTTTTTGATTTTGGAAAATACAGACATGGTTGCAAAACTTTAGTTGGAACCTAAAGATAACGTGTCTGTACCCTACTTGCGCTTAACGAAAAGTTAATTCTACGGAAGCAACTCTAAGAGCGAACGATGCATAAACCCTTTGAGGCTATCTTGTAATTGGATATGATACCAATTCCCTGCTTGCCCATAAACAGCCACAGTGTCTTTTTGTTGTACGCCTGCGATTTGAGTGAATTTGGTGCTAGGGCCAGTGCGCAGTTCGGCATTGTTTCTGCGTATTAGCGCGGTACTTGGAACTTCGATAATCGTGCCCTGCGGAATCTCTTGCTGCGCGACAAATGGGTAAGGATCTACCGCTCCAGAGTAGCCCTGATAGATGCCAAAATGTAAATGGGGTGCGGTGGTGCGGGCGTTGCCGGTATTTCCTACAAACCCTAAGGTATCTCCCACTTTGACGCGTGTACCGGTTCGTACGGCAATGCTGTCCAAATGCGCGTAATAGAGGGATGCTCCAAATAAACCATCCCGCAGCCAAACTTGCTTACCTCCCAGTCCGCGTTCTCCGGTAGAACTCACGCGGCCCTCAATAGCTGCGACCACGGGAGTACCTCTGGCTGCAAAGATATCGATCCCTTGATGTGAGCGTCTGCCACCATCACGTGCTGCGCCCCAAAAACTTTGTACATTCTTATTACCGGCTCCGGATACGGGAAAGGCATAGCTGGGCTGAGTGTAGAGTTGTAGTTGAAAGTTTCCGTTGGCATACAACTCTGGTTGTACCACAATTTGCAAAGTATCGGTACGTTCCGCGAGGTATGTCAAAATAGTACCATTTTCCTCAGAACGGGCAACAGGATCATTCGTGTTTTTTTGAAAAGCTTCCAAAAAGAATTGTAGGCTATCAGGTTCTGAAGCTACCGTAGCATACAATCGCTCACCTTGCTTTATAGGAACTTCATAGGAAAAAGCACGATAATTTGGGGTTTGTAGTTGTCCCGAAAGAGAAAAAGGAAGGGGTGCTTGCAAGCTGTCTTTTTGAGCGATTTCGTATGCATTAAGCCATCGTTGGTAAGCGATATCCTCTTTATCGAAATCTCTAGCATAGACTTCTCTTGGGGTAGGTTGTGTAATGACGTCGGTTGCTTGTTGTATTTGCTTACAGCTTACCATCGAAGATGAGACAAGCAGGTAAAAAATTATTCTCTTCATAGCATGAAGCATATAGCAGAAATCATACCAATATCTTTAACCAAAAAGGTGACGCACAACGTCATGCACCTTTCCCACTTTAATCACTTGAATGTCGGGGTGGTTTTTAGAGAGCTTGCAATATTTTGAAATGATAATCGATCGAAACCCAAGCTTCTCTGCTTCCGAGATTCGTTGTTCGATGCGGGTTACGGGGCGAACCTCTCCGGCGAGTCCGATTTCGGCAGCGAAGCAGAGCTGTTTATCGATGGCAATGTCAATGTTGGAAGAAAGAACAGCCCCTACCACGGCCAAATCAAGGGCGGGG
>CEVM01016658.1_pt1 | contig 21383 bp, 21 predicted proteins | sample 531481 | NCBI WGS metagenome assembly CEVM01 (sample SAMEA2623649, study PRJEB7988) | marine metagenome | biome: marine biome (ENVO:00000447); feature: mesopelagic zone (ENVO:00000213) & marine oxygen minimum zone (ENVO:01000065); material: "saline water (ENVO:00002010), including plankton...
CGGACGCGGCGGATTGTCCCGTCATATCAGCCGAAAAGTGCGTTGCTGTGGGCGCGGGCTGCAGCAGCAACCGTGGCAAAGCGTCGCGAAAGCTCGGTTCAACCGCAAGTTGTCCGGGCGCTCAGGGCGCATGACAAGGCCGCGTCTGTGGCCAAAGCGCCACGAACGGAACCTGCAGGCGAGAGGTTGCTTGGCCCGACATCATCAAATCTGCCGCGACGTGGCTCGCATATCCGTGACGCCGTGGCGCCTGGGCCCCTGGAAAGGGCCGTCTGGATTAACGCGCCGTGAAGGATTAAGTCGCTGTCCAGCGAAAGGAGACGACGCATGGCCTTGACCGTCGGAGAGCTTGCCCGGGCGCTGGACGCGCAGGGTTGGGGCGATCTGTCGCTGCCGGTGACCGGCGCCGCCGAGCCCGCGAACACTGTCCCCGTCGGTCCCGAGGGCGGTCTGATCGCGATGGCGATGGCGCCGAAATATGCCGACGGCCTGAAGCCCGGCAGCATGGCGATCCTGGCCCAGGGCATGGATCCCGAGGAGTACGGGCTGCGGGCCGCGATCTTCGCGCCCCGCCCTCGCCTGCTGCTTGCCGGGCTGACCCGCACCTTCGATCCCGGTCCGGACATCGCGCCCGGCATCCACCCCACCGCGGTGATCGACCCGACGGCGCGGATCGGCGCCGGTGCGGCGATCGGCGCCTTCGTGGTGATCGGCGCGGATGTGGTGATCGGGCAGGGCGCGCGGATCGCCTCGCATGTCTCGGTCGGACGCGGGGCGCGGCTGGGGCGCGAGGCGTTGCTGCGCGAAGGGGCGCGGATCGGTCATGGTGTCAGCGCCGGCGACAGGCTGATCATGCAGCCGGGCGCGGTGATCGGCGGCGACGGCTTTTCCTTCGTCACCCCGGAGGAATCGGGGATCGAGGAGATCCGACGCTCTCTGGGCACGCGCGAGGGGTTCGTCCCGCAGCACTGGACGCGCATCCATTCGCTGGGCGGGGTCGAGATCGGCGACGATGTCGAGATCGGCGCGAATGCCACCATCGACCGTGGCACGATCCGGGCCACGCGGATCGGGCGCGGCACCAAGATCGACAATCTGGTCCAGATCGGCCACAATGTCGTTGTCGGTGCGGACTGCCTTCTTTGCGGGCTGGTCGGCATTGCCGGGTCGAGCCGCGTGGGCGACCGGGTGATCCTGGCCGGGCAGGTCGGCGTCAGCGACAATATCGAGATCGGCGACGACGTGATCGCAGGCGGGGCCACGAAGATCTTCAGTCGTGTGCCGGCGGGCCGGGTCATCCTGGGCAATCCGGCCGTGAAGATGGAAACCCAGATGGAAATCCAGAAGGCCGTCCGGCGGCTGCCGCGTTTTGCACAACAACTGGCAAAGCTTCAGGAAACTGTTACACGATTGTTGGACAAGGGCTGAGCAGGAGGCCATATGACCGACCAGATCGAATCGCGCATTCGCGAGATCGTCGCAGAACAGGCGATGCTGGATCCCGAACAGGTGACCAGCGAGGCCACGCCCGAGGAACTGGGGATCGACAGTCTGGGACTGGTCGAATCCATCTTCGCGCTGGAAGAGGAATTCGACATCTCGATCCCGTTCAATGCCAATGAGCCCGAGAAATCGGATTTCGACATCTCGAACATGGGCACGATCATCGCGGCGGTCCGGCGGCTGGTGGCCCAGAAAGCCGCATGAATCCGAAGAAGACGGGAAAGGGGGCGGCCGCGCCGGCCATGCCCGATCGGCTTGCCGCCCCTGCTGCAACGCGCCGGCCCGACGACGGATTGCGCCGCGTCGTCATCACCGGGGCGGGCACCATCAACGCGCTTGGCCACGATGTCGCCTCGACGATGCAGGCCTTCCGCGAAGGGCGTTGCGGCATCACGCAGCTTGATTTCCGCGATGTGGACCGGCTGTCGATCCAGATCGGCGGGCAGGTCCATGACTGGCGGGCCGAGGATTATTTCAACCGCCAGCAGATCGTGCTTTATGACAAGTTCACCCAGTTCACGCTGCTGGCCGCGAAACAGGCCGTCGCCCAGTCCGGGCTGGATTTCGAAGGTGCCCTGGGCCTGCGTTCGGGGGTCGTGCTGGGCACGGCGGGCGGCGGGCTGAACACCTGGGACGAGAATTACCGCCATGTCTATGAGGAGGGGAAGAACCGCGTTCATCCCTTCGTCGTGCCGAAGCTGATGAACAATGCGGCGGCCAGCCATGTCAGCATGGAATTCGGCTTGCGCGGCCCCGCCTTTACCGTGGCCACTGCCTGCGCCAGCTCGAATCACGCGATGGGGCTGGCCTTCCAGATGGTGCGGTCGGGCGCGGCAAAGGTGATGCTGACCGGCGGGTCCGAGGCGATGCTGTGCTTTGGCGGCGTCAAGGCCTGGGAGGGGCTGCGCGTCATGTCCCGCGACGCCTGCCGCCCCTTCAGCGCCAATCGCAACGGCATGGTCCAGGGCGAGGGCGCTGGCGTCTTCGTCTTCGAGGATTACGACAGCGCCCGCGCGCGCGACGCCGAGATTCTGGCCGAGGTGGTGGGATTTGCCATGTCCTCGGACGCGCAGGATATCGTCATGCCCTCGGCCCAGGGCGCCGAGCGCGCGATCACCGGTGCCTTGCAGGATGCGCGCCTGAATCCCGATCAGGTCGGCTATATCAATGCCCATGGCACCGGCACTGCGGCCAATGACAAGACCGAATGCGCCGCCGTCGCCCATGCCTTCGGTCATCACGCCGACCGGTTGATGATCTCGTCCACGAAATCGATGCATGGCCACGTGATCGGCGGCACCGGCGCGGTGGAAATGCTGGCCTGCATCATGGCCCTGCGCGATGGCGTGATCGCGCCGACGATCGGCTATCAGGAACCGGATCCGGAATGTGCGCTGGACGTGGTGCCGAACGAGGCGCGCGAGGCGCGGGTCGAAGCGGTCCTGTCCAACGCCTTCGCTTTCGGCGGGCTGAACGCAGTCGTCGCCCTGCGCCGGGTCTGAACACGGTCGGGCCCATATCGCAACGCCGCGCCCGGCGGGCACGGCGATCTGGCATTCGCAGGTATGCGATCAGTTGCCCGAAGGCGCGCTTTCCGTTTCGGCCGGGGCGGCACCGTTCGAGGTTGCGGGCGTTGATGCATAATCGGTCAGTTCATCGAACGCCGCCGTGAAACCGGTCAGCGAGAGGGTCAGCTGAACCGGCTTTTTCGGATCGGCGCCAAAGGGCAGCAGGCTGACGACGGCCTTGTTTCCGCGCTTCAATGCGGTCAGTTCGGCATCGGTGAAACCCATGCGCGACACGCAGCCGACAGAGGCGCAGAAGCTGAACGGATACCCGCGCGACTTGCCATCATCGACCGCAAAGCCAAGCCCCTCGATCAGGTCGGTTTCCAGCGGTGCCACCAGCGTCGCGCCAGCCGCGACATCGCCGTTTTTCAGCGGGATCACCGTGATTTCCGCCACGGAATTGTCATTCTGATCCTTCATCAGCTGATACAATTCGCACGGATCCTTGCCCTGCTGGGCCTTGACGCAACGAATGGTCCAGTCCTGTTTCGTCGATTTGACATAGTAGCTTCCGGCCTTCGGCGCGCCATCATCAGCGGGCGCGGCCGGGGTGGCGTTGTCCTGGCTCGCTGTTGCGGCGTCTGCGGCGGGCGCGGTCTCGCCTGTCGCGGGCGCCTGCGGCGCGGCGGTTGTTTCCGGGGCCGACGTCGCGGGCTGGGTCGCCTCGGCCGGGGCGGCGGCATCCTGGGCGAAGGCCGGTGCGGCGATCACGCTCAGAGCCAGGATCAGCGCCTGCGAAGATTTGTTGAGCATTCTCGTGTCTTCCCTTTGCTCGATGCTTTGACGCCGCCTAGCACGTCCGACGCGCTTTGTCAGGCCGCAACCGATCCGTCAGCGTCACAGGGCTTCACCTTGGCGTGCGCGTCGCGCCAGTGGCGGCTGACGCAGGGTAAGGTGTTCCCGACTTGTGTCTTGCGCGCCGGGACCGCAGCCTGACGCAACGGGACAATCACGGCTGGCACCCGGGCGCGCGACATGCGAAAGGGCCGCAGTTTTCTGCGGCCCCTGAACGCATTTGCGTTTGCTCCCTGCCGGACTGGCCGGTCATCATTGGCCGCACGCTAGTCGCGCGGCCGTGATCCGTCAACAGTCCAGAAGGACAGTTTCGATCACAATTCCACCGGGCTCTTCGGGCTGGGCTGATGCACGCCTCATCCGGACGAAAAAAGCCGCGCCCGAAGGCGCGGCAGTCCAACAGGGAGGAAGGTCCGACGTCCACGATCGTGACCCCGGACGATTCGCATACTGACACATTTTCCTTAAGATTGTATTGTCGCAACGCACGCAGCCTGAACTGGCGGCGGAAAAACGCAAAAACGGGGGCGGGGCATGACCGGGGTGCTGGACGCAGAGGCAAATACGATCTTCGTCGGCGGCGGCGGCCCATCCTATGCCAACCCGCAATCCCTGCTGATGAAATACGCCAACCGTCACGGCATGATCGCCGGTGCGACCGGGACCGGCAAGACCGTGACCCTGCAGACCCTTGCCGAAAGCCTGTCTTTGGCCGGTGTGCCGGTCTTTCTGTCGGACGTGAAGGGCGACCTGGCCGGATTGTCGCAGTCCGGCAGCGCCGAGGCCCGACTGCACGAGGCGTTCAGCAAACGCGCCGGTCAGATCGGGCTGGACCTCGATTATCAGCCGTTCCCGACCGTTTTCTGGGATGTCTGGGGCGAGAAGGGACATCCCGTCCGTACCACCCCGGCCGAAATGGGGCCTCTGCTGCTGTCGCGTCTGCTGGATCTGACCGAGGCACAGGAAGGGGTGATGAACATCGCCTTCCGCGTCGCCGACGAACAGGGGCTTGCGCTGCTGGACCTGAAGGATCTGCAATCCATGCTGGTCTGGGTCGGCCAGAACGCGACGGAACTGTCGCTGCAATACGGCAATGTCGGCACGGCCAGCATCGGGGCGATCCAGCGCGCGCTTCTGGTGCTTGAAAACCAGGGCGCGGGCAGGCTGTTTGGCGAGCCCGCGATGGAATTGTCCGATCTGATCCGGCAGGACGACGCGGGCAGGGGCGTGATCAACATCCTCTCGGCCGAACGGCTGATGAATGCGCCGCGCCTCTATGCGACCTTTCTTCTTTGGCTGTTGTCGGAACTGTTCGAGCAACTGCCCGAGGTGGGCGATCCGGGCCGCCCGAAGATCGCCTTCTTCTTCGACGAGGCACATCTGCTGTTCGATGATGCACCCAAGGCCTTGATCGACAAGGTCGAGCGCGTGGCCCGGCTGATCCGCTCGAAAGGCGTCAGCATCTGGTTCATCAGCCAAAGCCCGACCGACATCCCCGAGGATGTTCTGGGCCAATTGGGCAATCGCATCCAGCACGCGCTGCGCGCCTTTACGGCCAAGGACCAGAAGGCGCTGCGCCTGGCGGCCGAAAACTACCGCGCCAATCCCGACTTCGATACGGCCGAGGCGATCCGGAATGTCGGCACCGGCGAGGCGGTAACCTCGCTGCTGGAAAGCAAGGGGGTGCCGGGCGTTGTTCAACGCACGCTGATCCGCCCGCCGTTCAGCCGGCTCGGCACGATTTCCGAATCCGAACGCGCCGCGTCCTTGGCCGCTTCGGGACTGGGTGCGAAATACGACACCCCCCTTGATCGCCAATCGGCGCAAGAGATTCTGTCCGATCGCGCGGAACAGGCCGCGCGTGCCGGCGCCGAAGCCAGGACCGGCGCGTCGCCAACCCCGGATGACGATCTCTTCGACATGAAACAGGCCCAGGGCAGCCGCGGCCGCCGCTACGAGCCGAGCGCGAAAGAATCGTCGCGAACCGGATCGCGCAGCCGAAGCTCGCGCAGCGACACGGTTCTGGAGACCTTCGGGAAAAGCCTTGCCCGGCAGCTGGGAACCAAGTCCGGGCAGGCGCTGGTCAGGGGTGTGCTCGGCTCACTGTTCCGCGGACGCTGATCGCCACGGCATTGATCGCGGCTGCGGCAAGGTCGGGCACCGGCACGGCCTGGACCGCGGCGCGCATTTCGGCCAGGATCGCGACCATCAGCAGGACATGGCGCTGAACGTCGTATTCGGCGGATTTTTCCTGCCGAGCCTCTTCCAGCATCGCCTCTTCCGCGCGCAGGCGCGACAGACAGGCGCCCGGCAGCGGGCAGTGGTCACTGCGCAGCAGGCGCGGCAGATCGCGGTCGCGCCGCCAGCCGGCCTGGCCCTCGCGGGCGGCCCGGATCAGGATGCGCGGACGGCGCAGGGCGGCCTGGTTCTGCCGCGGACGGAAGGCAATGACGTTGGGGCTGTCGATCATGGGCGTGGTTCCTGCAAGTGGTGACACAGGCAGGTTCACACAACTTTGACGTGTGTTGCCTTACCCTTTGATGCACCGCGCGGAGGGGAAAGAAATCTTTAGGATTTGTTAGGGAATGTTGCGTCTATGTGGATAAATTAGCCTGTTTTTAACGGGCTTTCATTCAACCCAGGGTGGTCCATCTGCCAGGTCCATCCGAGGATGACGAGGGACAAGACATGACCATTTTGACCGGTGAGTTCGCAATCGATGCAAGCTTTGCGGAGCACCGATCGGAAACCAGCGCCACGCCTGCCACCGCCGCCGATCTGCCCGAAGATGCGCGCCTTTATCTGCGCCATGTCGAGAAGGGGGAAACGATCCGTGCCCTGGCGCGCGAGGCGGGTTGCCACGCTTCGACGATCCTGCGCCGGATCCGCCGCTTCGAGGCCCGGCGCGACGATCCGCTGATCGACGGTGCGCTGAACGCGGCCGCCGATGTCGCGCGGCCTGTGGTCACTGACGGTCGCCAGGCGATGCGCGTGCTGAGACGGCTGGCCGAACCGGGCGCGGTCATGGGCACGGCCGATGGCATGGAAAAGGCGATCATCACCCGCAACGATATTCGCACCGCCGTCCTTCCGCGCGCCCTGGCCGAGACGATGGCGCTGAAGGGCTGGGTGGTCCAGATGTCCGGCTCGGCCCGGATCCAGCGCTATGCGATCGCGCCGGCGGGGCGCGATGCGTTGCGCGCCATGTTGCGTTCGCCCCGCCAGCGCAACGCGGTTCCCGGGCCGCAGGAATTCAGCGATGCCCGCCCCGTCCCGGGCAAGGCTGACGAGACGGCGCCCGACCATGCCGAACAGCATCGGGTCTGGGAAAACCGGCTGATCCAGGATCCCGAAGACGGCAAGCGCCGCCGCGCCCGCGTCAACATCGCCGAAAGCCCGCTTTTGCTGTTGGCGCGTCGTCGGGATCTGGACGGACGGCCGTTCCTGACGCCCGGGATGGTCGGGGCGGGCGAGAGGCTGCGCGAGGATTTCGAGCTGGCGCAGATGGGACCGCGCATCACGCAGAACTGGGACGGCTTCATGACCGCGGGTATCGATGTCTCGTATCATGCCGGCGGTTACCGGGGCGGATCGGAATCCGCGCGTGATCGGGTCGCGGTTGCGTTGCGCGATCTGGGGCCCGGCATGGGCGATATCGTGCTGCGGGTCTGCTGCTTCCTCGAGGGAATCGAGCAGACCGAAAGGCGTCTCGGCTGGTCGGCGCGGTCGGGCAAGATCGTGTTGCGTCTGGCGTTGATGCGCCTGGAACGCCATTATGCCGAAACCTACGGCACCGGTTCGCGTCTGATCGGCTGAGCCATGCCGTGACATTTTGGCCAAGGGCGTCCGAAAGGGCGCCTTTTTTTTCGCTTTCCGCCCATTCACGTCGGTCCAAATATGCCCCGGTATGCGGCGGGAAGAAAGCGGTGGGAACGCCGTGCTGTCGAACTGGTTCGTCCTGGCCAGGTTGAATCGGGCGGTGCCAGGCTATAAACTGAAATCCGCGACGAACCCCTGGGGTATCAGCCTGTCTTATGAACATCACCTTGCGGCAGCTTCGCTATTTCCTCGCGCTGGCCCGGCACGGCCATTTCACCCGTGCAGCGGAAATCAGTCATGTCAGCCAGCCCGCCCTGTCGATGCAGATCCGCGCTCTGGAAGACGCCGCCGGCGCGCGCCTGGTCGAGCGGACGCCCTCGGGCGTGGTGCTGACCCCGCAGGGCCGGGCGCTGGAACGCGATGCCCGCCGGGTCATGGCGGCAATGGCGGGGCTGGAACAGGGCTTGCGGCGGCCGGGTCAGGGCGGCCGGTTGATGCTGGGCATGATTCCGACCGTCGCCCCCTATCTGCTGCCGCAGGCGCTGCCGGTGCTGCGCGCCCGCGATATCGGCCGCGATCTGCATCTGCGCGAGGCCCGGACCGAACGCCTGCTGGATGAGTTGATCGCCGGACGGCTGGATGCCGCCGTGGTCGCCACGCCGCCCCGCAACGACGATCTGGAATCCGCGCCGCTGTTCGTCGACCGGTTCCTGCTGGCTGGCAGCGCGGCCCGGATCGCCCGTCTTCGCGACGACCCGCCCGAGCCGCGAGATCTGGATCCCGGCCAGTTGCTGCTGCTGGACGAGGGGCATTGCCTCGGCGATCAGGCGCTGGAGGTCTGCGGGCTGGAACGCGGTTCGGCGCGGCTTGATCTGGGCGCGGCATCGCTGGCGACGTTGTGCCGCCTTGCCGCGCAGGGAATGGGCTTGACCTTCCTGCCCGAAATCGCCGCCGCGCAGGAAATCGCGGCGGCGCCAGGGCTGACCGCGATCCGCTTTCCCGCGCCACAGCCCGCCCGCGAGGTGGTGCTGCTGCGCCGCGCCTCGACCCCCTCGCAGGGCTGGTTCGAGGATCTGGCCGCGATCCTTGCCGATGCCGGGGCGGCGCTGCTGGGGCCCGATGACATGGCCGTCATGACCCCGGCGGGCAGCGCGCGGCGTTGATCCGCTGCGTCTTTGTGTTTACCTAGAACGAAACCCAGCGAAAGCGTTGACATGGCCGATACCAGCACCGTCCCGCCGCAATCCCGGATTCCGCGCCTGCGCCACCCGGAAAAGGCTCACCGGCCCGATCAGGACCAGCCGAAGAAGCCGGCCTGGATCCGGGTCAAGGCGCCGGTCAGCGAAGGCTACAAGCGCACCCGCGACATCATGAAGGAACACCGCCTCTCGACCGTCTGCGAAGAGGCGGGCTGCCCCAATGTCGGCGAATGCTGGAGCCAGGGTCACGCCACGATGATGATCATGGGCGAGATCTGCACCCGCGGCTGCACGTTCTGCAATGTCTCCACCGGCCGGCCGGACGCGCTGGACGTGTTCGAGCCGGGGCGCGTGGCCCATGCGGTGCAGAAGCTGGGCCTGAATCATGTCGTCATCACCAGCGTGGACCGCGACGACCTGGATGATGGCGGGGCCGAACATTTCGCCCAGACGATTCGCGCCATCCGCCACCGCAGCCCCGCGTCCACCATCGAGGTGCTGGTCCCCGATTTTCTGAAATCGGCCGCCGGTGCGCTGGAGACCGTGGTCGAGGCACGGCCGGATGTGTTCAACCACAACCTTGAAACCGTGCCCGGCCTCTATCCTTCGGTCCGGCCCGGCGCGCGTTATTTCCATTCGCTGCGGCTGTTGCAGCGGGTCAAGGAACTGGATCCGGCAATGTTCACCAAATCGGGCATCATGGTCGGTCTGGGCGAGGACCGGCAGGGCGTGTTGCAGGTGATGGATGACATGCGCGCGGCGGATGTGGATTTCATGACCATCGGCCAGTATCTGCAACCGACGCCGAAACATCACCGCGTGGATCGGTTCGTCACGCCCGAGGAATTCGCAAGCTACGAAAAGACCGCGTTCGGCAAGGGGTTCCTGATGGTCTCGGCCACGCCGTTGACGCGGTCGTCCTATCATGCGGGCGAGGATTTTTCCCGGTTGCGGGCGGCGCGGCTGGAACGACTGGGCCGGGCGTGACGCAACGCAAGGCGGGTTGCAAATTGCCGCGGCCCAAGTGATACCGTCCCCAACGCCGGCTGCCCGAGTCGCCGGCGTGCCAGGGCGAAGGCCCGGTTCCCGTCTGCCATCGGGGACGACAGGCTGCGGGTGTGGCGGAATGGTAGACGCGAGGGTCTCAAACACCCTTTCCGCAAGGAGTGTCGGTTCGAGTCCGACCACCCGCACCAGCCTGTCCCGACATCCTCCTCTTTCCGGCGATTCTCCGCTCATTGGGCGAATCAGCTTTGCGGATTTCCGTCCGTTGGCAACCATTGGTTGTGAACCTATCAGACATTAATCCTTGCGATTGCCGAACCGCCCGCGACCTGACTCAAAAGGCAGGTCTTTCAGAACTAATCGTAAAATTTTAGCTATTCGCGAAACCGCCCCCGATGATAGAGTGATCCCGTTAGGAAGACGTTTCGGAAAGCAGCCAGAACGGCGCGGTTTCGCGGAGGTGAGTGCGACCTCCATGCGGAGGCTCGAACCTGCCTCTGTCCGGAGCGAAAGTTGCAATTGTGTGGTGTAGGTTGAAAAATGGCTGTTGAAGAGCAAATGGTTGCCGTGGTTCCGGCCCCCGTCAATTTAAGTAAATCAGTGCCTTGGGTCTATCGCAGCATGTTCAAGCGTCCGCTTGACGTGCTGATCGTGCTTCTGACTTCGCCGGTCATTCTTCCCGTTGTGATCGCGCTGGCCATTCTGGTCATGCTCGACGGGGGCAAGCCGTTCTATTCGCAGGAACGGGTGGGCAGGGATGGCCGGCGATATCGCATGTGGAAGCTGCGCAGCATGGTCGTCGATGCCGATCAGCGCCTGGCGGATCACCTGGCCAGCGATGACAAGGCGCGCAGCGAATGGGATCTGTCCCAGAAATTGCGCGACGACCCGCGCGTCACCCGCACGGGCCGCCTTCTGCGCAAGTGTTCAATGGACGAGCTTCCGCAATTGTGGAACGTGCTGCGTGGAGACATGAGTCTGGTCGGACCGCGCCCCATGCTTCCCGAACAGCAGGTCATGTACGAGGGCGAGGCCTATTATCGTCTGCGTCCGGGCATCACCGGCTTCTGGCAGACCAGCGAACGCAACCGTTGCAGCTTTTCTTCGCGCGCCTTCTATGATGACCGCTACGAACGTTCGGTCAGCCTGACCACCGACGTGACGCTGCTGTGGCGCACGGTTCTGGTGGTGATGCGCGCCACGGGCTGCTGACGGATCAGTCTTCCGATACGATGGGACCGGCGGTTGTTCACTGCCGGTTTTTTCCTGCCTCGACTGCTAGCGGCGCAGCTTCAGCGCCGCGGCCAGTTCCGCCGGCAGGATCGCCGCGCAGCGCGCATAGCGCGGCATCAGGCGGCGCGGGGCCGTGGCCATGCGCCATGCCCATTCCATCGCCAGCCGGCGCACCCACAACGGCGCGCGGCGCTGGTTCCCGGCCAGGAAATCCAGCCCTGCGCCGATCGAGGCAAAGCCCACCTCCGGTGTTTCGCGCCGACCCCGCGCCGCCAGCAGTTCCTGCTTTGGCGCCCCAAGCGCCAGAAAACACAACCTTGCGCCCGATGCCTGGACCTCTTCCAGCAATCGTCCGGCCGAGGGGCTTGCCGGATCGAAACCCATCGGCGGCGCGATCCGGGCCGCGATGGTGATACCCGGCGCTGCACGGCTCAGGCTTTCGGCGGCCGCGTCCAGCGCCGCCATCGTCGAGCCGACAAGCGCGATGGGTGCGTCTTCCGCTGCGGCAAGCCGCGCCAGCGGAATCACGATGTCCGATCCGGGAACCAGCGTGACCGGCCGCCCGGCACACCGCGACAGCCAGACCACGGGATTGCCGTCGGCGCAGACCAGATCCTGTTCCGCATAGGCCTGGCGGAATTGGGGATCGCTGCGCAACTTGACCAGATGATCCAGGTTCAGCGTGGCCAGCGCGAAACCCTCGCCCTTGTGCAGCCGACGCGCGATTTCGGTCATCAGGGCGGGCATGTCCGGCAGGTTGATCCGGATCGTCCGTCCCTCGTAACTGAACTGCATCACCTCGCGCACTCCACCCTCGCCGCAGCCGTCAGGAGGGCCGCGTTGCCGCCCCCTCTGTGACATGTCCGCGAGGCATCGACAATCTGCCTGATCTATCCCTTGGGCAGATAGGGAATGCCGCCGGCAAGGTCGCTGTCGTCGATGACGTGAAAATCGCTGACGCTGCCCTTTCTGCGGCCTTCCGCGAAGGGGGCGTATTCGGGATCCTCGGCAAAGGCGCGGACCGCCTCGCGCGAGGGGAATTCGATCAGCGCGATCAACGTGCAGCCCGGCGGCGTGCCCTCGATCGTCTCGATATTGCCGCTGCGCGACAGATAGCGGCCGCCGTGCTTGGCCGCGATCTCGTGGACCTTCGCGGCATAGCCCGGCACCCAGGCATCGTCCGTCACGGTGACATTCGCGATCAGATAGACCGGCATCCTGCTTTCCCTCCCTTGCATGATCCGTGCGGCTGCCAGCCTAAATCCGAACATGTCCCCGACCAAGCCCGCCATAGGGCTGAGTATTCGTCCCGATTCTCGGTCGGCACGATCGGCCGACAACGCGGCACCCAGGGTGACGGGTCTTGCGAACTTCTGCCTTCTGCGAAATTTCAGCCCAGCAGCCGCACCAGCCCCAGCGTGACGACCGGAAAGGCGATCAGCGCGGCGATGCGGATGATGTCGCTGATCAGGAAAGGCAGGACGCCGCGGAAGCTTTCGATCATCGGCACGTCCCTTGCCATGCCGTTGATGACGAAGACGTTCATGCCCACCGGCGGCGTGATCAGGCCCACCTCGACCACCACGACCGAGAGGATTCCGAACCAGATCAGGGTCTCCTCGCGCGGCATCCCGAAATCGAGACCCGCGATGATCGGATAGAAGATCGGGATGGTCAGCAGCAGCATGGACATCGAATCCATGACGCAGCCCAGCACCAGATACAGCGCCAGCATCGCCAGCAGGACCAGCATCGGCGTCAGGCCGGAATTCCGGATCGCTTCCGCCAGCAGCATCGGCGTCCGGGTCTGGGCCAGAAAGGCGTTGAAGGTCTCGGCCCCCAGCAGGATCAGGAAGATCATGGCCGAGGTCGTGGCCGTGCCGCGCAGGCATCGCGCGATCCCCGTCAGCCGCATCCCGCCATGCAGCACCGCAAGGACACCGGTGCCGAAGGCGCCGACCGCCGCCGCTTCGGTGGGCGTGAACCAGCCGCGATACATCCCGACGATGACCAGCGCGAAGATCACGATCAGCGACCACGTCTCGCGCAGCGCGCCCATCCGCTGAGCCCATGTCGCGCGTGGGCCGGCCGGACCGTCATCGGGATTGCGGGCGACGAAGATGGCGATCGCGGCCATGTAGCCAAGCGCGGCCAGCACGCCCGGCACCATCGCCGCCACGAACATGGTGGCGATGCTCATCTCGGCCATCAGCGCATAGAGGACCAGGATCACCGACGGCGGGATCAGGATGCCCAGCGTGCCGCCCGCCGCCAGCGAGCCTGTGGCCAGCGCGCCGCTGTAATTGTATCGCTTCATCTCGGGCAGGGCGACCTGTCCCATGGTGGCGGCGGTCGCCAGCGAGGATCCGCAGATCGCGCCGAAGGCCGCGCATCCGCCGATCGAGGCCATCGCCAGTCCGCCCTTGCGATGGCCCAGAAAGGCAGCGGCGGTGCGGTACAGCGCCCGGCTCATCCCGGCCTGCGTGGCGAATTCGCCCATCAGCACGAAAAGCGGGATGACCGACAGCGAATAGGTCGAGAACTGGTAGTAGGTCGAGGTTTTCAGGAATGCCAGCAGCGGCGACACACCGGTCCATGCGGCATATCCGCCTACACCCACCGTCATCATCGCGACCCCGATGGGGACACGGATGGCCATCAGCGCCAGCAGCACCGCGAAACCCGTCAGCCCGGCGGCGACGCCGCTCATGCGCGGGCCTTTCCCAGATGGCCGATCATGGTCGCGGCGCAGGTGGCGACCAGCAGCGCCATGGCCGGCAGGATGACGATGAAGCTCCACCACACCGGAATGCGCAGGACCATGGACTGCTCGCCATATTGGCGCATCTCCAGCCCGCCGGGGATCATCCGCCAGAACAGCAGCGCGGCAATCAGCAGGTAGAGCAGATCGCCCAGGGCCTCCAGCCGGTGGTTGAGGCGCGGGCTGGCGTTCTGGGTAAAGAAATCGACCAGGACGTTGCCGCCGGTGGACTGGCACCAGGGCAGAAAGCAGAAGATGGCGATGGCGCTGCCGATCTCGACCAGTTCGAAATCACCGGGAATGGGCGCGCCCAGCAGGCTGCGCCGGGTGACGCTGATCACGGTCATCAGCATCATCGCCAGCAGGGTGATTCCGCCCAAAGCGGCGAACCATCGGCACAGGGCCGACAGCCATCGCGGCAGCGGCACCGGATGGGGGCGTTCGGTCGGATCGTCGCTCATGGCCGTCTCCCTTGAACATGTGCAGATCGGACGCCGCGGGCCGTCACGCTGCCCGGAAGGTATCCGCCCGGCCGCGGCCTGGATCGGGGCCGGGCGCGGGGCCGGGCGCGGCGAGGGGATGGGGATGGATCGCAGCGCAGGGCGCCCGACATGCCCGGTCGCAGCGCCCGCCCCAAGGGCCCCGCGCGCGGGGCCTTGCCCTGCCGCAGCCCTATTTGCCCCGTGCCCCGGCCAGCATCGCCTTGGCATCGTCCAGCATCGCCTGACCGTTTTCGCCCATGGATTTCACCCAGGCGTCGATCACGGGCTGACTGGCCTGTTGCCATTCGCCCAGGCGATCCTCGGGAATCACGACGATATTGTGACCCGCGTCGACCGCCTTCTGACGCTCGGCCGCCTCGGCCTTGTCGAAGGCTTCGCCGGCCAGCGCCGCCAGCGCCGCGCCGGAATTGTCGTCGATCACCTTTTTCAGATCGTCGGGGAGATTGTCGTATTTCGCCTTGTTCATCACCAGCGCCATGACCGAGGTGGACAACCCGCCATTCTCGGTTCCGAATTCGGTGTGATCCTGCGTCACGTTCTCGATGCGCAGGCTGCCGAAAACCTCCCAGGGAATCACCGCGCCGTCTATGACGCCGGTCGTCAGCGCCTGCGGCACTTCGGGGACCGGCATCCCGACGGCGGTCGCGCCAAGCGCGTTCAGCCCGTCGGTCATGGTGCGCGAGGGGGCGCGGATCTTCAGACCCTTCAGGTCGGCCATCGACTGGATCGGCTTGCCCTTGGTGTGGAACTTGTAGGCGGCGGGGGCGTGGATCAGCAGGGGTTTCACATCCTTCAGCTCATCGCCCATGTATTTCGTCTGGTATTCCTGCAAGGCCATCGTCGTCTCGGTCGCGGTGCCGGACATGAAGGGCAACTCGAACGCCTCCGAGGCCGGGAACCGGCCCGGCGTATAGCCCAGCAGCGTCCAGGCCACGTCCACCACGCCGTCGCGGGCCTGATCGAAAAGCTGCGGCGGCTTGCCGCCCAGCTGCATCGACGGGTAGATCTGCACGTCGATCCGGCCGCCCGATTGTTCCTCGACCGCCTTTTTCCACGGCTCCAGCACGCCCTTCTGGATCGGCGCGTCGGCCGACAGAAAGTGCTGCACGCGCAGGGTTACCTCTTGCGCGGCGCCCGCGCCGGACATCGCGGCCAGCGTGACACTGGCGATCAGCAAGGTCTTCATGATCTCTCCTCCCTTTGGTTCTATGACAGCCGGGCCTGCATCGCGGCATCGCCCGTATTCGCCTCTGGCGCGAGGATTCGCGACCAGTCATGGCCGGGGGCCAGCCGCGCCAGCGCCCCCGCCAGGGTTTCGGTCTCGTCGGTGGCCAGTTCTGCCAGCGCAGCGGCGACGATCTTCAGCGCATCGCCGCGTGGCATCTGGCGGGCAAGATGAAAGCCCGCCGCCTCGGCCAGCATCGCGCCGCGATCGGCCGCGAAGGTCGCGGCGATCCGATCCGGGCGCGGGGTCAGGCTGCGGGCCAGGTCCAGGGCCAGTCGCAAGGCCGCGCCGGTCCGGATCATCATGTCGGGCAGCACCTGCCATTCGATCGCCAGCGCGCTGCCATCGCGTTCCTGGGCATGGATCATCGCCTGATGCAGCGTTCCCACCGCCCCCGCGTTCAGCCGCGCCAGCGCCACCAGCGCCTCGGCCGCGACCGGGTTGGATTTCTGCGGCATGGTCGATGATGCCCCGCCCGTGCCCGCCGCAACCTCGCTGATTTCCGATTGACCCAGCAGGATCAGATCGGCCCCCATCTTGCCCAGCGTCCCGGTGACCAGCGCCAGCCAGCCGCCCAGTTCGCAGATCGCATCGCGGGTTGCGTGCCAGGCCACATCCGGCGCGCCCAGGCCAAGTTCCTCGGCCATGGCGGCCCGGACCGCCCCCATCTGCGGGCTCAGCGCGGCGCCGGTGCCGGCGGCGCCGTGAAGCGAGACGTTCAGAAGGCGCGGCCGCAACTGATCCAGCCGCAGCCGGTGTCGGGGCAGGGGCGCGCGCCAGACGGCGATCTTCGCGCCCAGGGTGGTTGGCGCGGCAATCTGGTATCGCGTGCGTGCAGGGATCGGCAGACCGGCATGGTCGCGCGCCTTTCGATGCAGGACGGCCTCCAGATCGGCCAGCCGATCCTCGACAATCCGCAGGGCATCGCGCAGTTGCAGCACCAGCCCGGTATCCTGGATATCCTGGGAGGTCGCGCCGAAATGCGCCCAGGCACCATCCCCGCCACAGGCGGATTTCAGGGCGGCGATCACCGGCTGCGCCGCGATGCCCGCCGCAGCCATGCCTGCCGCCAGTTCGGACGGGTCCGGCCGCAGATTCTCGGCTGTTTCGGAAACCGACCCCGACGCCGTTTCGGGGATGATCCCGAGCCTTCCCTGCGCGCGCGCCAGCGCGGCCTCGGCCTTCAGCATGGCGGCGATCTGGGCGCGGGCGCCCATGGCACGGCCCAGTTCCTCATCCCCGAAAAGACCGTCGGTCAGGGTCATGCGGCCCGCAATCCCAGGATCTGCCGCGCCTGCGCCGGGCTGGCCACGGGGCGGTCATACCGGCTGCACAGATCAGCCGCCCGCTGCACCAGCGCCGCGTTCGACGGGGCCAGCGTCTTGCGGTCCAGTCGCACGTTGTCCTCAAGTCCCGTCCGGGCATGGCCGCCCGTCGAGATCGCCCATTCGTTCAGCACGATCTGGTTCTGGCCGATCCCGGCCGCGCACCATGCCGCATTCTCGCCGAACAGCCGCGCGACGGTGGCGCGGTAGAAGTCGAACACCGCGCGATCGACCGGCATCGCGTTCTTCACCCCCATCACGAATTGCACATAGGGCGTGTCGCGGATGCGGCCATCCTTCCACATCTTCGCGGCCTGAAAGATGTGGGACAGATCGAAGGCCTCGATCTCGGGCTTGACGTCGTGGGCAATCATTTCGCCCGCCAGCCAATCGACCAGATCGGGCGGATTGTCATAGACCCGCGTCGGAAAGTTGTTCGAGCCGACCGACAGCGACGCCATCTCGGGCGACAGCGACAGCATGCCGCCCCGCGCCCGCCCCGCACCCGACCGCCCGCCCGTGGAAAGCTGCACGATCATGCCGGGGCAATGCGTCTGGATCCCCTCTTTCAGCGCCGCGAACCGGTCGGGATCGCTGGTGGGTTTGCCCTCGTCGTCGCGGACATGGCAATGCGCGATGCTGGCGCCCGCCTCGAACGCGGCCTGCGTGCTTTCGACCTGTTCGGACAGGGTGACCGGAACGGCGGGATTGTCGGCCTTGGTCGGAACCGAGCCGGTGATCGCCACGCAGATGATGCAGGGTTGGGACATGAGACCCCCTCAGATATCGAAGAAAACGGTTTCGTCATCGCCCTGCAGACGAATGTCGAAGCGATAGACCGGAACGCCGTCGCGATCCTCGGATTGCCGCGCGATCAGGGTGGCGCGGCGCTTTTCCCATTCGATCAGGTTGATGACCGGATCGGCGGCATTCGCGTCGGCCTCGTCAGGGAAATACATCCGCGTGTTCAACCCGATATTGATCCCGCGCGCGACGATCCACAAATTCAGATGCGGCGCCTGCACCGATCCGTTCCGCCCCGGAACCGGCCCCGGCTTCACCGTGTCGAAGCCCCATTCGCCGCTGTCGAAGTCGGTGATCACACGCCCCCAGCCGCGAAATCCGTCCTCGACCGGGCCGCCGCCCTCGGGATGGGCGTAATGCCCGTTCGCATTGGCCTGCCAGACCTCCAGCAGGACATCCTTGACCGGGCTTCCCGTGCCGTCGATGACCAGCCCCTCGACCCGGATCCGCTGTCCCTTCGCATTCGGCCCGGCGATGTCGCGGCCCAGTTCCTCGCGATAGATGTCAAAGCCCGCAGCGCCGGGCGCCAGACCGATATGGACATAGGGGCCCGCGGTCTGGGATGCGGATTCGCGCAGATAGTGCAATTCCTGTGGCATCAGTTTCCCTCCAGCCGGTTCTCGAACAGGGTCGAGCGGCGGCCGCGCAGCACAATGTCGAATTTATAGGCGATGGAATCCAGCGGGATCGTGGCGTTCAGATCCAGTTTCGCCGTCAATTGCTGGACCGCGTCCCTGTCGGGGATGGCATGGACGATGGGGCAATGCGCGATCAGCGGGTCGCCCTCGAAGTAAAGCTGGGTGATGAGTCGCTGCAGAAAGCCCGATCCGAAGACCGAGACATGGATATGGGCGGGGCGCCAGTTATTGACGCGGTTGCGCCACGGATAGGCGCCGGGCTTGATCGTGCGAAAGGCGTATTGTCCGTTCTCGTCGCTCAGCGTTCGCCCGCAGCCGCCGAAATTGGGGTCGATCGGGGCAAGATAGGTGTCCTTCTTGTGACGATAGCGCCCGCCCGAATTGGCCTGCCAGATCTCGACCAGGGTATTGGGGACCGGGCGCGCGTTTTCATCCAGCACGCGGCCATGGACGATGATCCGTTCGCCCACAGGATCGCCGGTTTTGGCGTAGTTGCGGATCAGATCGTTGTCGATCGGGTCGATGTCGGCATGGCCGAACCGCGGGCCGGTGATCTCGCTGATGGTGTTTTCCAGCGAGATCATCGGCCAGCGCGGGCTGCGGGCCACGCTGGTCTTGTATTTCGGGGTCAGCGCAGGCGGATGCAGGCTGCGGTCGCGCTGGTGGTATTCGGCGGGTTTCATTCGCTGACCTCCCCTTGCCGGGCATCCATCTGGGCATAGGTGTCCCGCGCCAGTTTCAGCGCGTGATTGGCGCGCGGCACGCCGGCATAGATCGCGACATGCTGAAACGCCTCGCGCACGTCCCGAGGGCTGGCCCCGGTCTGCGCGGTGGCACGGATATGCATTGGAATTTCTTCGAAATTGCCGGTTGCGGCCAGCAGCGCCAGCGTCAGCATGGATCGTTCGCGGCGCGTGATGCCGTCGCCGGCCCAGACGGTGCCCCAGGCGAAACGGGTGATCAGATCCTGGAACGGCGCATCCAGATCGGTTCTTTCGGCTTCGGCGCGATCGACATGGGCATCGCCCAGAACCTCGCGCCGGACCTTCATCCCTTGCGAATGGGTGTCAGACATGACCGATCTCCTTCAGGAAGCGGGTGATGATGGCGGCGTATTCGCGCGGCGTTTCCACGCAGGGAATATGGCCCGCGCCGGGGATCACGTCCATGCGCGCGCCCGGAATCAGATCGGCCGTGGCCTGCACCATCCCGGGCGGGGTGGCGCCGTCCCGATCGCCCGCGATCATCTGCACCGGCAGGCGCAGGCCGGTCGCCTGCTTGCGCAGATCGGCGGCCGCGATGGCCTCGCAGCAGGCGGCATAGCCTTCCAGGGGCTGACGCTCCAGCATCCGCTGCCAGGGCGACGCGGCCCCGCTGGCGCGGAAGCCGGCCGAGAACCAGCGCTCCATCGTCGCCGGTCCGATGCTGGCCAGACCATCGGCGCGGATGGCGGCGACCCGGTCGCGCCACATCGCCGCCTCGCCGATCTTTGCGGCGCTGTTCGACACGACCAGCCCGGCCAGCAGACCCGGATGCCGCAGCGCCAGCGACAATCCGATCAGCCCGCCGATGGACAGGCCCACGAAAACCGGCCGCGAAAGGCCGAGATGCGCGATCAGTCCGGCGGCATCATCCGCAAGCGCGTCCATGGTGCAGGGGCCGGGCGCGTCCTGCGACAGGCCGTGGCCGCGCTTGTCATATCGCACCACCCGCAGACCGTCGGGAAGATGGGGCAGCAGCCGGTCCCAGACCCGCAGATCGGTGCCCAGCGAATTGGCGAAGACCAGCGCCGGACCATCGCCGGGACCGTCATCGGCGTAATGCAGGTCAACCCCGTTGATCGTCGCGCTCAGCATCAGTATGGCAGCCCCACGTAATTTTCCGCAAAGGCGCGCTGCTGTGCGGGATTGTCGCGCAGAAAAGCCAGTTCGGCCTGCTGCATCTTCAGATCGAAGGGGTTCTGATCCGGATAGCGGTGCAGAAGACTGCTGAACCACCAGCTGAAGCGTTCGGCCTTCCAGACCCGCAGCAGCGCCCGTTCGGAATAGCGCTCGATCCCCTCGCGATCCCGTTCCTCGTAGAATTGCGCCAGCGCATGATAGAGGTAATGCACATCGCTGGCGGCAAGATTCAGTCCCTTGGCGCCGGTCGGCGGCACGATATGGGCGGCATCGCCGCACAGGAACAGCCGCCCCCACCGCATCGGCTCGGTCACGAAGGATCGCAGCGGGGCGATGGATTTCTCGATGCTCGGGCCGGTCGCCAGGCGTGCGGCGATCTCTTCGGGCAGGCGGCGGCGCAACTCGGCCCAGAAGGCGGCGTCGGTCCAGTCCTCGGGATGGTCGGACAGCGCGCACTGGATGTAGTAGCGCGACAGATTGTCGTTGCGCATCGAACACAGCGCGAAACCGCGTTCGGAATTGGCATAGATCAATTCCTCGTCGACCGGCGGCGTGCGCGACAGCACGCCAAGCCAGCCGAAAGGATAGGTCTTTTCGTATTCCCGCCGCAGATTCAGCGGGATGGCCTGACGGCTGATGCCGTGAAAGCCGTCGCAGCCGGCCACGAAGTCGCAGTCGATGCGGTGTTCCGAGCCGTTCTGCGCGTAGGTCACGAAGGGCGCGTCGCCATCGGCATCGTGGATGGCGACGTGATCGACCTCGAAGACGGTCCGCGCGCCCGTCGCCGCCCGTGCATCATAGAGATCGCGCGTCATCTCGGTCTGGCCATAGACGATCACCGGCTTGCCGGTCAGCGCCTTGAAATCGACATGAAAGATTTCGCCTCCGGCGGCGATCCGGGTGCCGTCATGCACGAAACCTTCGGCGCGAAGCCGGTTGGCGACCCCGGCCTCTTCCAGCAACGCGACCAGTCCCGATTCCAGCACGCCCGCGCGGATCCGGCCCAGCACATAGTCGCGGGTCTTGCGTTCAAGCACCACGGCCTCGATGCCGCGCCTGTGCAGAAGCTGGCCCAGAAGCAGGCCCGCCGGACCGCCGCCGATG
>CEVM01014997.1_pt1 | contig 21300 bp, 15 predicted proteins | sample 531481 | NCBI WGS metagenome assembly CEVM01 (sample SAMEA2623649, study PRJEB7988) | marine metagenome | biome: marine biome (ENVO:00000447); feature: mesopelagic zone (ENVO:00000213) & marine oxygen minimum zone (ENVO:01000065); material: "saline water (ENVO:00002010), including plankton...
GGCTGCATAGCAGGAGCATGTCTTATTTCTCTATATTATTTGTTTCACCCACCATTAGTTGGCCTAGAGTATTCCAAACCGCCAGAAGGAAGTTATTTAATTATTGATAAAAATTTAATTGAGGCGTGTGCATTATTTGTTTTAGCAATGTTTCCTACAAGCCATATAACGGGATTAGATAAGTTTTTACAAAAAGATTAGGAAGGTAACATAAGGAGTTTTTATGTCAGAAATACAATCAGATCAAACAAATCAGGAATCATCCAAAGAAAATACTGGATTGCAATTTGAACGACGTGATATAATAAAAGGATTAACAGCTGTTCCAGCAGTACTTCTTTATTTATGGAATTATTATAAGAAAAAAGCTCTGGACAAAATGCGCAATGGGGAAATTATGGAAGAGCTTTCCCTAAGAAAGAAAGCCCCTACAGTTTTGAAAAATAAAAAACCGGGCGATCTCATTCGTTTAGGAGTTATTGGCTATGGTTGGAGAGGAGCTCAAGATTTGAAAGCAGCAGGCTTTGGAAATCCTGAATGGGCTGCTAAAGCAAAAGCTGCGTCAGAAAAAAACAAGCTTGACAAGCGATTTGAAACGTATTTACAGCAAGACGACTTGAATGTTGCTCTTACAGGAGTGTGTGATGTTTTTTCTACAAGAAGAGACCAAGGTGTTGCAGCGTCAACAACAACAGTGCGACCAAATGGGGTGCAGCCACAAACAGAACCTGCTAAAGCATATCTTGATTATCAAGATATGCTAGCCAGCGATGATATTGATGCTGTAATAATCACCACACCTGACCATTGGCATTCAAAAATAGCGATAGATGCAGAGCGGGCAGGAAAACATGTGTATGTTGAAAAATGTATGACCCGGACTATGGAAGAAGCCCAGGCTATGTATGATTCGTTTAATGGTAGTAAAATGAAATTACAATTGGGCCATCACAGTCGAGCTGCTTCTAGCCATGAAAAAGCTAAAGAAATAATTGATAATGATATTCTTGGACCCGTTACCCTTGTAGAAATAACAACCAATCGTAATTCTCCAGGTGGTGCATGGGTATATCCCATTCAGTGGAACTCGATTGAAGATTATGGACAAAAGTATGTTTCAAAGGATCTTTTTGCCAATCCTAAATCATTAGATTGGGACCGCTGGCAGGGACCAGCGCCAAATAAAGTTCCTTTTAACCTAGAAAGATATTTTAGGTGGCGTTGCTGGTATGATTACGGAACAGGTTTATCAGGAGATTTATTTTCACACGATTTTGATGCAGTAAATCAAATTATGGATCTTGGTATTCCCAAAACCGCATCATCATCTGGTGGCATTTATCGTTATACAAAAGAAAACTTCCCTGACCTTATTGAGTATGAAAGAGATGTTCCCGATAACTTTCAAACTATCTTGGAATATCCTGACAGGAATTTGACAGTTATATATAGCGCTACATTAACCAATAGTAATTACCGTGGTAAAAAGTTTATGGGGCATGACGCAACAATGGAGGTTGGTAGCGGGTTAACAGTTACACCCGATCCATATTCTACAAGATATAAACAAAAGATTGCTGATGGAATTATTAATACTGCGCTACCGATGTTTACTTATTCTCCTGGCTCAAAGGATGTAGACGGAGTAACGTCTGCAACGGCAAAATATTTTGCTCAAAAGGGGTTAGTATATACATATAAAGAAGGCAAGCGAGTTGACCCTACACATTTACATGTAGCAGATTGGTTGGATTGTGTACGAAACGGTGGACAACCACGTTGTAATATAGAAGAAGGGTTTGAAGAAGCAGCTGCATGCCATATGGCTACAGAATCTTATTTACAGGGGCGTCGAGTTGAGTGGGATCCCGTAAAAAAACGAATTGTTTAAATACAATATTTAAGGAGGGGGTAATTAAATATGGGTGATTTGAAAACACGTTTTGGTATCATGATGTTTTTGCAATATGCTATATGGGGATCATGGACTACTGCTTTAGGAGCACATCTAGATAAACTTGGCTTTTCAGGAAGTGAAATTTCTGCAATATATGGTTGTTTATGGTTGGGGTGTATTATTGCCCCGTTCATAGGAGGACAAATTGCTGATAGATTATTCCCAACACAGTTATTTTTAAGCATTGCACATCTTCTTGGTGGTGTATTACTATATTTTACAGCACACCAGACAGAATTTTCCTCTATGTGGACATGGATGTTTGCTTATTGCCTTCTTTATGCTCCTACGTTAGCCCTGACCAATTCTATTTGTTTTCGTAATTTGGAAAATGCAGAAGTAGAGTTTGGTAAAATTCGCATGTGGGGAACAATAGGTTGGATTGCTGTAGGATGGATGGTTACGTTTATGCGCAGTCAATGGCATACTGAAAATTGGACGGGTGGGAGCGATTTATTATTATTTGCTTCTGTAGCTTCAATAATTATGGGTTTGTATTGTTTTACTTTACCAAAAACCCCCCCCGTTGCTAGTCAAAGTAGCCCACTTGCTTTCCTAGAGGCTTTATCATTGTTGAAAGATAGAAACTTTTTAATTTTTATGATGGCTTCTTTTGTGGTTACAACGGAACTACAATTCTATTATATACCAACAGCACCATTCTTATTAGATATGGGAGCAGAAGAAGCATGGTTAACAGCTATAAAAACGGTTGCCCAGATTGCTGAAGTTGTCGTGCTGCTGTTTTTACTTCATATATCTATTCAAAAACTTGGCATACGACTTACAATGGTAATTGGTATTTTGGCATGGCCAATAAGATATTTTTTATTTATGGTACCTAATCTTCCAGTAGTTGTCTCTTCACTTACACTACATGGGTTTGGTTATGCTTTTTTCTTTGTAACATCTCAAATTTATGTGAATATGAAAGCAAGTGATGATATGCGTGCGTCAGCTCAAGCAATGCTAACATTTTTTACATTGGGTGTGGGGAACTATTTAGGAACACTATTTACAGGATATATTTGGGACACATTTAAACTTGCTGATGGATCAACGGTCTGGTGGAAGTTCTTTTTAGTGCCAGCAGTTCTTTGTACTGTAATGGCTTTTGTTTTTCTGTTGTTTTTTAAAGATGATCATCAAGCTACAGAAGCTGAATTAAAATCAGTTTAAACCTATGAGCAAAAAAAGATTAGGAATTGGATTCATTGGGGGTGGTTTTATATCGCGGTTTCACATCCAATCATTAATTAGCGTTCGGGATGTTGATGTTATAGGCGTCATGTCTAAAACTAAACAATCTGCTGAGGAAACAGCTGCTATTGCAAATGATCTTGGTTTAGGGCCTGCTAAAGCATATGATACTATAACTGAGTTGATAGAAGACCCTAAAATTGATGCCTTATGGGTGTGTTCACCAAATTTCGCAAGAATAGATACTTTTGAAGAGATTGCCAACGCAATTCAAAGTGGAAAAGGTGAATTAATTGGCGTTGCATGTGAAAAACCTCTTGGTAGAAATGTAGCAGAAGCAAAAAAGGTATTAGAATTAACGCAAAGCGTTGGATTGTTAGATGGATATTTGGAAAACCAAGTTTTTTCACCATCAATTACAAGAGGGAAGGAAATTGTATGGGCCCGAGGAGCTGCTACAACAGGAAGACCATTTTTAGCGCGAGCAGCAGAAGAACATAGCGGCCCCCATATGCCATGGTTTTGGGAAGGAGAATTACAAGGAGGAGGGGTTCTAAATGATATGATGTGCCATTCAGTTGAAGAAGCAAGGTTTATGCTAACCGAACCCGGAAAATCTAGAGATTCAATAAAACCGATTAGCGTAAGCGCACATACTGATTGTCTTAAATGGCAACGACCAAAATATGCCGATATTTTATCAAAAAATAGTGGTGGTAAAACAAATTATTTAGAGAGACCATCAGAAGATTTTGCACGATCATTAATTGAGTATTTAGATGAGGATGGTGAAAAACTTATTATAGAGACTACAACATCATGGTGTTTTGTAGGAGAAGGATTACGATTAAGTATGGAATTATTTGGTCCAGAATATTCCATGTTTGTTAACACTCTTGATCCGGATCTGAGAGTTTTCTTTAGTAGAGAGGTTCTTGGTGATTCAGGAGAGGATTTGGTTGAGAAGCAAAACGCTGAATCAGGAGGCATGCCTGTTGTTAGCAACGAAGCGGAGGTATATGGTTATGCAGCTGAAAATAGACACATGGTAGAATCTTTCTTGTCCGGCAAACGGCCGGAAGAAAATTTTGATGATGGGCTTAATGTTACAGAACTATTAATGACTGCATATATGAGCGCAGAACAAGGAAAGACGGTTTCTTTTCCACCCCCCGACCTTGATTCTTTCGTGCCATCTGTTGCCAAGGGGGAATGGAACCCAAAAAATAAATGAAAAAGTTATTCATTTTATTAATTGTTATTGGATTTTCTTTCGCACAGCAGAATATAAAAGGATATACAAGAATATTAAGTAAATCAAGCGGGGAATATTCTAAGCATGGGTGGAACCATTATGGGCCAGGGTTTTTTTCATTAGATAAAAAAACAGGTGTTTTGGAAGCAACAGGTGGAATGGGCCTTCTATGGTATAGCGCAAAAAAGTATAAAAATTTTATACTTGAGCTTGATTATAAAACATCTGAACCAAAAGCGAATTCTGGAATATTTTTGCGCGTTCCCGAGATGCCTGTAAGTGATGATTATATTTACCATTCATTTGAAATTCAGATAAACGATAAAGGAAAAGGAAAACACAAAACAGCAGCAGTATATGATGCAAATACTGCCTCGAAAGATGTTTCACATCCATCAGGTGAATGGAATCATTACAAAATCACATTTATTGATGATAGGATAACCGTTGAACTAAACAGCGTCCTTGTTAATGATTGGGAGGCAACTCCAAGTGGAAAAGTATTAGACTTTTCAATGGAGGGGTATATTGGTTTACAAAACCATGATTGGGACACAAAGACCTCGTTTAAAAATATTTTTATTAAAGAATTATAATTAATTACAAGGTAGGAATAAATAATATGAAAAAAATTATGATGGTTATTTTATTTTTGTTCATTGGATGTTTTAATAATCAAGATGATTGGATCATTCTATTTAATGGCGACGATGTATCACATTGGCGAGCATTCAACCAAGAGGAGTTTCCATTTGATGGATGGGCTATAGAAAATGGCACACTGAAGACAATTGTAGGAGGAAATAAAGTAGATATTATAACTCGTGACGTTTATAAGGATTTTGAATTCGTTCTAGAGTGGAAAGTCTCTCCAGCTGGGAATAGTGGTATATTTTATTTTGCTACAGAAAAAGGAGACTATATTTGGCAAACAGCTCCTGAGATGCAAGTTTTAGATAATACTGCCCATCATGATGGAAAGAGAAAGGTCACTTCTGCAGGTGCACTATATGACCTTATTCCTCCCATAGAAGATGTATCAAAAAGTGTTGGAGAGTTTAATGAGGCACGGATATTAGTGGATAATAATCGTGTAGAGCATTGGCTAAACGGAAAGAAGATTTTAGAATATAATTATGGAAGCGATGAATTAAATGGCTTGATAGCCAAAAGTAAATTTGCAAGTATGCCATTATTTGCTAATGAAAAAACTGGGCACATAGGGCTTCAACATCACGGTGAAGAAGTTTGGTATCGCAATGTTAGAATACGAAAATTATAATTTTTTATATTACAGCACCTCTATTTTCATCCCGCTGCTTTTAATCGTTTCATAGTTATCTTTATCTTTTCGAATAATTAAAAATGCCTCAGTGTCATTTGTATTTTCTATTAGCTGAATTGCTTTTTCCATCCCTAATATAATTAAAGTTGTTGCGAGGGCATCTGCATCTACGCAGTTCGGCGCCACAACCGTTGCAGAAGCAATATTAGTTTGTGCTGGATATCCAGATCTAGGATCTATTTCATGTGAATATCTTTCATTCTCAATTTCATAATAATTTCTATAATCACCTGATGTTGCCATTGATACATCATTTAGTGATACTGCCCACTTTATTTTATTATTGTTCTCAGGGTTTTCAATAGCAATCATCCAAGATTTCTTATTTTGATTATACCCAACACAACGGACCTCACCACCAATTTCAACCATATAATTATTGATTTCCTTAGAGTTAAGAAAATTACAAATAGCATCTACTCCAAAACCTTTTGCAATTGCATTTAAATCAATTTTTATAAAGGGATCTTTTTTTTGAAGAAAGTTGTTGTTAATGGATAGTTTATCATACCCCATATGAATTTTTCTATTATTAATAGTTTTTTCATCAGGAAACACATCTTTTAATCCACCCTTTTGTCCAGGGCCAAACCCCCAGAGATATAGTAGAGGAACCAATGTGATATCAAAGGCACCCTCTGTTGTTTTTGCCCAATGTAAAGCACGCCCCACAACATATGAAAACTCATTGGATATTTTAAAAGGAGCAGTTGATTCATTATTATTGAATGTGGATATTTCGCTATCATATAAATAGGTAGACATTTGTTGATTAATACTAATTAGAATAGAATCAATTTGACCACTTAGTTTATCTTTATACTGTATACCCAAATTGTCTGAGATAATTTTTATATTGTATGTAGTCCCCATTGTAAATCCAGATAACTTAATTTGATGATTAGTTATATCGCAGGAATTGCAAAGAGTAATTATGATTAGGCTTATGATAATATTTTTTTTCATATGTATATTATATATGAATAAGTATTAATTGCTTACCGAATTTAGTAATTTTATTTTATGATAAATAAACTACACCCAACATCAATAATTTTTACAGTCCTATTTATTTTAGCTGGATGTGCCTCTATACTTAAAATAAAACCAATATCTTTTTATTATAATGATATAAATCAAAACACCACCTATACCACAAAAGATATTTATCTCGTAGAAAGAAATGTTCCACCTTATACATTAAAACTATCCGTTTCTAAAACATGTGATGGAAACATGCTCGATTGTGAACCAAATTATTATGATTTAGTGTTTTTTTCCTCATCATATCCTGGGTTTGCAAACCATTTAAGTTTTATTGCTGATAATGATACTATCTTTTTAGGTAGTTCAAAGCGTATTGGATCTGAGTTTAATATGTCAGAAATTAATGTAGCCGCATCAATGCTTGCAGATGGAGAATTATTAGATCTTATATCTATTAGATCCGATGCTTTTAGGAAAATAGCAAGAGCAAACAGATTAAGAGGATATTTGGGATCACAAAATTTTGAAATAACGTATAAAATGCGGGATTCATGGAGATTGTTATTTCAATACAACATGTTGGAAACAATCAAAGCAAATTAATTAATTAACAATTAAATTTGTTCTTTAAAGAGAGATATAAATGTCTTTTATAAACAGAGAGTGGACACCAGAAAACGCCGATGAAATGCACAAAGAGGATTGGCTTGCAATCTTTTTTTCAGTTGTTTCTTATATAGCTCTTATGGTAGGAGCAGCCATGTCTGCTCTATTGATCCCTATTGGTTTTGTTATTTTGATAATAGGGATTTTATCAGCGTTAATTATGTATTGGATAATTGATCCTAAATTAAGATCAATATCTGCTGAATATGAAAAGAACGAAAAGGATTATTTATTACAATTAGAAGAAATTCAAAAGTGGCAAAAGAATAAATGACACGGGCGTTTGCTGTAGTAATTGGAATGACGATTGCCTACGTAGCATCTTTTGCTGGTATGATATTTGCATACATTTATTATAAAAAAAGAAAAAAACTAGACAGTGGAGATAGTTAAGGTGCCTTTTCTTATCATATTATCTACAGCCATTGGACCACCAATATTGGGTATAATTTTACCTGCGCTCATATTGGGACTATCTTTTTATCTTACATATTTATTAATTCAGTATTTTGAGAAACAAAATCGAGATAAATAATAATTATATATAGATAAAAAAATTATGATAACATTTCAGTTTCTAGATTGGCTTTGGTTGGCTCTTTTTGTTTTATTAATGGTCTTTTTTGGTTTTTATTTCTACAAATTTGGTAAAAGATCCCAGGCAGATTATTTTTTGGCAAATAGAGGACTGCCTTGGTGGCTACCTGCTTCATCAGTATATGCCACACATACTGCAACAGACACACCAATATGGGTGGCGGGAGTAGTATATAAATATGGTTTCGCTGGATTATGGTATTCATTTTATTCCGCATGGTGCGCAATTAGCGCATATGTTTCTACAAGGATATTCCGACGTTCTCTTGCTTATAGTCAGGCTGAATGGCAAACATTACGATTTGGTGAATTAGGCGCAGAATTGCTCCGCGGGTGGCTTGCTGGTTGGCAAGTTTTTTTGAATATGTTTATACTTGGTTGGGTTGGCATTGCTATGGGGAAGGTGTGCGCTTACTTATTTGGTTGGGATCTACATGTTGGATTATTAATCTTTACTGCTATTGGTGCAGTGTATGTGTATACATCTGGATATTGGGGCGTAGTAATGGCCGATTTCCAACAAGGTGTAATTGCTTTGCTTGTGATAATTATTGTTTCAGTGTATGGAGTGTTAGCCGCTGGTGGCCCGACAGCTATTATTTCAAAACTTGATAGATACAACAGCACATGTGAATGGAAAATACCAGATATAAAGTCTTCACAGGTTGATGCAATTGTGAGAATTAAAAATGCTGAAACAGGTGAAGAAATTTCACGAAGCGAATCTTTCCTAATAAAAAACACAAAGGACGAATCCCTTTTTAAAGAAGCAGAAAACAGTGCAAAAAAATCAGTAATAAATGAACAGAATGATAAAAAAGATGATCAAATATTATTCCCGAACAATAATAGTATTTTATTATCTGATCATGGATATAATATTGTTTGGTCAAAAAATAATAATAGGAAATTTGTAGATGTTGAATATTCATTAGACAACGGTAATTCTTGGGTCTTGATTACAAAGAACCAATTGGAAGGACAAGGATGGCGTTTGAGCCCAATGAGTTTTACAGGTATGTATGAAGGTCAATTCCCGATCGCATGGTTTATTACAATGATGATAATTGCTCTTATTGGTGGGTTTGGTATGGGAACAGCAATAGATTGGTATCCAGAAGCACAAAGAATCCAATCAGCAAATTCAGTTAGAGACGCATCATATAGTATTTGGGCTGGGACAGCACTCGTTCTTGTTCGAAACTCAATTTGGGCTGCAGCAATTATGGGATTTTTTGCAATCAATCCGCACCTTGGCCAAGGTGCGGATTATGAAATGGCGTGGTATAGAGTTGGTTTTGAATATCTACCAGTAGGAATGGTTGGATTCTTATTTGCAGGAATTATTGCAATACATCTATCAACTGTTTCTACGCATTTAAACCTTGGAGCAATGTATGCAACAAGAGATTTTTATCATCATTATATTAACCCTGAGGCCAGCGAAGAAAAGCTAGTTTCTGTAGGGAGAAAGTCAACAATATTGATTTTATTTGGATCATTTATTTTTGGTTTAATCATTGGTGAGGAAATTACCGCATGGTTAATTTTTGCTTTATGGATTATGTCTGCAGGGGTCTGGTTACCAAATATATTACAAGTAATTTGGTGGAGATTTAATTCTTGGGGCTTTTTAAGCGCCTGGGTTGCCAACCTTGGGCTAAGCTGGCTGGTGGTATGGATCTTACCTCGATTTGGCGTTATCCCAGAGCTTCCTGATTATTTACAATTTTGGGCTTTAATTATTCTTAATGCTATGATTTATTTACCGGTAACCTTTTTAACCAAACCCGAGAAAATGGACCATCTTGTTGCATACTATGTTATGTCCAGACCTATAGGATTTTGGGGGCCTGTCCGTGAAGAAGCAATTAGGCAAGGTTTAATAAAAAGCTCAGATTCTAAATAAACACCAGTTTAGGAAATGATTAATAATCATTTTAAATACTTCTTCCTTTTTATTTTTATACAATATCTCTTATATGCAAATAATCCATTGCAAGAAAATGCTGATGATATTCTTAACCAACTTACCGTAGATGAAAAAATTAGTTTGTTATCTGGGAAAGGAGTGTATAATACGCAAAACATTGATCGATTAGGGCTCATTCAATTAGAGTTGTGGGACGGGCCTAATGGTGTGCGGAGCAATTCTAACGAAATAGCCACAGCCTTTCCTGTTGGAATTTCTATGGGAGCAACATGGAATACTGATCTAATAAATGAATTAGGATTAGCCCTGGGAAAAGAAAGCCGCGCCTTTGAGGTAGAGGTTTTGCTTGGTCCAACAATGAATATTATAAGGACTCCTTTAAACGGAAGGACATTTGAGACATTTTCTGAGGATCCTTTTTTTAATGGTGTAATTGCATCGGCATACATAAATGGCCTTCAAAGTGAATATGTTGGAGCTAGCGTTAAGCACTTCATAGCTAATAATCAGGAAATAAAACGCCAAAGTGTTAGTGCAGAAATTTCTGAAAGAGCACTAAGAGAAATTTATTTACCAGCATTTGAAAAAGTAGTTAAAGAATCTCAACCATATACTATTATGGCAGCATACAATCGGATTAACGGCATACACGCAACAGAGCAAAGATATATAATGAATGATATTCTTAGAGGAGAATTCGGCTTTGAAGGGGTTCTTCTTTCAGATTGGGGAGGAGTTAAAAGTACGGCACCTTCTTTAAAAGCCTCACTTGATCTTGAAATGCCTGGGCCTGGAAACTATTATGAGAAACCCCTAAGAAAGGCGCTTAAGAAAGGTGTGGTTACAGAACAAGAAATTGATGAAGCTGCGTTAAGGATGATAAAACTAATATTAAAAACTAAGTTGGGAAAAAGTTATGAGATATCCGAGGTGCTTAATGATAATAAAGAGATCGCAAGGTTAGTAGCAGAAGAGTCAATAGTATTACTTAAAAATGAAAAGAAAACCCTTCCATTAAACCCAAAGAATATAAAATCAATTGCAGTTATTGGACCGAATGCTAATCGATCAGTAATTCAGGGCGGAGGAAGCGCCAGAGTAACCCCAGCATATTCCATTACACCATTAAAGGGGATATTAGATGGAGCACAGATAAATGATATTGATGTTTATTATGAAAAAGGGGTTGAAAATCATCCTACAGTACCGTTGATGGAAAAAAATTCATTAAGAACAAAAGTGGGGTCTGAAAACAAAGGGCTTAGGGCAGAGTATTATCGTTCATATGATCTCAGCGGGGACCCTTATAAGGTAGAAAAAGATGAAGAGCTTCGTATTTTTGGTATTTTAGATAAAGACATATTTGGATCTGTAAAATGGACAGGAGAGTTTATTGCGCAAAATGATGGACAATACCGCTTTAGTGCAAACCCAGGTTTAGGGAAAGCAAAAATATATATTGATGAGAAAAAACTTTCTCTTAATGAAAAAGGCAGCCCTGGTTTTGGAGGATTGTTACCCGCACCAAGAATTGGCAATGTATTTCTAAATGCTGGAAAACATTTGATAAGGATTGAATATTCAGCAAAACCAAATGTTATTATTGCATTTATTTTAAAAATTATTATGCCAGCTATGTCAAACATGCTAAATAAATTTAGATATCTTGAAATAGGATGTCGGCTCCCGGAGCCTTTTATGTCAGATGCAGTCGATTTGGCTAAAAAAACAGATGTAGCGATTGTTGTTGTTGGTTCATCAGATAATTACGAGACGGAAGGAGAAGATAGGCCTTCAATGAAATTAACTGGCGAGCAAGACAAGCTAATTGAATCTATTTTAAATGTGAATAAAAATACTATCGTAATAATGAATACAGGATCCCCCATTGAAATGCCCTGGATTGAACAGTGTCCAGCGGTGTTACAGGTTTGGTTACCGGGGCAAGAAAATGGTAATGCATTATCCAATGTTTTATTTGGCAATGTAAATCCTTCAGGAAAACTTCCTGTTACATTTCCTAAGCGAATAGAAGACAACCCTTCTTTCGGTTACTATCCAGGAGAAGATAAAGTAATCTATAACGAAGGTATATATGTTGGGTATCGACACTATGATACCAGAAATGTTGAACCTTTATTTCCTTTTGGTCACGGGTTGTCATATACTGAATTTGAATATAAGGAATTGGACTGCCCAAGAGAAGTTCAGTCGCTTGATAAGATAGAATTAAATTTTTCAGTAAAGAATATTGGTGAAATTAAAGGACAGGAAGTTGTTCAATGTTATGTAAGGGATATAAGTTCTAGTTTGGATAGGCCTTTAAAAGAATTGAAAGCTTTTCATAAAGTATCTCTTTTTCCTGGGGAGTCAAAAACGGTTAATTTATCTTTAGATAAATCATCGTTTTCTTTTTTTGATGATCGTATAAATAAGTGGATAGCAGAACCAGGGAATTTTGAAATATTGATTGGAAGTTCATCCAAGGATATACGATTAAAACAAATAATAAATTATAATAATTAAGTTATTATGTTATTATTTACTTTTTATTTAATTGTATCCATGTTTCTAGTTGGAGATGAAAAGGTTCAATTAGATACTGTATTAAATGACCCTGCTTTTCAAGTAGTTTGGAATCATCTGGAGCAAAAAGGCGTACCAAAGGAATATGTAATAAAGACGTTTTTGAATTCAGAAATAAAAATTCACCCTAAGATTATTAATTCATTTAATAATCCCTATGAGAAAAAAGAATGGGAGCAATACAGAAAAATATTTATTACTGAAAAAAGGGTCAAAGGAGGAATAAATTTTTTTAATGATAACAAAGATTTGATTGAACAAGTATCAGATAGTCTAAAAGTTGATAAATTTTTATTGGTAAGCCTTGTTGGCGTTGAGAGCAATTATGGTAAACATTACGGACAATATTCTGTTTTTAATGCCCTATATACATTGATTCATCAATTACCTAGAAAAAAGAAATGGGCAGCAAAGGAATTATCTGAATTTATAATTTTATGCCATGGAAACAAGATTAACCCACATTCAATTAAAGGTTCTTATGCAGGCGCATTTGGTTTCGGTCAATTTATTCCATCAAGCTTTAATTACTATGCAATTGATTTTGATGGAGACAAAATCCGTCAACATAATAGATGGCCAGATGTACTAGGGAGCGTAGCTAACTATTTATTAAAGAACGGATATAAACCCAATACAAATGATTATTCAAAAAGCTCAAGTGCTTGGAAATCAGTTTTTGCTTATAATAGGTCAAATAATTATGTTGGGGTTATTATGGAGTTAAGACAAGAAATAAAAAAAGGAATATTTAATAACTAACTATAAATCTAGAATTAATTCCATTTCTATTTTATTTCTGATTATTTTTACTATTATTTTATCACCGCTATTTAACTCAGCTAATCTTGCCATGTAATCATAAATATTTCTTATTTTTTTATTATTTATTTCAATAATAATGTCCCCTTTTTTTATTCCAGCTTTATCTGCAGGACCATTTTTTCTTGAAATCCCATCAATCTCCATACCAATCTTTTGGCTACCATAAGAAGGAATTACACCTAATGTAACATTAAATGAAGGAGATTGATTATCTGAATTATCATTGGCTATCTCAGTGAATATAGGCTTTTCTTTATTTGTTGATAATTGAACAATTAAGTCATATACAAAATTCAAAACCTCTTTTTCTCCTTGATAATCAATTTTATCCCAGTCATCAGATGGTTTATGATAATCTTGGTGAGCCCCAGTAAAGAAAAATAATACAGGTATGTCTTCTCTATAAAAGCTCGCATGATCACTTCGACCAAAATCCATCCCACTTATATTTTTATCAATTTTTAATGTATGATTTTTTTGTACTACTTCTATAGTTTCACTAAGGGTTTTTGCGCTTCCAACACCGCCAACAGTAATTGGTTTTTCATTTAATCTTCCAATCATATCCATATTTATCATAATAGCAGTTTGTTCTAAATCTTTTGTTGGAGTTTGTGTATAAAACTTTGATCCTAACAACCCTTTTTCCTCAGCATCAAAGCATATGGCAATTATACTTCTCCCTAATAATTTTTTATTCATCATTAATTTATGGCTTAATTCAAGAATGCCAGCAATGCCAGAGGCATTATCATCTGCACCATTATGTATTTGCATAGAATCTGGATTTAAAGAACCTGACATATGTCCTCCATAACCCAGGTGATCGTAATGTGCACCAACAATTATATATTCCTTATTTAATATTGGATCTGAACCTTCAATAAACCCAATAACATTTGTTGCGGTTTCTTTTTCAAATTTTAAGTTAACACGTGCAGAAACTTTGCGATCCAGTTCAAAAGAAAAAGAGGCTAACTCCTGATCGATCTTGGAACGTAAATCTGTTACTGTTTTATCTTTGTCATTAATTATATTATTCGCTACGGCATGGGTTATTTGAATTATTGGCAAACCAGCTGAAGATGCGCTCTGTCTGTATACTAATGGTTTTAGTTTATTATTTTCTTTTTCTTCTCGTTCCATAAATAATATTCCGCCAACTCCTCGGTCCCGCGCTGCAATCACTTTATTATAGAGCTTTTTATGATAACCGTATGGTGAATGCGGGCTATTACCATCAGGTCCATTTAAAAACATTAATACCCACTTATTTTTTACATTAACATTTATATAATCATTCCATGACAAACTATCATCAATATCAAATCCATACCCAACAAAGACGACCTTGTCATCAATATTTCCATTTCCAGACCACCCGATCGGAATAAAGTCTTTTTTTATTTTATACCGTGATTTTGAATTACGAACGCGCAAGATATTTCTATTACCAAGCGATACCTTGCTTATATAAGAGAATGGTTGTTCATATTTTTTTGTTCCCGCAGGAAGAACCCCCTGTGCCTCCCAATTTTTGCTTATGTATTTTATAGCTTTTTTTGATCCTTCAGAGCCGGGGAACCTGCCTTCTAATTTATCTGAAGATAAATATTTAATATGTTCGAGAATTTCATATGTCATGATTTCTGCGGATCCAGGATCAATTTTTTCTTTATTTGACTTGCTGACGATCATTACACCGCCCATAATAATTATTAAAGCGATTACAATCTTTTTAAGAAGTTCATTCATCTTTTTCTATTAATTTTTATATAATTCAATACTCATCTTAATAAATATTAGATTCTATATATTCAAGGTAAAAAATAAATAGAGATTATTACAGTAATTAATGCCCAAAAATCAACATGATGGAATTACAATTAATACTCATTCAGAATATATATCTGAGAGATCAAATCCATTAAAAAAAAGATTTTTTTTTGCATATCATATTGCCATTCAAAATAAAGGTAATTCTCCTGCAAAATTATTAAGTAGGTATTGGCATATTACGGATGCGGAAGGAAATATAGAGGAGGTGCGCGGGCCTGGAGTAGTTGGGCATCAGCCCCGATTGAAACAAGGAGAATCTTTCGAGTATACTAGCTTTTGTCCATTAAAGACTGAGTTTGGCGTAATGCATGGAAAATTTCATATGGTACGAGATAATGGTCAAAAATTTGATGCAATAATCAAACCATTTAAATTAGCAGTTCCTTTCTCTGTAAATTAATTTTATGATATTAAATAAAACAAAAATACTTGCGACCATTGGACCAGCATGTTCTGACCAAACAACATTACAAAAAATGGTTGATTTAGGGGTAAATGCTTTTCGAATTAATATGTCACACGGATCTATTAATGATAAAAAATTTCTTTTTAAACAATTAAAAAAACTGCGATCAGACGGATCTTATCATCCAACTGTTCTTGCGGATTTAGCAGGACCAAAAATCAGAATAAAAAGTGTTAAAGACGGATTGACTCTAAAAGAAAATGACAAAATTATTATTGCAAACGATAACGATAAAGATAAAGATAAGATTATAGTATCTTCTGGATTTACGTTCGGAAAAATTTCAAAAGGAGCTAGAATTTTAATTAATGATGGTCGTATTCAGCTTGAAGTACTAAAAAAGATTAGTTCTCATGCAATTCAAGTTAAAACTTTAATTGGTGGAAGCGTAGAGAAAGGCAAAGGAGTTAATTTCCCCGGGGTAGCGATTGACATGCCAACCTTGACAGAACAAGATTATACAGATTTATCATTAGCAATTGACGAAGGGACAGATTGGATTGCCCTATCCTTTGTACGTTCCGCGGATGATAAAGAAACTGTAGACTCGATATTAAAAGATAAAGGAGCCACCATCCCGGTCATTGCAAAAATTGAAAAATGGGAAGCATTAGATCATCTTGATAAAATAATAGACACTTTTGATGGAGTTATGGTAGCTCGCGGAGATTTAGGGGTAGAAATACCTCAAGAGCAGGTCCCATTAATTCAGAAAAAGATTATTAAAATGGCGAACAAAGCTGGTAAGCCGGTAATTATTGCCACTCAGCTTTTAGAAACTATGGTAGAAGCTCCTACACCTACGCGCGCAGAAATAAGCGATATTGCGAATGCAATTTTTGATGGAACTGATGCTTTATTAGTCACCGGCGAGACCGCAGTGGGAAAATTCCCGGATAAAGTCATTGAAGTTTTAAAGAAAGTTATAATTGAAACAGAAAACACCATTGATTTTCATAGCATACTTCAACCGATAGGGCATGAGCATCATACTGCCGACGCAATAAGTCATGCAACCTGTCAAATTGCAAACGATATGAACATTAATATTATTTTATCTCTAACTCATAGCGGAAGCACAGCAAGGATGATTGCAAGGTATAAACCTTCTGCTAATATTATTGCTTTAACCCCTGTAGAAAAAACATACCGACAGTTATCAATTATTTGGGGAGTGACACCTAAAATGATTAAAGAATATTCAAGATCAGATGATATCCCAAGTGTGTCTGCTAAATTTATAGATGGTAATAATATATTGAAAAATGGAGATAAATATGTTGTTACTGGAGGGGTTCCAGTCGGCATAGCAGGAACAACAAATTTTGTGTTTGTTCAAAAAGCAAAATAATAGAAAAGGAATTTTATATGAAATACGTTTATTTCTTTGGGGATGGTAAAGCAGAGGGAACCGCAAAAGATAAAAATACGCTTGGAGGAAAAGGGGCGAACCTTGCAGAGATGACAAACCTTAATATACCTGTTCCCCCCGGGTTTACACTAACAACTAATCTGTGTATGAATTATTTAGCCGATGGTGTTTATCCAAACCAGCTAGAGCAGGAAGTGGAAGATGCGATTAGAAAAGTTGAATCGATTATGAATCAAAAATTTGGCGACATGGAAAATCCACTTTTAATATCTATAAGATCAGGAGCAAGACAATCAATGCCTGGCATGATGGAAACAGTTTTAAATGTAGGGCTAACTGAAAAAACTATTCCTGGACTAATAAAAAAAACTAAGAACCCAAGATTTGTTTATGATTCCTACCGTCGATTGATCACAATGTATTCTGATGTTGTAATGGAAAAGTCTGAGGGATTAGAGCCAAATTCTGGACAGGGGATACGAGAACTATTAGAAGAAATTATGGATAATATGAAAACAGAACGAGGGGTAACAGATGATACTGAATTAACAGCTGACGATTTAAAAGACTTATGCGCTAAATTTAAAATTAAGATAAAAGAAACTCTTGGGAGCGATTTCCCTGATGATCCAAATTCTCAGCTTTGGGGTGGAATATCAGCTGTTTTTAAATCTTGGTCAGGTAAGAGAGCTATTAGCTATAGAAAAATAGAAAACATACCAAATGAATGGGGAACAGCGGTTAACGTACAGACAATGGTGTTTGGAAATATGGGAGATAATTCTGCAACAGGAGTTGCATTTACGAGAAATCCTGCAACCGGTGAGAATGTATTTTATGGAGAATGGCTTATCAATGCACAAGGAGAAGATGTTGTTGCTGGAATAAGAACCCCCTACCCTTTAAATAGTAGCACTAAAACTACTGAAACAAATAAATTTCCTGGTCTGGACGAATCAATGCCAAAGGTTTATACCCAATTAGATTCTATAAGGTTAAAACTTGAAAAACATTATCGCGATATGCAAGATATTGAGTTTACGATTCAAAATGGGAAATTATGGATGCTGCAAACTAGAGTTGGTAAAAGAAATGGAGCAGCAGCTATCCGAATGGCTTGTGATATGAAATCAGAAAATCTAATTTCAAATGAGGAAGCAATATTACGAGTTTCCCCGGACCAACTTGACGAAATTATGCATTCAATGGTAGATCCTTTATCAGAACAAGAAGGAGATTTGTTAGCAAAAGGATTGCCTGCAGGCCCAGGAGGAGGTGTTGGTCAAGTAGTGTTTTCAGCAGACGTTGCTGAAGAATGGGCTAAAAAAGGGTTGAGCGTTATTTTAGTACGAAATGAAACATCCCCGGAAGATGTACATGGAATGCATGCAGCAAAAGCAATTCTAACCGCCAAGGGTGGAATGACATCCCATGCTGCTCTGGTAGCCAGAGGATGGGGTAAATGCTGTATCGTTGGCTGCTCAGTTCTACAAATAAATTATGCTGATAACCGGATGCTTATAAATGATGAAATTATAAAAGAAGGAGATTGGCTAACCTTAAACGGATCAACAGGAAAAATATATAAAGGTAAGTTAAATCTTATCGAGCCAGATTTGAGTACCAATGAATTTTATGGGATATTAATGTCAATGACTGATAATATAAAAAGGCTTGGCATTAGGGCTAATGCAGAAAGCCCTGAGGATGCAAAACAGGCACGAGAATTTGGGGCAAAAGGCATTGGTCTTTGCAGAACGGAACATATGTTTTTTGATCCAGAGAGGATTCTTGCTATTAGAGAAATGATTATAGCAACAGAAGTTTCAAGGCGGCGTGAAGCAATTATGAAATTATTACCATTCCAAAGAGAAGACTTTAAAGGAATATTAGCAGCAATGTCTCCATATCCTGTAACCATCAGATTGCTAGACCCCCCGCTTCATGAGTTTATGACTCTAAATGATCAGCAGAAAACTGAATTATCGAATGAATTAAATATTTCTTCAGAAGTATTGGAAAACAGAATTAGAGGACTTGAAGAATTAAACCCCATGTTAGGACACCGAGGGTGTCGTTTAGGAATTGCCTATCCAGAGATAACGGAAATGCAAGCGCGTGCGATATTTGAAGCAACAGCTGAGTTAATGAAAGAAAATGTGGAAGTTGCTCCAGAAGTAATGATCCCACTAGTTGGGACCTATAAAGAGTATGAGCATCAGGAAGCGCTCGTTCGAAAAATAGCAGAAGATGTTAAGTCAGAATCTGGCGAAAATTTTTCCTATTTGGTTGGAACCATGATTGAACTCCCAAGAGCTGCTCTGACAGCAAATGAAATTGCAGAAAAAGCAGAGTTTTTTAGTTTTGGTACAAACGACTTAACTCAAACAACTTATGGTTTCAGTCGTGATGATATAGGTGGATTCTTACCTGAATACCTTGAAAAAGGGATTTTAGAACATGACCCATTCCAAAGTCTAGATCAAACGGGAGTTGGAGAGCTAGTTAAAATTGGAGTTAAAAGAGGAAGAGAAGTTCGAAATGATTTAAAAATTGGTATATGTGGAGAACATGGAGGCGACCCGGAAAGCATTAGCTTTTGTAATCGCACGGGTTTAGACTATGTAAGTTGTTCACCTTATCGTGTTCCAATTGCTAGACTTGCAGCAGCGCAAGCAGAGTTACGATAACAGAAAGCGTGAGAATGCCCAAAAAACCAGAGATTATATTTATTCTATTAATTTTATGTATTTCACTTGATGCAAAAAATTTGCAGAATTTTGAATTTGTTCCAAATGAATTCATAATCAAATTATCGCCAGAAACAAAAATTATCCCCCCCAAATCTTTATCTACTGGGGTAATAGAAATCGATATTATTTTATCAAAAATGTCCGTATATGGTATTAGTTCTGTAGTTCCCTTTAAAAAAAATCTAGACCCACGATTGCCTGATATTAATCGGATATATAGAGTACGATATTCTAATAATATTTCTCCAGATAAAGTAGCAGAGCAATTTAACAACTTAGATAATGTCATTTATGCTGAACCAAGATTTATCCAATTTGAAACAACAGTCCCAAATGATCCTTATTATTCTAACCAGTGGCATTTACCAGTGATTGATGCAAGTCAAGCATGGAATACAACAACAGGAGACACTAACGTAATAATAGCCATTGTGGATGATGCAGTTGATTTAGACCATGAAGACCTTGCAAATAATATTTTTACGAATTGGGCTGAATATCATGGTACAGATGGTATAGATGATGATTCTAACGGTTATATTGATGATGTTCATGGATGGGATTTTGCTGAATATAATAATGATCCCAACCCAGCAATAGAGAGCCAAGATCATGGGACACATGTTGCAGGTTGTGCTTCTGCGGTTACTGACAACGGACTTGGTGTCGCAGCTCCAGGGTGGAGGTGTAAAATTTTACCATTAAAAATTTCAAATGATAATAATGGTTCTCTATCAGGAGATGCAGCCGCTGCTATTATTTATGCTGCAGATATGGGAGCAGCCCTAACAAATAATAGTTATGGAGGTGGAGGATTTAGTAATTATTTTCTCGATGCATTCCTTTATGCATATGAGTTAGGCACATTATCTATCGCAAGTGCAGGAAATAGTGATGAAAACGAATCATTTTACCCTGCATCGTATAAAAATGTTTTCAGTGTTGCATCCACAGCTTTGGGAGATTACAAATCTGGTTTTTCCACATATCATCTATCCGTAGATATATCTTCTCCGGGGTCTGGGATATTATCATCTGTTCCAGATAATGATTATGCATCATTTTCTGGGACTTCAATGTCTGGCCCTGTTGCTGCTGGAGTAGGAGGTTTGATCAAATCACAGTTCCCAGATTTGACAGCTGGCGAATTAGCAATTAGACTTTCTGCAACCGCCGATAATATATATGATGTTAATTCCGAGTATTTTTTGCTATTAGGAAGTGGGCGTGTAAATGCTAATAATGCTGTAACGTATAGTAATAATCAGTTTAATACAATACCGGTACGTATGGGCCTAGCAAATTTCTCAGCAAGCGATTTATTACATGGTAATGGTGACTCTGCGCTTGACCCAGGAGAAACAATTGATATTGATATTTCTTTATATAACTACTCTATAATGGGTTCTGAAAATGTGAATATTTATTTAACAAGCAGTGATTCAAGGATAGATATTATTGATGAAGCAGAATTGAACCTTACCATTGCCCCAGAAGATACTATTATTTTGGATCAGGC
>CEVM01043628.1_pt1 | contig 21091 bp, 20 predicted proteins | sample 531481 | NCBI WGS metagenome assembly CEVM01 (sample SAMEA2623649, study PRJEB7988) | marine metagenome | biome: marine biome (ENVO:00000447); feature: mesopelagic zone (ENVO:00000213) & marine oxygen minimum zone (ENVO:01000065); material: "saline water (ENVO:00002010), including plankton...
AGAATATAATATTTGATATATAGTATCGTTATAAATGCATAAGCTCATATTCTTTATTCTAAAAGTTCTGGCATAAGATTACTCCAATTAGTCCGTTGGTCGTATGCAAAAGCCAATTGAAGTAGTGAGAGGTCATCATGTAGTGCACCTGTGAGCATTGCCCCAACCGGAATATCACTCTCGCCAAATCCTGCAGGAAGATTAATTGAAGGATGACCACTGATATTAAATGGGGCAGTAAAGCATGCATTTACACCACGTGAATGTTCTTGAGGTAGACGTGATCGTTCAGCTGTTGCAAAAGGTGAAGTGGGTGTAGCAATAGCCTTAAGGTTGTTTTCTGAGAGCATATCAGAAAAGTAAATTTTGAACTCTCGACCGATCTCAGTAGCATTAAGCATATCATTTGCAGATAGGAAAGCTCCCTGAAGCAAATAAATACGGGTGATTTTGCCATAATCTTCCCAATTTGATCTCAATGTTTTTTGATGTCGTTGATAAGCTTCAGAATTCAGTACAATAAAGTTTGCTGATCGAGCCTCTAGCATCCCACGAAGATCTATTTCGACTAATTCACAACCCAACTCTTCAAGTATATGTAAAAAGTTATCATATGCTTGTTTAACTTCCGATTCATTCGGTGCAGAGTTTACGAATTCATAGGGAACTCCGATTTTCCAACTAGAAATGTCTGTTTCGATCATATTTGTATATTTTGGTACTTCTTGGGGCCAACTCATATCGTCTTTAGGTTCGTAGCCAGCCATTGCTTCTAGCATCATTGCCATATCCATAGCAGTTCTACATAACGGCGATATCTCACTATGTTGATTGTGATCCATACCAAATCTACTAACAAGTCCATGAGTAGGTTTAATACTATATAGATTATGTGCTCCTGCAGGTAGTCTTGCGCTCCCGCCTCCATCGGTACCTAAAGCAGCTCCCACCATCCGAGCTGTTGTTGCTGCTCCTGATCCACTGCTAGAACCTACTGACATTCGATCAATATTCCAAGGTGACCATGGAGGTGGAGTTAGGTCCAATTCTGATGGTCGTGACCAACCAAATTCATTTAAATTAGTCTTACCTATGATGATTGCTCCCGCATTCCGTAATCTCTTGATTACAGATGCATCATTTTTGGGGATCCATTTTTCTAATAATCGTGAATTATTAGTTGTTTTCAAGTTCCTTGTCGGTATAGAGTCTTTTATTCCCAAAATCACTCCTGCAAGAGGTCCAAGGGCTTCTCCTTTTGACCGTAATAAATCTAGTTGCCTTGCTTGTTCTAAGGCTCCGTTAGAATCAATAGTAATAAAAGAATTAAGCCTAGGATTAAGGGAATTGATCACATTCAGATGTGCTTTTACGTTTTCTACTGCAGATACCGACCCATTATGAATTAACTTTACTTGTTCACTTAAAGGTAAAAAATGAATTGACTCAACCATTGTTTTCACCATCAACATTTGATGACATTTTGGAAAAATCAATCTCTCTACCAAAAGGCTGAATCAAACTTTCCATTAGTTCTGTTGAAATGCTTAATCCTTTTAAAAGTTCCTTTAGTTGCTCAATGTCTTGTTTAGTTGCTGGTGCAATACTTCTAACTTTTTGAACAAATTTTTCATCATTTGTAAAATCCATAATGGAGAATATTTCTTACTTTGTATTTTTAATTATGGAGCTGGCTGTATTAACTCTATTCTTACTCCGCCTGGTGCACCGATAAAACCAATTTTTCTACCATCAGGTTGAGGTAAAGGACCTTCTTTGTGAACAGCTCCTATAGATACTAAACGTTCAATATCAGCTTCTATGTCATCAGTATCAAAACCAAAGTGTTCTAAACCGTAATGTGCATCATCATCAGCTGGCCCAAGCGTTTCATTAGTCCTTTCGCTTGAAATATTTATAGCCAGTCCACCTTCAGTGTGGGTAACAATAAAAGTGTCTCCAATTGGCCTTACGGTTTCAGAAATGATTTTAACATTGAATGCTTTTACAAACCATTCGGCTGTTATTTTTGGATCTTTCGACTTTATATGAATATGATTTACGTTGTAAGGCATTGAGATCTCCTTTTTTAATTTTGTGATAAATTTTCTTGCTTAATTGATTTTATAATATCTATGATATATGGTCCTGATTTTTTATATGAAATTTCTATTTTATTATTACCAAATATTTCTATTTCTCTTTCTCCATCTAGTGCTATTGTTCCAGAAAAATTTTTTAATTTAATTATCTCATCAGGATTCATATGTGACCAATTTTTAACTTTCAGTGTAGATATGAGACCTGGAGCTATTGGTGCATAAATGACTTTTCCCTGTTGCCCAAAAATTATCCTAATACCTTTGTTTTTATTTGGTGACAGAACTCTTGATCCTATGGAAGAAAGACCAATGCTTAACGGTGAAGATTTTGTAAGAAACAATTCTTCTATCATTTCCGGATCCCAAATTGCCTTTGAACCCACAAAATTTTGTTTACTAAGTGCTAAATCTATCAAAGCAATATCTTTCTCATTTTCATCAACTTTCACACTAATATATGGGTTTCTTATTAAATATTTGTCTTTTCCTTTTAGTAAATTCACAAAAAAACCTGCAGCTATTCCGGCTATAGTGGGATCGATCATTAATGGGAAAGCATTATTTGTCCCAGTAGAAATAGGTATCAAGGGTGTTTGATTAATTTTTTTTGCTACTAATCTATTTGTTCCATCTCCTCCTAAAACCAAAACGCAATCACACTTAATATCATTTAATAAACTTGATGCAATTAAAGTTTGTTCAGGGCCATCATAAAATTTTGTGTCCAAAAAATTAATATTGATTTGATCTCTATAATTTTCAATTGCTGGCTTACATAGTCCTGATTTATCTGGCATAAAGTAAAAATCTCTTACTCCTTTTGATAATAAACCAGAAATAAATCTACTAATGATATTCGCTTTTTCCTGATTTGATATGATTCTCCCAGAAGCTACCAATCTCCTAATATCTTTTCCAGCGGATGGATTTGCTATTACTCCTATTTTTGCCAAATCACTAAATACTTTCGATGTTATTTATTAGGGTTTCTAAAAAGCTTGCAGCAGGAACACCATCTATTGCTCTATGATCAAAAGTTAAGGATAAATAAATCATGTTTCTTACTGCTGCTATTCCTTCATTTATGTAAACCTCCTCCTCAATTTTACCTAAGCCTAAGATTGCTATTTCAGGTGGATTAATAATGGGATTAAAATTTTCTACGTTGTAAGAAGTTAAATTAGTTATAGAAAAGGTTGAACCAGAAATTTCGTGAGGCAACAATTGCTTGTCTTTTATTTTTTTAGAAAATTCTCTTATTTCTTTAGATATTTCCAATTCATTTTTATCTTGTGAATTATTAATTACAGGAACCAATAGTCCTCCTTCAACTGCCATTGCAATTCCTATATTTATATTCTCCCAAATATATAAATCATCATTTATATAATGGGAATTAATTATGCTATGTTTTTCTAAGCTATTAGAGACTATTTTAACTACTAAGTCATTTAGTTGAGGTCTAATTCTATGTTGTCGCCATTCAGATAATAAAGCTTTTTGCTTGGATATTAAATTATCCACACAAGCTTTCGAGTTAAGAGTAACTTGAGGATTTTGTGCACTTTCATGCATCCTTTTAGCAATAATTTGTCTTATTCCAGTACTTTTTATTTTCTCTTTGAGATCCAACATATCTGTTGTGTTTGTTGATATTTCGGAATCTTTAGAATCATTAAACTCTGTTACATCATTTTCAGTAATTCTTCCAGACGGACCCGTACCAGTGATTAAATTTATATCAATTTTAAGTTTTTTTGCCAAATTTCTTGCTCGAGGTGTAGCCAGTATTTTTTTTGAGCTAATTTGTCTATTTGTTTGTGTTTCAGATTTGTTCTCTACTTTTTGTTCAATTATAGTCTCTGGAAAATCTTCAATTTTTTCTCCTTCTAATAATATAAGCCCTAAAACAGCCCCTACTGGTACCAATGCACCTTCCTCTACATTTATTCTTCCCAAAATCCCATCTTCAATGGCTTCCACAGCGGAACTAACTTTTGTTGATTCTATTTCAACCAATGGTTCATCTTTCGTTATTTTGTCACCAACGGTTTTTAGCCATTTAATTACAGTTCCGTCATTCATATTCATTCCCCATTGGGGAAGCTTAATTTCTATGGGCATAGCTGTCCTCTTCTTTAGTTAATTTATTAGATAGTTCTGTAAAATTCTTAACAATTAAATCAGGCTTCAACATTTCATGGCATTCTTCGTAAGGTAGTTCATATCTATTTACATATACTGCTTTCATTCCACAACTCTTAGCTCCTAATGTATCAAAAGAATTAGCAGAAACCATCATTATTTCAGAAAGTTCATACCCTGTTATTAAAGATGCTTTCCTATAAACACCCGAATGAGGCTTAAATGCTCCTACTTCTTCTACGGAAATAATATCATCAAAGTTGAATTTAATTCTTTTTTGGGCCAAATGTCTTAAAAATTCATCTTCACCATTTGATAAAGCAATAAGTTTATATTTATTTGACAATAAATATAAAGCATCTGAAACTTCTGAAAAAGGAATTAAATTTTGCCAATTCTCATCCCACACACTTAACTCTAAATCACTTGGCTCCATATTAAATTTTCTAGCAGTATATTTAAATCCATTTTTAACAGTTTTCAAATATCCACTATGACCTAAATCTAAAATGTTATCTTGATATTGCTCTATTCTTTGTCGGTGTCTTAAAAAAGCCCAAAATTCTTCAGGGGTTATTTTTGAATTATTATTATTAATAATATTAATTATTGAGCCTTTTGTACTTTTTTCTAAATCGAGAATGGTCCCAAAAAGATCAAAAGTAAGTGCTTTTATCATAAATTTATTCCAATGTCTTTTTTACAGCGGAATTTATTTTATCTAAGTTAGGATATACAAGTTTTTCTAAACTAGGGGAGTAAGGAATATGTACCTGTTCGGATGCTACTTTTATAATTGGTGATTGTAAAAACCAAAACCCTTCTTCAGCAACGATTGAAGAAATTTCAGAAGCAGCTGAACACACTTTATGAGCAGGGTCTACAACTACAAGCCTACCTGTTTTTTCAACAGAATTTAATATAGCTTCCTTATCAAGAGGAACCAAAGTTCTAGGATTTATGACTTCGCACGAAATTCCTTCTTTTTCAAGATTATTAGCCGCTTCTAATGAAAGCTTTACAGAGCCTGCAATACCAACGATAGTACAATCGTTACCTTCTTTTACTATTTCCGCTTTTCCAAAAGGAATCTCTACATCTGAAACCTCTCCTCTTGTTCCAGATAAATTCACATCTTCAAATATTATTACTGGATCATCATCCCTTATTGCCGTTTTCAATAATCCTTTTGCATCTGATGAATTCGCAGGGACTGCAATTTTAATTCCAGGCATATTCATAAACATCGGATAAGAGCGATCTGAGTGATGAGCCGCAGACCCTCCTCCATATGCCATAGAGGCTCTATAAACAACGGGTAAATTTGCTTGACCACCAAACATATATTTCATTTTTGCAGCTTGTGAAATTAATTGGTCCATTGCAACCCACATAAAACTTGTTACCGTTTCAACAATGGGACGCATTCCAACAAGAGAGGCTCCTATAGCTGCACCAAAAAAACCATTTTCAGAAAGAGGGGTATCTAAAACTCTATCTTCCCCAAATTCTTTGAATAAATTCGCAGTTGTTCCATAAACAGATAGCCTTATATCTTCTCCCATAATAAACACATTAGGGTCTCTTCTCATCTCCTCAGCTATTGCTTCATTTATAGCTTCAGCAAAAATTTTCTCAGTCATTATTTCCTCCGATAATTTATGGTTTAGGTATGGGGTTTGCCCACATGCCATTAAACAAATCTTCTGGCTCAGGAAACTTACTGTTACGAGCAAAATTCACGGCTTCTTCGATTTCTTCAATAGAATTATTTTCTATTTCTTTACACTCTGATTCAGAAAGTGTTCCTCTTTCTATTAATTTTTTAGTATGAATATCTATAGGATCTCTTTCTTTCCATTTATCAATTTCTTCTTTTGATCTGTATTCACCTTTTGTAACCCTTCCTAAACCAAGAGAGTGGTCCTCAAATCTGTAGGTTAACCCTTCAATCAAAGTGGGGCCATCTCCATTTCTGGCTCTTTTTACAGCTTCTGCAGTTGCTTCATACATCGCCTCTACATTTTGACCATCAACTAAAATTCCTGGCATATTATAAGCTGGAGCCCTATCAGATACATTATCAACAGCAACAGAATCTTGGTATGAGGTTGTGATTGCAAATTGATTGTTTTCACATACAAAAATAACAGGTAATTTCCATATAGATGCAAGATTCATTGATTCATGACAAGCACCTTGATTTGAAGCTCCATCACCAAAAAAAACAACTGAAACAAAATCTTTTTTTCCTAATTTGGAAGCTAAGCCCGCTCCAGTTGCAACAGGTACTGAAGATGCAACAATGCCTGATTCTCCTAATATTCCAACAGAAAAATCTGCAAGATGCATGGAGCCTCCTTTTCCTTTACAATAACCGTCAACCTTGCCATAAATTTCAGCCATAGCCTTTTTAATACTCCCTCCTTTAGCAAGAGGATGTCCATGTGAACGGTGGTTTCCTGCAATATAATCAGTATCCTTTAGGGCTGAACAAACTCCTACCGCAACAGCTTCTTCGCCAATATACGGATGTGCTGGTCCAACAAATTCTCCAGCTGAATGTACTTCCATAACTTTTCTCTCAAAGCTTCTTATCGTCCACATCCGCTTTAACATAAATATCTGGATTTCTTTTGTCAATTCCATAAAATAGTCCTTAAAAAAAATATATCTTGGGAAATATAATCTTTGTGGGAAATAATATTGTCAATATAGATCATTGGGTCATTTTGCTAATCATTGAAAAAATCACCATAACAAACTGACTAAAAAATTATATTCCTGTTGTTATAGGATATAACGTGGATCCTAATTTGAATTATTAGATCATTATTATATTATTTACAGGTGATTTTTATACGCAAATTTCATATAATTGAATAGTAGTCTTCGCGCGCGTGCGCGTGGATATTTTTAGAAATTTTAAATACATTAAACGAAAGAAAAAATGGCAAAGAAAATTGTAAACAACCATAAAGGTTCCGAAGATTATAGCGCTTCAGATATAACTGTCATGGAGGGACTCGAGGCAGTAAGAAAAAGGCCCGGAATGTACATAGGTACTACTGGAATAGAAGGCGTTCAACATCTAATCCATGAAATTGTGGATAATGGTGTTGATGAAGCGATGGCAGGGTTCGCTACGAAAATCACAGTCATTTTAAATGAAGACGGTTCTGTTGTCGTAATTGATGACGGGAGAGGAATTCCCGTTGATACACATGAAAAAACTGGTATTTCTGCAGTTGAAACTGTTATGACAACATTGCATGCAGGAGGGAAATTTGGAGGAAAGGGATATCAAGTCTCAGGAGGTTTACATGGAGTAGGGGCATCAGTCGTCAACGGACTTTCAGCATGGCTAAAAGTCGAAGTCAGAAGAGATAAAAAAATTTGGACCCAAACATATACAAAAGGGATTCCAGATTCCCCTTTAACAGATAGACCTCAAACCAAAGAAGATTTACAAGGCACAGGAACAACTGTTACTTGGATGCCGGACAAAGACATATTTCCTGAAATTGATTATTTATATGAAGGAATTTCAACTAGGTTTAGAGAAATGGCTTATTTGAATCAAGGACTAAATATACAACTTATATCAAATTATCATAAAGATTTGTGGCCTCACAATCAGGTTACTTTCAAATTTGAAGGGGGTGTACAGAGTTTTGTTAATAATTTAAACAAAAAGAGGACAGCTATTCATGAAAACATAATGTATGTGAATGAAGTAATGGAGGGTATCGTAGTTGAAACTGCTATACAGTATAACGAATCTTTTATAGATAATACTTTATCTTTTGCAAATTGCATTAGAACATCAGATGGAGGTACACACGTAACGGGATTCAGATCAGCTCTAACAAGGGTCATTAATGATTATGGAAAAAAGCAAGGTTACTTTAAAGAAGATATTCAATCTTTATCTGGAGAAGATGTCAGAGAAGGCTTAATGTGTGTTGTTTCTGTAAAAGTTAAAGATCCACAATTTGAGGGACAAACAAAGGGAAGATTAGGTAATCCTGAGGTTAAAGGGGCAGTTGAACAAGTTTTAGGTAGAAGATTAACTGAATTTGTTGAAGACAATCCAGATGATGCAAAAAAAATCCTCAATAAATCCTTAACTTCTGCTCGTGCTAGAGAAGCTGCCAAAAAAGCTAGAGATCTAATAATAAGAAAAAATGCATTGGATGGGGGGTCATTACCAGGTAAATTAGCTGACTGTACCGAAAAAGACCCTTCAAGATCAGAATTATACATTGTAGAAGGAGATTCTGCAGGAGGATCTGCTAAACAAGGAAGAGATAGATATTTTCAAGCTATTTTACCTTTAAGAGGTAAAATTTTGAATGTTGAAAAAGCAAGGCCGGAAAAAATGCTTCTTCATGAAGAAATAGTTGCCTTAATTACTGCCATCGGTACCGGCTTGGGAGAAGATTTTAATCACGAAAAATTGAGGTATCACCGAATTATTATAATGACTGATGCAGATGTAGATGGAGCACATATAAGAACATTATTGCTAACTTTTTTTTATAGAAATATGCCAGAATTAATTGGACAGGGAAATTTATATATAGCACAACCACCTTTATATAAAGTTTCAAGGGGTAAAAGCAGTAAATGGATTTATTCAGAAAGTGATTTAAATAAATGGATTTCAGAAAAAATATACAATAAATTTTCAATATCTGATGAGAGTTCTAATTTGAAAATTAAAGGGACAGCAATAGGAAAATTTATTTCTAACATAACTGCGTTTAAGGAGACTTTAGAAATTTCTAAAGTTTTAAATTTACGTTATGATGAATTTCTTAGCTTAGCATCAAAAAAAGGAGAGTTTTATGAAACTTCAAAACCAGCTCCAAAAATAGTTGAAGAAATTCAACCAGATTTATTTGAAGTTGAAGAATTTTTAACTCCAGAAGAAAATGAACTCAAAGAAATAGAAGAAAAGGATTCTATTATTGATAATCCATCAATAATCAAAGCTCAAAAGATCTATCCATATGTAAAAGATTACATAACAACCAAATTTTCTATAGCTAAAGATAATGAAATTATAGAAAAAAATCTTGATTGGACCGAAGTTATCGAAGTCCTAGAAAGCAAAGCTGACAAATCAGGATTTAATAGTCAGAGGTTTAAGGGATTAGGTGAAATGAATCCTGATCAACTTTGGTCGACTACAATGGATCCAACAAATCGAGTGATGCTTCAAGTAGATGCAAATCAGATTGAAAAAGCTAATGATATGTTTAGTACATTAATGGGAGATGATGTTGTACCCAGAAGGGACTTTATTAAGGCTAATGCACTAGATGTTCAAAATTTAGATGTTTAATTCTTTTTTTCTAGTTACTTTTTTTGTTGTTGCATCTAAATAGTGAGTTTTAGTGGTTTTATTATTATTTTTTTCGGAAACAGTTTTTGCTGCCAAGATTCCTGTCTTATTTAGTACAAATAAATGACCTATAGCAACATATAAAACATCAGCAGCCTCTTCTGACAATAATTTTGGCGATCTCTCTGATGTTAGTTTTAAACATTCCTGGTTTAATTCATGAATTTCTTCTTGTAATAAATTTTTTCTCTCTAGGATTGATTCAAATGGAGATTTAGATTTCTTTATTAAATTCCATCGATGGTGAAAATTATAAACACTTTCAGCAAGACTTTGTACGGCTTCTAAAAATTCACTTTTATTTGGTGTGTTCATTCAATTTCTCCTTTATCAGTAATGGAAAAAATAGAATTAAAATTATAACCCAGTTGCTTTATTTTATCTGAACCACCCATTTTTCTATCCAATATAGATAATACAAGCTTAACTTTTGAATTTTGTTGTTGAACAATTTTTATTGATTCGATCAAAGAACCTCCAGTGGAAATCGTATCGTCAATTATAATAACATCTGAATTTGGCTTAAAATTACCTTCAATTTGTTTTTGCAAACCATGTTCTTTCTTAGATGAACGAATGAAAAATCCATTTATTGGATAGTTCAATAAAGATGAAGCATAAACAATTGAACCAATAAGAGGAACAGCGGCTACCACAGGTCCTCCTATAAATTTTAATTTGAGTTTTTTTGCAGAATTTACCACCCAATTAGAAATAATTATGGAACATTCAGGGTTTAATGTTAGTCGTCTCCCATCAAAATAAAAATTAGATTTTTTCCCACTAGTTAAAGTAAAATCTCCATATTCTAGAGCTTTTAATTCTAGAGCTTTTTTTAATAATATATCCTTTTCCATTAAAATTATTTTATTGATATAAATTAGTTTTTGTAATGTATTTTTCTATTTCTTTTGAAACATATTTGTTTATAGGCTTTTTTAACCGGATTGCATTTCGAATCTGAGATGAATTTGTGTCATCTAATTTCTTTATAATATGTAATTTATTTATTTTTGTTTGATTTTTATTTAATTTATTTCCAATTCGTTTGATTACAATAAAATGATAAGATTTGACAAGTTGAATATAATCTTTCCATAAATGTAATTCATTAAAAGCGTCTGATCCTAAAACTATGTATTTTATACAGGATTCTTTCTGGGTTTTTTTTAGAAAATCTAAAGTATCTATAGTATAACTAGGATTTGGACGATTCACTTCATAATCAACAATTTGAACACTTTTATTCGTTACACCTATTTTACACATTGCTAGCCTTTGAAAAGGTGTAGCAATGGGACTAAATCGTTTCATATATGGGTTACCCGTTGGTACCAAAAATACCTTTCGAATCAAAAGACTTTCAGTTATATTTTTTATAATCGATAAATGCCCATTATGCAAAGGATCAAAGGTCCCTCCATAATAAGCCGAAATCTGCAAATTTTTTTCATTATTCTTCCCAGATAAATTCATACTCTCCTACTTTTATTAAATCCCCTGCTTTAATTCCCATTTGAATTAATTCTTCAAATAATTCACTCTGTCTCATCTTATATTGAAATTGAACTAAAGTTTTCCATTGATTCAAGTTAGATCCGTTAGCTAGACTAATAAAATTTTCATCTAAAATTTCAAAATTATTCTTATGTTTTTTTACAACTTTTGGTTCATTATTTTTTATTGAAATAATGGGAATATCAGTTTCTTCCAGTGCTAAATTTGTTTCTGAAACAAATTTAAACATATAAGATTTTAAGTCTTCTAAATTTTGATTGTTTTCATTTGAAAGATAGAAAACTTTAGGTTCTTTTATATCATAATTCTTTAAATCAATTTCAAGTTGCTTTCGAAATTTCTGAGAATCATTACACAAATCAATTTTTGAACATACAATAATCAGATGTTTATCTAAAAGTTTAGGATTAAATTTTTCCATTTCTGTAAGAAGGATTTTTATAGAATTATTTATATTATCTTTTGAAGAAATAATGAAAACTAGGGCTTTTGTATTGGACACATGTTTCAAAAATTCATTTCCTAATCCCAATTTTTTATGAGAACCTTCTATTAATGCAGGAACCTCCAATAGTTTAATTTTCGAAAACCTAGCTTCTAATATTCCAATCTCTGGATAAATAGTGGAAAATGGATAATCTGCTATCTTTGGTTTGGCATTACTTAATAAAGATAACAATGAAGATTTACCTGCATTTGGCAATGATACAAAAACAAAATCAGAAATTATTTTCAAATCCAATTCCACTTTTTTTGTTAATCCTATACCTCCTGCTTCGGCGAGCAGGGGTTCTTTATTGTCAGATCGAGCAAAACTTATATTACCTTTACCGCCCTTGCCTCCATTAAGAAGCTTAATCCTTTCTTTAGGATCGTAAAAGGAACCAAAAAATTCCTTCTTTTTATTTTTGATAATAGATACATCGGTGCCAATAGGAACTTTTATTATATAATCAGAGCCCTGTTGACCTGTCTGATTTTGTTTTTTCCCGTTCTTACCATTTGAAGCAATTAACTTATTATTAAATCTATAGATAGTTAAATCATTTAGTGTTGAATCTGCTTGGATCCACACACTACCACCAGTTCCACCGCTACCTCCATCTGGTCCACCCAAGGAATTTTTTGCGTTTCTGATAAAGCTTACTATTCCATCCCCACCATCACCAGCTTTAATATTTATTATTATATTATCTAAAAACATATATTTATATTTTAATTAATAATAATTAAATATGTTGAAATTGTTATTTGAATTTGATTAATGGTTATAAATTGTTGAAAACTATTGAGAGAGGGTTGATGAATTTAAAGAAAAGAATTTAAATCATTTAGTTTAAGGAAAGACTTTTTTCTATTTCTTGCTTAAGTTCAACATTATTCAACAGTTCTTTTTTTATTTTCTTAACCGAATAAATAATTGTTGAATGATCTCTTTTTCCAAGTTTTAAACCTGCTTGTGTTGTTGTAAAATTTGATTTCTCTATCAGCAAATAAGCAGCAACATGTCTTGCAAAATTTGTTTTTCGATCATTTTTTCTACTTTGTAAATCTTCAGTTTGAATGCCAAATAAATAATTTATACAAGAAAACACTTTATCCTCTGTAATAGCTTGATCAATTAAGTCATCTAATTTGTAATCTCTTATAATTGATTTCACCATTTCTTTATTGATAGTTGAATTTAATAAATCTGAATGTGCAATGAGAGTGTTAATTATACCTTCGATTTCACTTATAGATTGGAATTTTTTATTGCTAATGTAATCAAGAACATTTTCAGCAATAGATATTTTTTTAGATCTTAGTTTTTTATATATATACTTTCTTGTTGTTTCACTATCAGGAGCATTGATTTTTACAATTAAACCTGATTTTATCATTGAGATGAGCCGACTAGGCATATGTGTTTTACTAGGATGGTTGTAAGAGGTTAAAATTATTTGCTTTCCTGAAACTGCAAGTTGATTCATTATGTGAATTAACATTTCAATTGTTTGTTTTTTACCAACAAGAAAATCTAAATCATCCAATATAAAAGCATCTGCTTCTCTATATTTTTCCATTATTTTTGAATTGTTAGTTCTTACAGATTTTACGAATTCATTAGTAAAAGACTCTCCTGTTGTTGAAATTACTTTACATCCTTTTGTTTTGAGGTTTTTAGCGATGGCTTGAGCTAAATGTGTTTTCCCTAATCCCCAATTTGCATAGATATAAAACGGATTATATATATCACCTGGGAGCTCACATATTTTTTTTGATGCAGCATATGGTAAAAAATTAGATTTACCTGAAATAAAAGAATGGAAGTTATATTTAGGGTTCGACCAAGTTCCTCTGATTTCACCTTGATTTAAATATTGTGTTTGATTGACATTTAATCCATTTAAAATATATTTTAGATTTAATTTTTTATTAGAAGTTTGCAATAAGGCTTCATTGATTGTTGTGTTTAATCTCTGTGAGAGCATTTCAATAGCAAAAATACTTTCTGCACTTACGGTTAGAGTTGTTTTGGATATTTCTACGCCTTCGGTGTTTTTAAGCCATGTTCGAAACGTTGTATCGGGTACAACCATTTCAAGATATCCCAATGCCGAAGCCCAAATTTTTTTTGGATCAAAAATATCCAGAGTTTTCTCCTTTAGAAAATTACAAAACTATACATAATAATTTATTGCGACTACTCCGCGACGAATGTCTTTTTCCGATTAAAAAAAACAATTTCTTTTATATAATTAAAGAAATCATGATTGATAGATCGCTAAAAAAAAAATAACATAATATTTAATTAAAAAAAGCCTTTAATAATGTATTTTAATAATAAATTAAATTAAATAATTACTTTTTTTATTTTTTACTAAATGTTATAAACTGGAGACGAAAAATTTTATCATTAAACGCACAGGCATTAAAAAGAAAATTAAATTTTTTGGATACAAAATGGATATAGTTTTTTTTGGAACACCTTCGTCGTGTTTACCAATAGTTAAAACGATTTATAGTAGATTTGATTTGTCTTTAATCATTTCAAAATCTTCTACACTCACTTTATCAAGAAGAAAACGAAATGAATCCAAATTGGAGACCTTTTCAAATTCAAAAAGCATTAGTTATTTAACTCCTGAGAAATTGGATTCTTCATTTATACAAAATCTTTATAGTATGCAACCAGATATTTTTGTTATTTGTGCATATGGCAAAATTTTAAATAAAAAAGTTTTATCTATACCAAAATTTGGAACAATAAATATACATCCTTCTTTATTACCGAAATATCGAGGTCCTTCTCCAGTTCAATATTCATTAAAAAATTTGGATGTTCATACTGGATTTACATTTATTAAAATGGATGAAGGTATTGATACTGGAGATATTTTACTTAAGAGTTTACCTATAAAAATAGAAGATGAAGACACCACGGAATCTTTAACTGATAAAATTTTTTTTAGTGCCTCAAAAAAAATAAATAAATCTATACAAAATTTATTTGATAATAGTCATAGTCTTTCTAAACAAAATAATAAATTAGCAACATATACAAAACTTATTTCCAAAAAGGATGGTGAAATTAATTGGCATGAAACTTCTAAGCAACTAAATGCTAAAATTAGAGCATACTCAAATTGGCCGGGCTTGTATACTTTTCATAATACAAAAAAAATAAAAATATTAAACTTAAAACAAACGACGTTAGATTCTACAATTCCTGGGAAAATTTTTGTTAAAAACAACCAAATCTATGTTGATACTTCTACAAAAAAAATTCTTATATCAAATATTCAATTGGAAGGGAAAAAAATAAATAGTGCATATTCTTACTTTAAGAACTTTGATATTTCAAATATAGTGTTGGGCTAATTAGAAATGATATCTATTATTTCTCTATGAGCTAAATGACTGCGAACCATATCTACATTTTCTATCCACCATTTTGTTCCATAAAACTCTTTTTCTTTAGTTACAATCTCTTCTTTATTATTACCGTAAGATCTTATCCAAATAAATTGAGATCTTTCTTCATTGACCCACGTTGATTCTACTTTTATACCCACTTCAGTTAATAACGGGATAAGTTTTTCTTTAAATAAATTAAGCCATGCATCCATCATGCCTTTATTAACTGTATATATTCTTAAATGTGCATACATTTATTTAGCTCCTTATAACTTTATATGTATTAATATCTTTGTTTTTGATTAACTTTGCTCCTGTTAGAGATTGTATCATTTCATAATTCCATCCAGGGGCTACTTCTCTTAACAGAAGGCCTTGCTTAATAACATCTATAACAGCAATGTCGGTTACTATTTTATTTACACATTTTTCCCCTGTTAAAGGATAATTGCATTCTTCTAGAATCTTGAATTCATTGTTTTTTGTTACATGTTCCATTGTGACGATAACCTGTTTCGCACCTGCTACTAGATCCATTGCTCCCCCAATTGATCCAATGCCTCTAGATTCTATCATCCAATTTGCCAAATCTCCTTTTTTCGAAACTTGCAATCCTCCCAAAACACTTATATCAATATGTCCTCCTCGTATCATATCGAAAGATTCAGCAGAATCAAAAAAAGCAAGTCCTGGGACTCTTGATAAAAACTGACCACCAGCATCCATTAAATTAGGGTCAAGATTTCTTTGATTAGCTAATTCACTAAATCCTATAACACCATTTTCTGCCTGAAATCTTATATTTCTTTTTTTCTCAATATATTTTGCACAAAGAGAAGGCATTCCAATCCCTAAATTTACGTAAGAATTTTCTGGTAATTCAATTGATGCTCTGTAAGCAATATCTTCTTTAGTTAATTTTTTAGGATACTTCATATTGTTTTTTTACACACCAAACGATTTACATAAATACCAGGAGTTCCTATTCTTTCTGGATCGATTTCCTGCGATGGAATTATTTTTTCTACCTCTACTATTGTTAATTTAGCAGCCCTAGCCATTATAGGATTAAAAGCTCTTGATGTACCTTTATATATCAAATTCCCAAATTCATCAGCTATTTCGGCTTTTATGAGAGCTACATCAGCTTGTAATGCATGTTCAAGTAAATATTTTTTTCCATTAATTGTTTTCTTTTCTTTATTTTTTTCAACAATAGTTCCTAGTCCAGTTTTGGTGTAGAAAGCGGGAATTCCTGATCCTCCAGCTCTTATTTTTTCAGCTAAAGTTCCTTGAGGTATAACTTCAACTGTTGTTTCTTTATTTTTCCAAGCTTTTTCAATTTCTGAAATTGGTTTTTGTTGAGCTGGGATAGGAAAAGAACAGATAATTTTTCTTACCTGCTTATTTTTAAAAAAAATACTTTGATCTATAGCTTCTTTTTTATTAGTCCAACCATATCCGGTGGTCATTGATATCCCCGCTACATTGCCAATCAATGTTAATTCTTTAATATTTGAGTTTCTTAACGCAAGCATTAAATTAGTTGGTTGTCCTCCTTCTCCACCAAAGCCACCAATCATTATGCTGATTCCATTTTTTAAATCTTTTACGGCATCTTTATACGAATCAAATATTTTTAACTCTTTCATTTTAGTTATATTTTTGTATATTTTTAATAATTTAAATTTATAAACTTATTATGTCATTAAACTTTAGAGATTTTATATTAATTGCTCATAGAGGATATTCAAATTTTATACCAGAAAATACAATCTTTGCTTTTGATTTAGATAGAAAAAATAAATGAAAGTAGATTATGAAAATAACAAAAATAATAATTAGAAAGCTATTTGGAACAATAAATTTCGATGGGCAATTCTGGGAAGAAAGATTAGTTAGACCTATTGATATTTATCCAGAATACGAAATTGAACAAGGCGAAGCAAAGAAAAAAGGAAAATTTTTAACTGAATCCATTTTTATAGAGATTTATACTGACAATGATCTTTCTGGAATTGCAGGTCCAATAGACGAACAACAGGCATTTATAATAGAGAAAAACTTATCAGAAATTATATTAGGAAAAGATCCATTAGCAATTGAATTATTATGGGATCAAATGCATCGATTAAGTGTTCATGGGAGACAAGGCATAACCATGCAAGCAATTAGTGCAATAGATTGCGCATTATGGGATATTAAAGGTAAATATTTCAATACACCTATTTATAATTTAATTGGCGGACCAACTAGAAATTCCATACCAGCTTATGCTTCTATGCTTGGTTTTAATGTGACTGATATGAGTTTAGTTGCTGAACGAGCTTTAGTGTACAAGGAAAAAGGTTTTGATGCACAAAAATGGTTTTTTAGATATGGACCTATGTCTGGTAAGGAGGGTTTGAAAAAAAATATAGAGCTTGTAGAAACTCTTAGAAACACACTCGGAGAAGATTATGACATTATGTTAGATTGTTGGCAATCAATGGATTATAAATATATTTTAGATTTAGCACGAAACATAGAACCTTTTAGACCATTTTGGTTAGAAGAAGTTGTAATGCCTGATCGTATCGATATTTATAAAAAAATAAAAGAAAAAATTAATATTCCACTTTCTGGTGCAGAACATGAATACACAAGATGGGGAATGTTTAGATTTTTAGAGAAAAAAGCACTAGATATCCTTCAACCAGATATTTATTGGGCAGGAGGATTATCTGAAGTAATGAAGATTGCAAGTTTGGCTAGTACATATGATTTACTAATTATTCCTCATGGGCATTCATCAAATGCAACGTTACACTTTTCTCTCTCACAAATTCCTATTCATACTCCATATCAAGAATTTTTGATTAAGTGGAATATTGTACATCAACACTTTTTAAAATACCCAGAAATCCCTGTACAAGGTCAATTTAGAATACCCACAAGGGCTGGCTTTTCAATGGAGCTTGATCAGGAAAAAGTTGAAAAAGAAGATAAAGTTGTGATAAATAATTAAACTCTTAAAGCTCTCCTTCTTCGCCATCTGCTTAAACTATATTTTCTTTTCTTGATTTTTAAGTTTTTGGGTCTTTCTGGTATGAAATCGAAATCGTTAATATTTTCTTTTTTTGCCATCTTTTTAATATTTTTAATTAAATTTCCTTTAGATTTTTTATTAGGAACAAGATTTGGTACATTAGATAAATATTCTCCTGTTGCTGTGTTGGTAGAAGCAATATATTCAGGAGTTCCTTCACAAATTATATAACCTCCTTTATCTCCCGCTTCAGGTCCTAATTCTATTATCCAATCTGCATTTTTTATTATGTCTAAATTATGTTCTATAACTATTACAGAATTTCCATTATCGACAAGTGAATGAAGAACATTTAATAATTTTGAACAATCATCAAAAGACAAGCCAGTTGTTGGTTCATCTAAAATATAAAAAGTATTACCTGTGGAACGTTTTGATAATTCTGTTCCTAGCTTTATTCTCTGAGCTTCTCCTCCTGATAGAGTTGTTGCAGGCTGACCTAATTTTATATATCCCAGCCCAACTTTATTTAAAGTGTCCAATTTGTTTTTAATATTTGGAATATTCACAAAAATGTCAGCAGCTTCAGTAACTGTTTTATCTAATATTTCGGCAATTGAAAAACCTTTAAATTTTATTTGAAGAGCATCTTCGTTGTATCTTTTTCCTTTGCAAATTTCACAAGGGACAGTTACATCTGGTAAAAATTGCATTTCTATTTCTTTATATCCTGCACCAGAACAATGTTCACACCTTCCTCCTTTTACGTTAAAAGAAAATCGCCCGGGTTTATAACCACGACTTTGAGCTTCAGGCATTTTTGCATAAAGTTCTCTTACAGGAGTAAAGATACCTGTATAGGTTGCAGGATTGGACCTAGGAGTTCTTCCTATTGGTGATTGGTCTATAATGATTGCTTTATCTATATTTTCAAGCCCTTCAATAGTATTATATTTGCCGGGACGAATTCCCTTTTTCCCAATTTGTTGTAGTAAAGCTTTAGCTAAAATTTCATTTATCAATGTACTTTTGCCAGATCCTGATACACCAGATACACAAACAAATTTTTTTAAAGGGATTTTCACATCAATATTTTTTAAATTGTTTTCATAAGCTCCAATAATTTTGATAAAGTTATCATTTTTCAACCTTCTATCTTTTGGTACTTCTATGCTCTTTTTCCCACTTAAATATAAGCCCGTTAATGAATTTTTGTTTTCTTTAATAGTATTTGGAGGGCCTTGTGCAATAACATTTCCACCAAAACTTCCTGCCCCAGGACCCATGTCTATTATATGATCAGCTGATAGCATAACTTGTTCATCATGTTCAACTACAATTACGGTGTTTCCTATGTTTTTTAAATTTATGAGCGTTTTTATCAACTTTTTGTTATCTATTGGATGAAGCCCTATAGAAGGTTCATCACAAACATATAAAACTCCAGTTAAACCGGCCCCTATTTGTGTTGCTAGTCTAATCCTTTGGCCTTCTCCTCCTGATAAAGTTGAAGACATTCTATCTAATGTAATATAGTTTAGTCCAACCTCTTTTAAGAAAGATAGTCTGGAATTTATTTCTTTAAAAATTTCTCCTGAAATAGTTTTTTCACTTTCAGATAAATTTGAATAATTTTTTTCTTCATTAATCCATTCGTAACATTCATCAACTGATAATTTCGTTGCTTGCATAATGTTTTTTCCTAAAACGAAGACAGATAATGCTTCAGGCTTTAACCTTTGACCATTACATCCAGAACATGGACTTTCTGACATAAATTTTATAATTTCTTCTCTAACCTTATCTGATTCAGTGTTAAGGTATTTTTTTTCTATAGAAGGAATCAATCCTTCAAAATATAGTAATTGACTTTCAATTCTTTTTAATTTTTCTTTATTAGGAAAATCTGTATCAACAACCCCGTATAAAAGTAGATTTAATAAAGATTTATGCATATTCCTAATTGGTATATTTAAGTTTAGTTTAAGTTCTTCAATTATTGAATAAAAATTGTTTTTTTGCCAGCTAGAAATGACAAGACCTGTATTTAATACTGATATGCCATTATTGTTAATACAATTATTAGGATCTGGAATGATAAGATGTGGGTCTATTTCTAGTGAAAATCCTAATCCAGAACATTTATTACATGCTCCGAAAGGAGTATTAAAGGAAAAGCTTCTAGGTTCAAGTTCCGATAAAGAAATATTACAATCAATGCAAGCTAAATGTTCAGAATAAACTTTTTCTTCTTCATCTTGTTTGTCTACGTATAAAACACCACTCCCTATTTTGAGAGCTGTTTCGACTGATTCTGAAACTCTTTTTTTATCTAAATCTTTATTTTTTATTAACCTATCAATAACTATTTCAATATTGTGCCACTTATTTTTATCCAAATTAAAATTTTCTTCGAGGCTGAAAATTTTTCCATCAACTCTAACTCTAGCAAACCCATTTGACTTGGCATTTTCAAAAATCTTTAGATGTTGTCCTTTAGAATGTCTGATTACTGGAGACAATACTAAAAACCTTGTATCTTCTTTGAATTGTAATATGTTATCTGTTATTTGTTGAACGCTTTGTTTTTTTATTAAATTTCCACATTTATAACAATTAGCAATTCCAATTCTAGAGTATAGCAGTCTTAAATAATCGTATATTTCTGTTACAGTTCCAACTGTTGATCTAGGATTTTTAGACACGCCTTTTTGATCTATAGAAACTGAAGGGGAAAGACCATCTATTTGATCAAGATCAGGTTTTTCCATTCTTCCCAGAAACTGTCTTGCATATGTCGACAACGATTCTACATATCTTCTTTGTCCCTCAGCATATATAGTATCGAATGCCAAACTACTTTTTCCTGACCCTGATACACCTGTAATAACAATAAATTTTTCTCGTGGTATTTTTAAATTTATGTTATTTAGATTATGTTCTCTGGCCCCTTTTATTATAATTTCTTTAGATTTTGACAATTTATTC